>Ga0209075_1003435_pt1 | contig 13205 bp, 10 predicted proteins | sample Stecom2011_FD_187523 | JGI IMG/M metagenome (GOLD analysis project Ga0209075, IMG submission 187523) | Agricultural soil microbial communities from Utah to study Nitrogen management - Steer compost 2011 (SPAdes) (version 2) | ecosystem: Environmental > Terrestrial > Soil > Agricultural land... | reverse complement strand
TATGATGAATCAGATAATATCGTTGGTGAATCTATCGTCGCTGACTTCTTTAGAGGAGGATCTTTATCATTAACCGACCTAAATGATGATGTTGAAGGTGATAGAAAATTAACATATAACTATCCTGAAACTGGTCCGGTTGAAGAAAATCGTTTAGTAGGAAAGTGGAATAATTATAAAATTACGATTGAAAACACAGACGTTGAAAACGAAATATCTGTTGTTGCATCCATTAATGGTACGGTAATCGGAACATTAATACATCGACGTTCATCACTTAATATTTTTGGATATACATCTCTAAATTCAACCTTAGGCAACTTCGATGTGGACAATTTTAAAATTGAATCTTTTGATGAAGTAGCTCCACCACCAATTATTAGATTGTTAGATCAAATTCCTATGGAAGGTAAAGTTGGAGAAGTCTTTAATTTACCTCCTGCAGATCGTTATGAATTAATTGATGATGAAGATGGAAAAGTTGAAATTGTTATTACACCTCCAACAGGTGAAGATATTGCACTTGAATTGGATACATATGCATTTACACCAGAAGAAGCAGGTGTGTACGTTATTCGTTTTATAGCAACAAGCGCTGCTGGTTTAACATCGTATGAAGAACATTCAGTTGTTGTTACTGCAGATGAAACTGATCCAGGTGATCCAGACCCAGGTGATCCGGATCCAGGCGACACTGATCCAGAAGATACTGATCCAGAAGATACTGATCCAGAAGATACTGATCCAGATAAGGATGATTCAGGAAATAACACACTAGTCATTATTCTTTCTATTGTTGGTGGATTACTTGTTGTTGGTGGCTTGATTACTGTATTATATATTAGAAAAAGAAAATAAATAGAAACGAGAATAACATGAACTTTGTAATTGGCGAATTTAATAAATACTATGAAATGATTACAAACGAAAAGAACTTAAATATTGAATTTGAAATACAAAGTAACCTAAAGACATCATCGTTTGATGATGTCTTTGGTGCTAATATTTCATCATCAAAAGGTGTAATTTACGGAAATAGTAAACGTGCTTTACTCTTAAGTGTCTATGAAGTATTAAAACAAAATGGCGCTACTTTTATAAAGCCTGGTATTGAAAATGAAGTAATCATTAAAAAAAAAGCAAATGAATTTAATGCTAAATTTGACATTGAGACAACAAAAAGACATCGGGCTATATGTATTGAAGGCGCCGTATCATTAGAAAACTGTTTAGATATTATTGACTGGGCTCCAAAAGCGGGATTTAATGGATATTTTATTCAATTTAGAACCGCGCATGAGTTTTTTGAAAGATGGTATCAACATCAAAGAAATCCATTGTTTGAAAAAGAAAGATATAGCATAGAAGATTCAAAACACATTGTAGAAAAAATGATTTTTGAAATTAAGAAAAGAGATATGATTTACCATGCTGTTGGACATGGTTGGACAAATGAAGTATTAGGTATACCATCAACTGGTTGGCAAGAAGTAAGTTTAGAAAAATATCAAGACATCAATAGGAATCACTTAGCCCTTATTGATGGTAAAAGAGAGTTTTTTAACAATAAACCCCTTAATACACAACTTTGTTATGGTAATTCAGATGTCGTTAATTTGCTGGCAAATGAAGTATTAAACTATGCACTAAAACATCCAGAAGTTGATATCATCCATTTTTGGTTAGCAGATGACTACAATAATTTTTGTGAATGTGAATTATGTAAAAATCATTATCCAGCAGATTTATATGTCCATATACTTAATATGATTGATCAAAAATTAACAGATCATCATCTCGATGTTAAAATAGCCTTTTTAATATATCATGAATTAAGCTGGGCACCAAAAGTTGCACGAATTAAAAATGAAGATCGTTTTATACTCATGTATGCACCAATTAGTAGAACGTATTTAACAGGTTATCAAGATGCAGTTATACCGGAAGAAACGATTGATTTTAAATTAAATCAAATTGTATTACCAAAAGATATTGGTGAAAATCTTGCATTTTTAAAATCGTGGCAAAAGATTTTTAAAGGCGATTCATTTTTATTTGATTATCACTTAATGTGGGACGTGTTTAAAGATTATAGTCATTATAAATTAGCAAAAGTTTTATATGAGGATATAAAACAGCTTGAAGCCTTAAATCTAAATGGTTATATATCATGTCAAATTCAAAGAAATGCATTCCCAACTAATTTGGGTATGTATGTTCTAAGTCAGGCATTAACTACAAATGATGCTTATGAAGAAATTGTTAAGGACTTTTTTGAAGAAAGTTATGGGCTGTATGCATCAGGTGTGATGAAAATTATTCAAGAACACAGTAAAATTTATGATTTTGCATATGCTAGAAGAGAATCAACAGTTATTAATACCGCTTATCATGATCGGCTAATAGCGTACTTACCACAACTAAAAAAAGATGCTCAAACTTTTAAAGAAATTATTAAAACAAATGATATAAACGAACATCTAATCGCACAAAACCTACTCGTTTTTAGTAAGTATCTTGAGTACATGATATACATTACAGACATCCTAATTTTAAGAACTGAAGGATATAACAAAGATAAACTTTATGAAAAATTTGAACTTGCTGCTAAAAGCATATTTGAGTTTGAAGAAGTAATTCAAAAAGAGTTTGATGGATTTTTCTTTCACCTTATCGTAGGAGATTTTATAAAGGAAATAAACTAATGAAAATTTTAAATAAATATTTTCAATCGAATATGATATTACAGGCTAAAGTATCTCAAAAAATCTTTGGTACATTGAAAACAACAAAGCCCATTGAGATAAGACTATCTAGCAATGATAAAGTTATAGAAACCAAACAAACAACACCGAATGCACAAGGCGATTTTGAAGTTTATCTTGATGTGTATCATCCAAGCTATAAATCTTATACATTATCAGTTTATGTTGAAAACATAAACTATGAAGTTATTGAAAATATTGTCTTTGGTGATGTCTATTTACTGGCTGGACAATCAAATATTGCTTTTCAAATTATGTATACAGAGGATAAAAAAATATTTGGTGATTTAGACATACTTAAGCATGATATTAGAACTTGTTTTTTAAATGATCACCCTGATGAGTCAGGATATGTTAAACGCCCTAAAAACGCATTAGCAGAAGTTAAAAATCCTATCTGGTCTACTTTGCAGAAAATGGAAAACTCAAAGCATATTTCAGCAATTGGATTATTATTGGCAATCAAATTATCACATCATTTTGAATATCCAATTGGTTTAATTATAACTGCAGTTGGGGGATCGAGTATTGATAGTTGGTTAAGCAAAGATGTTATTTTAAAAAACAAAGATTTACATAACTATTTATTAGATACAAACAAGTTTGTTTTACCACATGATAATGAAGTTTTATCCATTGAAAGTTATACAAGAACAAGTGGAATCTATAATGAAAAAATAGCCCCATTACGCCATATTAGATTTAATTCACTAATTTGGTATCAAGGTGAAAACAGTGTCAAAGATGAAGCTTCGGCAACATATTATAAGCAGGCATTAGACACACTGATTAAGAGTTATCGCAACTTTTTTAATGATGAGTTTTTATTTATTGCCATTCAAATCACAAATCATAATTATCACTATGCAGACTATTATGCGGTTAGTCTTATAAATGAGGCCATTAAAGAAGCCTGCCTAACAAATGAAAATACTAGGTATATACCAGTACATGACCATATTGTTAGGTGGTATGATGATTTATTACATGAAGATTCCAATCCGATTCATCCAATAAATAAATCGTTTATTGCAGATAGAATCTTTAAAACAATCCTCTATGGAGATATAACTCCAAAGGTTCATCAAATCAACTATAAAGACCATATGATTGAGGTTGAATTATCAAATATATTCAACCAATTAAATTATCGTAATCCTTTAATTGGTTTTTCTGTTGCTGGAGAGGATAAAGTTTTTCATAATGCACAAGCAATTATTAAAGACAATAAAATATATGTATCATCTAAACATGTAAATAAACCGATATATATAAACTACGGTATGTATTTATATAATCATGATTTAAGTATAAAGAATGCATATGATATACCTTTGGCACCATTTAGGAGTCATAAATTGTCATTACAAGAATCTCAATACTATGGGCATCAAAAGTATTTTACATTAGAATCTAATGAAGCTTATGTTAATTATTTTTCACCACTTTTTGGGTTTAGTGAATTAAAACCACTTTATACAACGCATATGACAAACCAGCTTAAAGATGTTCATTTAAGTTTTGTTCAAAAAGATAATAACAACGAATTACATTTGGAACACAAAAATACCAAGCACCGTTTAGCCTACTTTGGATTTATGCCAATAATAAACTATCCAGGTTATATAAAACAATTTCACCAATATGATTATATTTCTGTAGATATAAAGATGTTAGAAGGTCATTATACTCAGTTTAAAGGCATATTGCTTGAATCAAAGGGTCAAAGATTCTTATTAAAAAATGAAAAGGCATTGACGTCTAAATATGATAAGTTTACTTTCAGTTTAAAGTCTGGACTTACCAATGATTTAACACCAATAAATTTATCTGAAGACATTTTAAAACATATAGAAAAATTAGAGTTTTTATTTCAAGATAAAAATGATGGAAAGCTTAGTCTAAAGTCATTTGAAATACATAATTAGGAGGCACTATGAAAAACGCACAATGGATCTGGAAAGACCACCAGTTACAAACAAATGACTATGCAATTTTTTATAAAAAAATTATAATTAACGAAACTGTAAATGGTGCATTTATAAAAATAAGCGCACATAATCATTTCAAATTATTTATCAATGACCAAAGAGTTAATGGTTTTGTATCTCCTGCTTCTAGTGCAGCAAGCAAGGTTAAGTATTTTTTAGAATATGATATAAAAAAATACTTAAAAGAAGGAGAAAATAAAATAATGATTCATGTTTTATACTTAGGTGGTGCGGGACAAAATTATGAAGATTTCTTCCCTGGTATGATATGTGAATTTGAAATCAATTTGCATGAAAATAAAATGCATGTAATCAGTGATTTATCTTGGCGGTATTTTGATAAAATTCCTTATCAACTTAACATGCCATTTCAACAACAAAGAAAAATAACACCGGTTGAATTTTATGATGCAACAATTGCTTTAGACGAGAAAAATCTTAAACCAGTTATGTTGTCTCAAATAAATGATAAAGCACCTAAACTTGTTAAACAAATGATCCCAGATGGAGCTATTCATGAAACTATCTGTCCAAAATTTATACAATATAAAGATGGTATAAGTGTTTTTGATATAGGTCAAATTATGACGGGTTTTGTCAAATTTGATTTAAAGGGTTATGCTGGATTAACAATTAACATTAGATATTCAGAGGACTTAGAAGATAACTTTGTAAAGTATAATGTTGCCAATGAATTCAGTGATACTTATATGGATAAGTATAAAATGAAAGGCGAAACCCTTGAAACGTACAAGCACGATTTCACATATAAATCATTTAGATATTTTCAAATAGAGGGATATCCAACGAAAGTAGATGAAAGTATGGTTACCGGTTTATTTACCTCTACAGGTGTAGATTTAGTTGGTCACCTTGCTTCAAATAGTTATCCTATCATCAATGAACTTTTCACCATGTTTAAAAATACACAACTTAACAATATCCAAGGTATGCTAACCGACTGCCCACATCGAGAGCAAGCCCAGTATTTAGGTGATAGCTTTCTACAAAGCGAAGCAATTAGTTACAATATAAAACATAATATTGACTTAATACATAAAGTTTTGTTTGACTTTAAGTATTCCATGTTAGATGATCACACATTCCCATTTGTAGCTCCCGGTAACGTCAATGAAGAGTTTGGTCTTAAAATACCGGAATATGATTTATACTTTTATAAATTATGGGAAAAATTAATCGAATTAACCAATGATAGTACATATATTGATTTATATAAAGATACAGCAAAAAAGCTTTTAGATAAAAAGTTAGAATTATTAGATGAACAAGGCTTAATTTTAAAAAATAAAGAATGGCACATTAGTGATTGGCCATATCCAGAGGTAAATCAAGACAGTAAACATTTAACTGTTGAAAATCTATTAACACTTGAAGCACTCAAAATTTATGGTGATTTGGTCGATGCACCAGAATATAAAGCTATTTATAAGCAACTTAAAGAAGCTATTAGAAAACATCTTGTGAAAGATGGATTACTTGCAGATGGAAGTCTTAAAAATGACTTTCATCAAGGCGTAAACGCATTAGGTTTAGAATATAATATATTTAATTCTGATGAAATAGAAAAGGTCATTACTTTTATAAAGAGTAAAAGATTTGGTTCCAGTGTTATTTTAAGTCGTAGTGTTGTCAAAATCATGTTTAAATACGGTGAATTAGATTTTGCATTTAAGTATTTATTCGGCTTTGAAAAAGGCTGGAAGGTCATGAGGGATAAAGGGTATAAAACCTTTTGGGAAGGGTTTGATGATATTGAATCACATTCACATGCATGGAATGGTCATCCAGTAAAATTCATTCAAAAATATGTTTTAGGCATTCATTTTGATAAGAAAGATAATTCAAAAGTAACGATTCGACCAAATTTACCTAGTTTTATGGATGATATTGAAGGAAAGGTTGTTTGTAAGCATGGTTTAATATCTCTAAAAGTCAAAAAAACAGACAATCACTATAAAATCATCTATAATATACCAAACGGTATGCATGCTTTTATAGATGGAAATTCGGATGATATATTAAAAACTGGCTCAAGTTATGAGTCAATCATAAAAATCACTTAACTTGCACAGGTATTGAAAGGGGGAACATCAATTATATGGAAAAAGTAACTAGAAAAGATGTGGCAAAAAGAGCTAATGTTAGCGAGCAAACCGTATCTTACGTTATTAATAACACAAGAAAGTTCTCCAAAGAAATAGTGGATAGGGTTAATCGTGCAATTATTGAACTTAACTACATTCCAAATGCAGCAGCTAGAGCACTATCAACTAAAACATCGTATGAACTTTCAATTATTGTTCATGATATTCGAAACCCGATATTCAATGATATTATGTCTGGGTTTCAAGAAGCTGCAGCTCAAAAAAATTATTTTGTTACTGTAGTTGAAGGATCGGAAACCATGGATGATCGTGTGAAACATTTTATTTCTAGAAACTTTGCAGGGATTTTCTTATTTGTTTTAATTGATTATCAAAGTTTTGATTTTATACCTAAATTAGTTAATGCAGGCATCAAGGTTGTTACAGATAGTGTGATTGAAGACCCAAGTATCCAACCTTACGTATCTAGTGTTGCAATTAATCATTATGACGGTATGCGCCAAATCATTGATTATTTGACAAAACTAGGCCATGAAGATATTGTCTATTTATCCAGTGTTTCTAAAGATAAATATTTTGATAAAAGATATAGCGGGTTTATAGATGCATACAAACAGAAATATCATAAAGAACCATTTACACTATATTCTAAACGTGGTAACCAAACGGATATAGATCTTGGTCGTAATTTAACAAAAGAACTGATTAAATCCGCAAAAAAGTTTACTGCAATTGTTACAACCAACGACTTAATGGCATATGCAGCTATTGAAACATTGGAAAAACATGGGTATCGGGTACCCGAAGATGTTTCCATTGTAGGTATTGATGACTTGTTTTTCTCACACTTCGGCAATCCTAAATTAACTAGTCTTGGTTTTGATAAGATTCATTATGGTAGAAAAGCATTCGAAAGCTTATATAATCAAATTCATACTAATAAAAAAACAAATCAACTAATTGATATGGAAATCATCGTAAGAGACACAACCGCTCCAGCGAATAAATAATATTTTGTAGGGTATGATCATAGTCAGCCATACCCTTTTTTTATGTACAAAGAGAATTTAAACTTGATTCATGATATAATAGGTTTCCTGTGTTGGTATGAATATAAATGGTGTTATAATAAACATATAAGCAGGTGATGAATTCATGAAATTAAAAAAAGGAAAAAACGTACAAATACATGGTTATAAACATGATGGCAGTTTACATAGAGTATGGACCAATGCTTACGTCATCGATGATAATGAATCATTTTTAGTTACAGGTAATCATCGAACTAAAGTCATTGAATCTAATGGTAGAAGTTGGTATACTAAAGAACCAGCATTATGTTACTTTTTTGAAAATGAATGGTTTAATATAATCGCTATGTTTAAAAAAGATGGTATACATTATTATTGTAATGTATCCAGTCCATATGTTTATGATACCGAAGCAATTAAATATATTGATTATGATTTAGATATCAGGTTATATCCAAATGGTAAACTGGTTGTATTAGATCAAAAAGAGTTTCGAGATAACAGTTTAAAGATGCATTATTCAGATGATATTAAAACGATTGCAAATCACGCAATTGTCGAGTTAAAAGAATGGATCAACCAAAAGCGTCCACCATTTGATAAAGTGACGCCTAAAATCCATTTAGACGCATTTAAAAAGATTTTGGAGCACCAAAAAACATTAAAAAGGCACCAAAAAAATATAAATAAAGGAAAAGGGATAAATGAGCGAAAAAAGTTATGAAGCTATTAAATACGATTTAATTATTAGTAGGTTAAAATCACGTGGTGTTGAAGTAGAAGATATTGCTAAAATTACATTAGAACTTCAACAACAATATTTAAAGGATATTTCTCTTGAAACATGTGTTGAACATGTTAAGCGCGTGTTAATTAAGCGTGAGGTTCAAAATGCTGTATTTACTGGTATTGAACTTGATGTGTTAGCAGAAGAAGGTAAGTTATCCGAACCACTTTCTACCTTACTCATGGAAGATTATGGACTATACGGCATTGATGAAATTTTAGCACTATCGATCGTGAATGTTTATGGATCAATTGGTTTAACAAACTTTGGTTATGTCGATAAATTAAAGTTAGGTATAATTAAAGATTTAGATTCCAAACAAGATGGTGTTGTAAGATGTAATACATTCTTAGACGATTTAGTCGGAGGTATTGCAGCTGCTGCAGCAGGTAGTATTGCGCATAGGTTTGCTGATACATCTAAAGTGTTAGCAGCTTATAAAGCATCAAAATAAAAAATAAAGAAACTATCCAATATGTCATAAATCATATGATTGGATAGTTTTTTTATAGGTTTTGTTGAGTAAGCTTGATATAAATGATAAGATAATTTTAGGTGGAGGTCGATAAAATGACGATAGAAGAACTGCAAAAGATTGTAGATACATCTGAATATATTGTCTTTTTTGGTGGAGCAGGCGTTTCTACGGAATCGGGTGTTAGAGATTTTCGTGGTGATGATGGACTTTATAAAGAAAAATTTAAAAATTATAGACCGGAACAAGTGTTGTCACGTACATTTTTCTTTAATCATACTAAAGATTTTTATGCATATTATAAAATGCATTTTTTAGATGACACTATCAAGCCAAACAAAGCACATAAATGGCTTGCCGAAGCTGAAGCAAAAGGTAAGGTAAAGTGTGTCATCACGCAAAACATTGATGGTTTACATCAATTAGCTGGTTCTAAAAATGTTTTAGAACTCCATGGTTCTGTGCATCGCTACTATACGGTCAAAAAAGGTAGGCCGATTGATGGATTGCCAATTATTATGAAAACCGATGGTATTCCAAAAGATGAAGATGGTGACTTAATTAAACCAGATGTTACACTTTATGAAGAACCACTCGATCAAAGTGTTACGCTAAAAGCAATCGAGGCAATTAAAAAAGCAGATACATTAATTGTTGCAGGTACTTCGTTAACAGTTTATCCTGCTGCTGGCTTTATTAATTACTTTAGAGGTAAGAACTTAGTAGTTATTGACAGGAAAAAGATGCAATTTGAGCAATTTATTCAAGGTAATGTTGGTGAAATACTATCTAAAATAAATATATAACATAAAGAAAAGAGTTCTCAAATATCGTAATTGAGAACTCTTTTAATATATACTGGAGCCGGTGAGCAGGATCGAACTGCCGTCTAAGCCTTGGCAAGGCCTTGTAATAACCATTATACGACACCGACATCGTGCTTTATTATGATATCAAAACCAAACAAGGTTGTCAAGTCTAAATGCGAAAAAAATGTATGAAGTTTTTAAGTTGTGCATTTGTCTTAAATCTACCACAAATTCCATTAAATTGATATCGATATATTTGATGTTATAATATTTGTAGGTGAAAATTTATGAAAAAATATATTAAGATCATTATTGCATGTTTATTGCTTGGTATAAGTGTTGGTTTTATTGACACATATTTACTCTATGAAGGTTATTGGGCACATTTTAATAAGGGTTTAAATTCAGTTTACGGTTGGGTACATATCATCTATGCGCTTGCCGCTTTATTTTTAGCAATACTTGCACATGAACTTGGACATTTTATAAGTTTTAAAAAGCAGGGTATACAGCCTAAATCCATCTATGTCTTAGGGTTAGCCTTTGTTAATGATGATGGTTGGAAATTACGTTTTGTACCTAAGTTTTTATTATTAGTTGGTGGTATTGTCATACCTGAACATATAAAAATTCATGACGAAGCAACTGAAAAAGAAATTGTTGAAAAGTTTAAAAAAGTTTTACTCGCAGGACCTAAAGCATCCATTATATATGGTGTTATCATATTTATCTTATGGGTGCTATGCTTATTTACACCAATTTATTGGTTAAGTGGCTTCTTATTTACAACGATGATTGTTACAACATTCATGAGCGTGATAGCTGTGTTATCATCGCGTGTGTCTAAAGGTGGTATGTATGGCGATTTTGCTGCAGAAAAAGCATTTGAAAAAGATGCATTATTTAGACTCACTTATTTAATTCAACTGACAACCTTGATAGAACATGATCAAGAAAGCATGGATTATTTTTGGCCTAAAATTGTTCATACTTTAGAAACTAAATATTTACCTGGTAATCACTTATATAATAACTTGCTAGGCCAATATATGTATGAAATCGTCTTTGAAGGTCGTATTGCATCCACCGGTATAGATCGTAGAATTAAAAATATTATCAGTCGTCTACCTAAAAATGAAGATGGGTTTATCATGTATTTAAATATTGTATATTATTATGAAGCAATGCATGATCGTATCAAAGTTTTAGACTTATTAAATAAGCTAGATACCTCTGCATACAAAGTACCTGATAAGCTATTAACGTATTATTTAAGACTAACAAATCACTTATTAAACTTTAAAGATGAAAACGAGTTTTTAAACAATCCTGACAATATACAAACAAGTTCAATGGATTGGGTGTATAAACCATTAAGATTAAAATCAGAGTTAAAGGATATTAAAAAATGAAATCATATACTAAAATCAACGCTAAAATGTTTGATCGTTGGGTTGAAGAAGGATGGGAGTGGGGACAACCCATTTCACTTGAAACTTATAACCTTGCTAAAAAAGGGAAGTACGAATTGTATTTGACACCGACAAAAACAGTGCCAAAACATTGGATTGGCAATGTACAAGGTAAAAAAGTTTTAGGACTTGCTAGTGGTGGTGGACAACAAATGCCGATACTACAAGCCTTAGGAGCTACTGTTACATGTTTAGATATTTCTAAAACCCAACTAGAAACGGAAAAGAAGTTTGCTAAAATGGCTGGCTATGAAATAGAACTGGTTGAAGCTGATATGATAAAACCTTTACCATTTGCAGATGAAACATTTGATTTAATTATTCATCCAATATCTAATGTTTATATTGAAAAAGTAGAACCGGTATTTAAAGAAGCTTACCGCATCTTAAAAAAAGGTGGTACGTTACTTTCGGGTTTAGATAATGGTTTAAATTTTGCCTTTGATGATGAGGATGGTAAGATACTATTTGATTTACCTTTTAACCCGCTTAAAGATAAAGAACAATATGACTATATGGTGGAAAATGACTATGGTATCCAATTTAGTCATACATTAGAAGAACAAATTGGTGGTCAATTAAAAGCTGGGTTTATATTAGAAGATTTATATGAAGATACCAATTTATCTGGGTATTTACATGAAAATAATATACCAACCTTTATAGCAACTAAAGCAGTAAAAAAATAAAAAACGCTACTTGTTTTACTAGATAAGTAGCGTTTTTAATAGATCTAAAGATGGTGCCCAATGCAAGAATCGGACTTGCGATTCATCCTTACCATGGATGCGTGATGCCACTTCACCAATTGGGCGAATTTAATCGTGCAAAAAGATTATATCAAACATAGACATAAAAATAAAGCCTTTTATGACTTCTTTATCAAACTGTCTTAAATATTATAAAATCAAGGTGATATTTTTATATATTGTAAATAAGCGTGTAACTTTTTCATTTCATTTACAGTCAAATAAATTTAATTATGTTTTTATGTTGTGTTATAGCACATTAAAGTGTATAATGTGTATAGGTTTGAAAAAACCAATAGATCTAAAGAAGGAGTATTGCATTTAATGAAAGGTACTGTTAAATGGTTTGATGCTGGTAAAGGCTACGGCTTTATTACAGCAGAAGACGGTAAAGATGTATTTGTTCACTATTCAGCTATTCAAACTGATGGTTACAAATCACTAGCTGAAGGCGACCAAGTAGAATTCGAAATTAAGTCAGGCGATCGTGGAGATCAAGCGGCTAATGTTTCCAAAGTTTAATTCACTTAGGTAAATGGTAAGAGGTTTAGATTCTAAACCTCTTTTTTTTATCCTAATTTTTGGTATAATCTTATTAAAAGGGGCGGTGCTAGATGAAACCAGATTTAATCGAAGTAGATAAAATCCATTTTAATGAATTAAGAGAACATGTTGATAAAGAAAAAGTTGATGCATTAATGACGAACTTCATTCAACAATTTACTTTTGATTCAATTACGATGGAAGGTAAAAATGTTTTAAAAAAGGCTGATGTTACAAATTTATTGAATAAAAAGATTATTGTGACACAACTACCAGAACGCGAACAAAAAGAAGCGCTTAATCACTTAAAAGCTTTTGAACATGTATTAAAGCTTGTTACATCTAGAAAAGAACTAACTGAAGATATATTAAAGGATTTACATGAAATCTTAATGGACGGTATTTTAATGGGAGGCCAGTACCGTAAAGTGAATATACAAATTAAAGAAAGTATGCA
>Ga0209075_1003434_pt1 | contig 13206 bp, 10 predicted proteins | sample Stecom2011_FD_187523 | JGI IMG/M metagenome (GOLD analysis project Ga0209075, IMG submission 187523) | Agricultural soil microbial communities from Utah to study Nitrogen management - Steer compost 2011 (SPAdes) (version 2) | ecosystem: Environmental > Terrestrial > Soil > Agricultural land... | reverse complement strand
CCTCGTGACCATTTCGTCGATCATTTCCAAAGATCCTCAAAACTGCTTCCAGCAGTTTCGCTAAGTGATGCATTTGAAGATCTTCCCCCAATAACCCATCACTTGGATGGACGGAAAGGGAAGGGTGCTCCCAGAGATCTACACAAGAAATTTGATTACGTTTGCGAAGGCAACGCATTCACCAAATCCATGAAGCAGTGGCCTGGTTTTGAATCGAAGGAAGGGTTTTATGGCCATGTCATCCGTTACACCCCAAGGGACTATGAAACATTTCGTAGAATGCCTGCTGGTGGGATGTACCCGGATGCACTAAAAGTTGCCGAAGAGATCTTTGAGGAGAAGCTCAAATCCCTTGAGAGCCAGCTGGGAAAGAAGATTGAAAAAGGCAGTGAGGATTGGGAACGGCTCAGAAAGGAAACGGTTCCCCCTTATCGGGGTGACAGGTATCCGAATAAGTTTAGAAAATTGTGGCCCGATCACCCATCCAGGACTTTGCCCGCACATATCGGTAAGGATTCATACTCGCACATTCACTTTGATTCTGAGCAGGCGCGTGGTATTTCGCTTCGAGAGGCTGCCCGTATTCAATCTTTCCCTGATGGGTTCAAGTTAGTAGGTTCGATGAATGTCCAGCTTACACAAATTGGGAACGCAGTTCCGCCACTCCTTGCGTATGCAGTTGCTTCGAACCTCTCAAGCGTTCTTGGGAAAGCGAAGGTCAAGAAACAGGAAGAGCAGGAAACTGAATTAGGATAGTTCATATGGGAATTGTGTTTTCTGGACGTCGTTTAGTTTCCTCCAACCTTGGATGGTTCAAAAGAACTAGGGAAACCCTTGGAGAGGATGCAGGTAGAGAGCGAGCGATTAACATCAATGCCGAGGTTATTCGAGCGTGGTTTCCTGACTTGGATCCTGATAGTGCCGCACCCATCGAGATTCGGACAGTCCACCTTTCCGGGACGGGAAAGTCAGCGAGCGCAGGGCTTCTCATAAGTGATGAGCGCACCATAAGACGGCAGGGGGGAGGCAAGAACTGGCGACTGGCAGGTGATGCTATTCCCGGCAATCTCTACGACATGAGAGTGGGTGATCTCATGCTTATGTCGTTCGACCAGGAATCAAACACGCTAACTTGGATTATCTTGCGCCAAGGCAATCTTCCTGATCGTCCGGTGTCCCCTGATGAGGGCATGGCATATGCTACAGCTTTAACCCTTTTAGGGCCGGATAGGGGGAATATGTGGCTTATTCCTGAAGCCACTATGATCTCTGTTGCAGCTTTGTTGAAACCAATTTATCCGCTAGTTAATAGGCTTCTGATGTTAAATAAAAAATTTCTCTCAGAGTGGAATGACGCAGTGGAGAAATCTGGTTTCGAGTCCGAGCCCGAATTACCTCGGAGGTTCGTTGCTGCGCTCCTAACGAAGCGCTTCTGTATTCTTACCGGTCTGAGCGGCTCCGGAAAGACTCTCTTAGCTAGGACATTCGTTCGTTGGATCTGCGAGACTCGTAATCAATATGCTCTGGTTCCAGTCGGTTCGAACTGGATCGGAAACGAGAACATTGTAGGATATCCAGATGCACTCGATGAATCCAAATATCATCGGACTGCTGCACTGGATGTGATGTTAAAAGCACTTGAAAACCCTGATAAGCCCCATTTTTTGATACTGGATGAAATGAACTTATCGCATGTCGAGCGCTATTTCGCTGACTTCCTTTCAGCCATAGAATCCCCGGATGAGCCGATGTTCTTACACGGTGATGATTCGCCACGAAGCGGAGTGCCCTCAAAGCTAGATAGGTTCCCGGAGAATCTGTTCGTGATTGGAACCGTCAATATTGACGAGACCACATATCTATTCTCACCTAAGGTGCTGGATCGGGCCCAGGTAATTGAATTCAAAGCACCTGTTTCAGCTGTTGAGGGTTTCATCAACAAGATTGGCACTCACCAGAGTTCTGACATTGAGGCGTTGGGGAGTAGATACGGTGGGCTTCTGGTATCCGAAGCATCTGATAGGGTCGCTTCTCAGATTTCGAATACTAAAGCTAAGGCAATTTTCGGGGCCGAAATGCTGCTTCTATCTCAGCTTCTGGTTCGGCACCGAATGGAGGTTGGGTTTCGCTCGGTGTCACAGGTTGCTCGGTACTTCGAGTATAACTTGAGATTTCACGAGAACTTATCTGATTCGGAGTTGCTTGAACTTTGCAGAGTAGTTTTGGATGAGGTTATTCTCCAAAAATTTCTGCCAAAACTAAATGGAACGAGAAGCAAGCTTGGACCTGTTCTTGCTGACCTGATTTGGTACTCAGAGAAACAGCATCAATACGATGGGTATGATCCTGACGAGTCTGCTGCTAGCCTCAAGACGATATCCAACGCTTACGACCTTTTGGATGGTAGCGCTCAACCAGGGGAATCTTCGAATGACCCATTCCTACCAAAGAGCTTGAACAAACTGCGTCAAATGAGCCGTCAGCTGGACGATGGATTTGCGGCGTTTGCAGAGGCTTGAGGTTGATGGCGTTGCATGAGGGACGATTAAAGGCACGTGATGAATCGGGAAAGGAGCTGTGCACTATTCACATAGTGTGCCTGAATTCTTCATATGTCGCACCAATTCACCAAATTGACGTAAATGAGGCTCGTGCATTTGGGGAAGAGTGCTTTCAACTGTTGGAAGGTACTGAATACGAGTATGAGTTGGACTCACCATACTTTGAGCTGGAAAATACGAACGGTTATGTAAAAAAGTCCGGATTAAGTTCCGAATCTGGCTTGGATCGTGGGAGGATTATAACGGGCAATAGAACTGGTCGGCTTCGTCTGACTGTGCGTAAAAATGACGCTACGGCTGGTTATGCTTATGTTGAGGTTAGATCCTCAAAAATTGATTACAGATCAGACTACCGTAGGATGCTTAGTGACATCTCGGAACTGTCTGTTGACTTGATACTCAGTGTTTCCGGATCCACTGATACCCGACTTGGCCTCGTTGACACCATCGATCTTCAGTCTCTCCAACAGCGTTTTTTTCTGATCAAGGGAATTGTTGATTCAGACGATTTCCACAATGCCTTGTCTCTCATTCTTCGACGACCGTTTTCAAGGTTGATCTCATCAATTGAGCCAAGGAGGCTTACGAGAGGGGCAAAGATATCTCAAGTGGCTCGCTCGCAGCTTGTTCGGGGAACTCCCCGAGTCCCCGTCCCCCCTAGCCATCCAATTGCCCAGAAGATTGGCAAACAATTCACTTTGCCGGAATTTGTAGACGTTTCTGTGCATGAAGATTCTTTGGATATCCCAGAGAATCGATTTGTAAAGTTTATACTAGAGGAGTTTTTGGAATTCCTTCTGACGTGTAAGAATCATTTTAGAGAGGTCCCTGCGCTGGAAACTGTTGCGCATCGCGAGATAGAGCCTTCTATTGATAGGTTGCAGGAATATTTGTCTAATTCTGTATTGAAAAACCTATCGCAACTTTCGTATGTTCCGGTAGCTAGTCCCGTTATGCAGAATAGAGCGGGCTATAGGGAGATATTGAGGCTCTGGGTGAAGTCGAAACAATCCTTCGATTTGGAATGGTCGGCGCTTTCTGATTTATTCTACGGTGGAAGCAGGGATATTGCGACGCTCTACGAATACTGGGTGTTTTTCAAATTGTGGAGATCTTTTTGCGACGTAGCTGACATAAGTCTCTCAGATATGGCCGATCAGGTTCTCAAGATAGGGGCGAGGGGTTTTTCAATAAAAATTAAAACAGGGGCATTATTTAAAGCTAGCAGCAGGACTGTTGAGGTTAATGGAAATAAAATTAACATGCAGTTCTCATACAATCGTCGTTTCATAGCTCCTAAAACTACCGTCTCTACAAGAAGACTTGATTATGAGTCCTCATATCCGGGGCGTGGTTCATGGACTAGAGTAATGCAGCCAGATTATACGGTTTCATTTTGGCCCAGTGGTTACTCGGCGAAAGATGCTGAGTATGCGGGAAAGATGTGTCATGTTCACTTTGATGCCAAGTATAGACTCAACAAAATTTCTGATGCTTTTGGGTTAGCTGGTAATCCAGATGCCGATGATTCGCTTGAGGGTAGTGCGCGTGACGATTACAAGCGAATTGACTTATTGAAAATGCATTCTTATAAAGACTCCATCCGTTGTTCGCGGGGAGCGTACATCATCTATCCGGGAAGGTTAGACGAAAGACTTTCCTACAGGCTTTGGACCGTCGAGAACGATGCGGTGCCTGGTATAGGAGCTTTCTGTCTAAGGCCCGGAGAAGCCAGGGAGGGGGCACCGGATGCGCTTGCAGAGTTTCTCCGGGACGTACTCGATCACCTGTCTCTAGACTCGTCGTTTAACTAGGCGGAGCCGTGGTGGATATAGTCGACCAGGCCACTCGTTCAAGGATGATGTCAAAAATTAAGGGTAAAGATACCCGTCCTGAATTGGTTGTTCGCCGAGCACTGCATCGACTTGGATATCGATATCGATTACATCGAAAAGATCTTCCTGGGCGGCCCGATATGATTTTCCCTTCCTGCAAAGCTGTAATATTCGTGAACGGATGCTTTTGGCATGCTCATGATTGCGGTCTGTTTAGGTTGCCAAAAACTCATACAGGTTTTTGGAAAAACAAGATTAGTAAAAATGTTGAGAGAGATAAAAAAAATATCCAATTACTAAAAGAACAAGGCTGGCGCGTTCTCATTGTCTGGGAGTGCTCTATCAAGAGAAAGAAGGATGAGGATATTTCTGGTGTGATTCGTTCTATTTGTGATTGGCTTGAAAGCCCTTCTGTTTTTTTCGAAATAAAAGGATAGTCCTGCTGATAAATTTCGGTCTTTCCCATGGTTTTGATAAATATTAATTTTTAAATTGGTTTTTGAATAAAATGCTTGGTTTCTAGTGTGGCGTAGTCTATGTATTAAATGTTTTCTGGCTGAAATCTTTAGATTTACATCCTTAATTTTATAACAGTAATTTATCAGTTGTCATCTTGGCTTCATTTCCTGCTTGTAACTTTGTAAGAAGGTATGATATAAGCCTTTATCATTCTGTTTGGTTCATGGTATTTTCGATTGTCGCTATATACTTGCGAACCTAGTCGGTATATTGAGATAGAGGTGGTTTTGAAGGCCCAAATCGGTGATAAGGTTACACGTGATTTTTCACAGTGGTCGGAGGCGTTTGGAGAAGAATTTTGTGCTCGATTAGCCGCCGCCTATGAAGATGAGTATCAGCATGCTCGTCCTCAAAGTGAGAGATCTTATTGGTTTCGAGGTAAACGTTTTTTGGACTTCTTTGCAGACTCGGACCAGGCCGAGGTGCAAGCGCTAAGAGGCTATTACCGAGAACAATGGGTTCATGATCCCTGTCCTCCCAAGTCGATTAGGATCAGATATAGCTCTCTCCTGGCTAGCTACCGCCAGAACGTCAAGAATAATATTCAAAATGGCAAGTCGCGAATCAACTTGGTGAGCGGCTGTAATGCAATACTCAAACTGTGCGCAGATGCTGGTCTGCTCCCGCATAACCTCAAAGTAACTGGCTGGAAGTCGATAGACAGGATTGGTCAAGGGAGTACGTTTCTCGATGTGACTATGGTCGATGATTCCGACCTGAAAACGTTTATTTCACAAGCAGATGAGATTCTTGGTGAGGAGTTTTCTCAGGATAATGATAGCCAGTCGGAACTTAGGAAACTGCTTGCTAACATTCTAATCGAAGCACAAACACTGGAAGAAGAGCCGGACATTGTCGCATCATCAATTCTGGTTCTTAGTAAACGGATTAAGCTGATCAAGACTGCTTGTGCGAAAATTCTCGTTGATCATATTGAAGCTCGCCAAATCGTTAAGCTTTGGATTGCTGATTCTGATATCAGGCGAAGGGCCTTTTTATTAAAGGAGGTAATGGATTCTGAGGAAGGCGCGATATACAAAAGGGACGGATACTTAATTGCGCTTGGTGATGATCCAAAGTCAGTTTTGGTCTGTTTCTGCCACCTATTTTTTAGTCATCGGTTTCCCCTGGAATCGAATCCCTACTACGATTTATTGGCGAAGCGCTTACGCGCTTACCACATAGAGATAAGTGAAATTCGATACCTGTTAGGCTATGACGCGAAGGTTCTAGCTGCGGGCTTGGCTTTTATTTGCTTTGAGGTTGCCGGTAATCCCGAGTCACTTATTGAGCTTGATATAGATGCTCTCGAACGTACTGCTGCCGGTTATCTACTCAAGTGGGTCAAGTACCGAAAAGGTGTTAAAGCGCACGAGTCTCAAATCGTCTCGTATCGTGATCCTGATTCCGAGTTAAATCAGGATACCCTGTCAGTCGTTGATGTATTTATGCATTTGAAAGCGATTACTGAACCTTTGAGGGATGATGTCGATGAATCTTCTAGGTCCAAGCTTCTTATTGCCCACCATAAAAATCACAATAAAGCTTCTGAATACTACAGACCTGACCGAATTGGTCTGGCTGCACTGAATAGACACTTTAAAGTGATCTGTGAGGAAGCAAGCGGGTCTAAGTGGGTCAGCACGCTGAAAGCTATTCGTGGTAGCGAGCTTTTATTGGAGGGGCTGGTTTCCAGAGATGCAATGGCTGTTGCATCGAAAGGTAGGCATACGAGTCACCAGATGCCCGCAAAATACACTTATCACATCCCGGAGATGCTTCGACGTGAAAGCAATATCCGAGAGTTTTTGGCGTGGTTTGAGACATTGCTGACGCTCGATATTGAAGGTTTTGCTGACAAAGTAGGTATTGATCCCAAGGAGTACGCCAAGCGTGCACAGGAGATTGCGAACAATCAGTTTGGGGGCATCCACTGTGCAGATCCCCGTGCAGGAGTTCAACCCGGCACAGAAGAGGGGGAGGTCTGTCATCGTGTTGATAAATGTCCGACGTGTGAGATGAGGAGAGGGATATTCGTCATCTCGGAATCCAATCTTGTATCTCTTCTGCACTGGCATACGGTACTTGAAGATGCCAAGAGGAAGCTTGCTGAAGAGGAATACGGACGTTGGGCACTGTGGCATGTATTCACCTCTTTGATGTTGGCAAAAATTGAAAAGCTACCTCAGCACTCTATGCTGTTGGAGCGCTCACAGGAGTTGCAAAAGAGGCAGTCGAATCCATATGTTGAATTGATACCAGCATTGAATGTAACAGAGATGGTAGAAGTCTGATGGCGGCTGTAATCGATCTTTCAAAGTTCCAATCCTACTTTGAAGAACTGGATGAGTCAGACGTTGGAGATGTCTGCGCTCTGGAACCATATTTTTTTGCGGTTGGGACCGTCTTTCACCAAAACCGGTGGTATATCAAGGATGCACCTAAAAGCGCTAGGAGCATTAATTTTGAAGTGCCGATTGCGCCAGGTGTGCTTCTTACAGACATTCCTGACCTGCTTTATACGGTCAAATTGGCTCTGGTTCTGATTGGTACATCGAGTGATAAGCGCCTGGGCAGAATTTCGGCATCAGCGAATTTGCACAAGGCATGCGCCGCGATTTTGAATTTTCTTAGAGTGCTGATGATTCGTTACAAGATCCGCTATCTCAGTTCTATCAATCAGGCTTTAGCCGATGCAGTACTCACAACCTATGCTCGGCCTCTCGAAGAGCGTCTCCTTATACAGCAGCGACTAAACGAGTACCTTGATGGTCTTTCAGCCGACCAGGTTGAGGCACTGAAGGTTTTTAGGGGCAATCGAGCAAAACCGGATCTGGATATTTTCCGGATAGGCCGTGACCTGGGAGTAAGCCCGAGATCTTTCCAATTGATATATGCGTCCCGTCTGGCCCGTTTCCGACATGAACATGGCTTCTACATTAAGCCTCCCACGCGGAAAACTCTTATTGAATCTTCGACTCCTGTGCCCGAAGGGCTGAGTGAATCCGCTATTAGAAAAAACCTGGATTTTGTAAAGAAATTTTTTGCCGTACTCGACGTCTTTGGGGAATTTTTTCCTGAGCAATACAAACCGTCTGACGATTTCTTTCGTTCGCTGGACACTGTTGAGTTTGCAAAACGGCATGCTGTCAAATCCGAGGGCAAAACCGCAAATATTCCTCAGCCCGTATTTTTTCGGCTCATGGACAGGGCTATTCGTTGGGTAGTGGATTACGCTGAGCCCCTTATTCAATATCGGGATGAAGCCCAGGCCCAGTTCAAATCCTATTTGGAAGGGGATAATCGCGGAGGTTCTGAGGAAAATCGAAAGCATTATGCGCGGAAGCGAATGCGGAAATGGTTTTTGGAGAACCCACTTGACGCTCTGAAAGGTCAGCCGGGTGCTCCGTTTCCCATTGTCGGATTCGAGAAACACTATAGGAAAAGTGAGAGACCAAAGACCATCTCACGGGAGCAGATTGATCAGGCTAAAGAACTGATTGACACGGGAATGACCCAACAAGCAGCGGCAAAGGAGGTTGGGATATCGAAAGCGTCTTTGTCTCGCATACTCGCTAATGGCTGGGCGGAAGAGGGGTATGGGCTAGATAACGTTATCAATCATTACTTGGTAACGGCTTGCCTGCTGGTTATTTACTGTTTTACCGCAAGGCGAGAATGTGAAATTGAAAGCCTCCAAGCTGGGTGTACCTGGGATACCCCAAATGGGCCAATGATTAGATTGTACTCGGGTAAAGTTGAGCAACGTTACGATGATTTCCCAACGACCAGACTGGTGGTGAAAGCAGTGCAGATCCTTGAGCGGCTGAGTGAGGGCGCACGAACACCGGAAAACCCCTACCTGTTGCAAGTGAGTACTATGTCTGGTCGGGATTTTCAGTTTTGGCAATCTGGGCGCATGAATGATTTTGCTGATCTCGTTGGGGCTAACGGAGATTCGGTGAACAAGTGGAATTTCAACGAACATCAATTCCGTCGATTCTTCGCGATGACGTACTTTTACCGTTACGATGCCGGAGACCTCCCTACTCTGTCCTGGCACCTGCGGCACACCAGCTTCTTAATGACGGAGAAATACCTCACTGAGCGTGAGTGGCAGACGGCATGGGACGAGGTCGCGGCAGAAAAGATCGAGGGTATTTTGAACCAACCCGGAGATTTTGAAGGTCAAGTCACTCAAGACCTGAAAGCCCTAATTGAGAGTGCTGAGGTGCAAGGTGGTCGCCGTGCTAAAAGAATGGCGGATACAGTTCAGGATATTGGGGTAGTGATGAATCATGTCCCAGATGGGCTTTGTTTCGGCGCAACCCCTGGATTCAAAGAGCGCAGTGCGTGCCTGTATGACGGGGAAGTCCAGCTATCCAGTGCTACCAGAAGTGGGTGCACCGACTGCCCGAATCTTGCGGGATTCGATAAGCCAGAGGATGCGAACTTAATTGTGGAGGCCAATCAATCGCCGATGTTGATCAAAGCCAAGGAGCTTGCTTGCGCATGAGTGACCATAAACCGGAAAAGATTTCAGCTGACGATATGGTCGAGATGAAATGCGAGACTCTCGAAAAATACATAGAGACGAGGCATGCCACTTTCGAGTTGCCGAAGAAAATGTCCTTCAACTGGTTCCTGAGTTGGGAGGACAGTCGCCACTCCAAAGTATCAAAATCCACGTCTTGCGTCAGATCGGGGGGGAGGCTCAGGCCTCGTGTCGACTATGTCTTGGAGAGGGCCTGCGAGACCCGAAAAACTATTGAAAAGTTGGACCCTGCGAAACAAACAGAGGTTGACCGCCTTAGAGCAGAAAAATCGGATCTGGAGCGAAAGCTCCAATACCTCGCTCAAGATGTGTATGACTTGATGCTTGAGAATGATGAGTATCGCACACAACTCGGAATTTCTGCGGCTCAGAGGCGGGACTTTAATACAGTACGTAAGATGGCAAAATTGAATGGCTAGCCTGATCTATACCCCGGGTGGCCTACCGGTACTGACTTCCGAAATTGGCCAGCTAAGTTACGTCCCAACGGCATGGTTTGTGGAATTGTACAAAGAAGGTAAGACGCTTCTTACAATCAAAAACTATGCGTCATATCTTAAGCTTTGGGTTACGCACCTTGAGAAATGTGGGAAATCCTTTGAAGACGCTATTACTCACGACGTAAGGCGGTGGCGCTCTGATCTGGAAAAAAATGGAAATCTGCCAAGCACAATCATTCAGTACATAACAATTACTATCAGTTGTTATTGGTGGGCTCAGGAGGCGGGGTTAGTTAGAAGATCAACTATAGGGTGGAAAGATTTTGAAAAGCCTGGTCAAAATTACCAGATTTCTGTTCGACAATCTGATAATGGATCATACTCAATCAAATCTTTGATTCCAAAAAATTATGGAGCACCTCCTCCAGGAGTGTATTCCATTGCTCAAGTGAAAGACCTGATCGCCAAGCGAGCAGAAATCACTCTCTCCAGTAGGAACAAACGGAGCGACGACATAAAAATTGCGCTTAATGTTCGTAACCTTCTCATGATCAGGTGGTTCTCGGAAGGGTGCCTTCGGGCTCAGGAAATCGCGGGATTGAGGGTCACTTGCATGCCTTCTAGGCCAAGATCTCACAAAGGAGTAGTTGAGGTAAGGATCACGCACGGTACAAAGTATGGTAAGCCTCGTACGATCCGGGTTGTACCCAGTCTTATCAGCGAGACTCATGATTACATTGAAATGGAACGTGATGACCTTGTGCAAAGGAACCTTCTGGGAAAAGATCCAGGGACCCTGTTTGTAAGCTCGTCTCTAGGCAAGAATGGTGGAGTTCTGGGAAGCGGCTCGGTCAAGGATCTTATAGGAGATGCAGGAGCTGACCTCAGTTCTCACAATCTGCGTTCCTATGGCTTGTTTCAGTTGGCTTGTGCGCTCTATGCAATTGAAAAAAAGAAAGTTGCTGATACAGGAGACAGGAAGCGCATAAACACAGAGTTGATCTATATGAAACTCAAGCAACAGGCAGGGCATGAGAACATCGATACGACTTTTGAGCATTACGTTAATCTTGCAGCTGTTGTTTATGACAGCAAGGACACTCTCGAATTCTTGGAGGAAGAAGAGGCCCGTCTTGAGTTGCAACTGAGGCTTACTCAAGAAGAAAGACGAAAGCTAATGGAAATGGCGGAAACGGCGGCTGCGATAGAGTAACGAGGAGGATATAGAAATTCTCCCGTAGACGGGACTGCAAATTGGACTTGGTGGATAGGGTGGAAATGAGATGTCTGACCTCCGAAAGCCGGCTCCCGGACAGATAAGGGGCGAATCGGCAGTTGCTGTAAAAACTGTTTTGAGAATCTTGAGCGCCTGGGGGCTTGATGAGGCACAAATGCGCCTTTTACTCAGGGCACCCGACGAGCCTACCTTCATTGGCTGGAGAAACGGGAATGTTGGGAAGGTGTAGGCGGCAGCTGGAGCAGAAAAGATCCCGAAAAAGAACAGACGGTATGCTTACCAATGAAGAATTATTAGCGATGTACTCCGGTCTTGAGCGGGAGATCGCTGAATACCGGAAATAACTTAATCATCTAGTCCCCGCCATACACGCCACTCTTGGGTTCCGGGAGATGGGCGGTCTGAAAATGCTTTTCTGTATAACGCCATACGAGCTTCCCATTCAGCGGCTAGTTCTGCCTCTGACATGGATGCAAAGCGTACCTTATCGGCTTCAGCTTGAGCCTCCTTTACCTCACGAACTTCCTCAATACTCAGCTTTTTCACAACACACCCTTTAATTCGACGCTGGCTTCTCATCAACATACTAGTCTCTGGCTTGTTAACATACTATTTTTTGAGGTCGTTCTCGGCTTATTTGAGGGTGGACAGGATCTGACTGTCGGAAAAGTGCGACATTCTTCATGCAGAATGTCCCTGCGGTCAGCATACGTAAATTCAACGTTTGATCACCGCTGTTTTTCGGGGGGGGGCATGAGTGACTAACTCTCTGAGATGGTCAAGTGCTTGCTGGTCTGTAGGGGTGGTTTTCTCGAAGTGTGATCCTCGGCTATTCCTCACTTTAAGACTGGTTGCCCTCTCATGCGAGATGCTGTCACTGAGGCTCGGTTTTCGGAGTGTAAATCGAATTTCTGGAGTGTAAATCGAATTTCTGGAGTGTAAATCGAATTTCTGGAGTGTAAATCAGCACTCAAAACGGCATATTTGACTTGAAACGAACCTTTAACATGTTGAAATTTCGGTATTTACCAAGATAATGCACTAAGCCTCCATAAATTCACTTCGCCGGACTTTGGTGATCTGACGGTGAAGCCTGCCTGATTCTATTTCAACACGTTCTTTTAACCTTTTAAGGTCACTTTTTAAGGATATTATGATTTTTTCTAACTCCAATGGCAGTGAGACTGCCTCCTTAGCGATGTCATTGAGTCGCACAAGCACGATCACTTTAGCGTTAACGATGTTTTTAGTTGGGTTTGCAGTCACTCCTGTGCAAGCCGGTCGCGAGGTGAAGCTGTCGAATGGTGGGTTGTGCCATCCCCCGAGTAGTTTCTGGTATGACCGAACGAAGGACTACACAAGTTTCCAGACACTTGATGGTTGCCTGGCTGAGGGTGGTAGGTTGCCAGATGGTATTTCGCTGGCCAATTTAGATGATGGCCCCAAAGCTCAAGAGAGATCATACGACAGGGCTTTGTTCGGCAGTGGGTGGGATGATGACGACGGGGACTGCCAAAATAGTCGCGCAGAGTCGCTTATTCAAAACTCTGTCACGATTGTTAGGTTTGCGACAGCCAACCGGTGCCGCGTAATCACAGGACGTTGGATCAGTCCGTACACTGGACGTGTTATTCAGAATGCTTCACAAATTGATATTGACCACGTGGTGCCTCTAGCGTGGGCTTGGGAGCGTGGAGCTTCGAGGTGGTCCGATGAAAAGCGGGAGAGGTTTGCGAACGATCCGGTGAATTTGTTACCGGTCGAATCTGGCTTAAATCGATCAAAGGGGGCGAAAGGCCCTGATAAGTGGCTCCCACCATCTGGTCGCTGCGGATACGTTGCTCGATTTGTTCGGATTTTAAAAGTTTACCGATTGAAACCAGCACCCTCTGAAGATAAATGGTTAAGTGATTTTCTGAATTCGTGTCGTGGTTAGAGTTTGACCTGTGTTAAAGATATTGCCTCCAAATTTCCTGGCCTTGACCAGTTTGCCCAGCGTTTACTGATCCCCTTTCTGTATTCGGTAAGCCACAAAAGCGGTTATGAAGGCCCTTGGTCG
>Ga0209075_1003433_pt1 | contig 13209 bp, 8 predicted proteins | sample Stecom2011_FD_187523 | JGI IMG/M metagenome (GOLD analysis project Ga0209075, IMG submission 187523) | Agricultural soil microbial communities from Utah to study Nitrogen management - Steer compost 2011 (SPAdes) (version 2) | ecosystem: Environmental > Terrestrial > Soil > Agricultural land... | reverse complement strand
AGCAACTTTATTAAAGACCTGCACGACCTGCCATACGCCTTTTTTGTTTTCCGCGGCTTTGACAGTGGCCGAAGCCCATTCGCTAACCATCTGGAGATGGGGTTGGGAAGTGTTTCCTACAGGATAAGGGTCCGTTCCGACTACATCTGTAACCCCAAGTAGCTCAGGAACCATGTTTACCTTATTTGTCACTTGGAAAATGGGATGTTCTTCGTCAATGTGCTTTATCACCTCGTAATTTTCCCTCGCAGCTAGTAAATGGCTCAATTCAATTTCGTCTCCCGTATACCAGCTTAGTAGAGCTGGCTTATCTTTCAGTTCCGTGACTAATTCTGCCAGGCGGTGTGATGCCCTTTGACCGTTTACGGGTGAGTAAAATTCATGTCCGTCATAAAGATAGGACAGGCTAAAAATGGAGTAGAGATCCAATTTATGAAGTTTGTCCAAATATGAGCCGGCATCTTTGCGATCTCCGTGGAGATACGACAGTACTGAATTGAAACCTGCATCTTTAATTCGGTTTAAATGAAAATCTTCATCTTTCCATATTCCCTGCTTTTCTGCCTTGCCAATATATATCCCGAAAGGAAAAATCCGCTCTCCATCTTTAATTGTAAAACCTTCGCTATCCAAATAAATCCGCTCCGAGGGGCTTACTTTGGCAGCGGGGCTTTGGATTCCGACCAAGGACTTATCCAATGAGGATTCGACCTCAATAGTTTGTTCAAATGTGAATGGTTCAACAATAATGTCATCAAACCATGCTGTCCCCGTATTCCCTTGTACCAGATATAAGCTGATCGCAATCCTACGTGCCTCAGCAGGAACTTCAAAAAGCCCCTCTACTTTTGTCCAATCAAAGGTACCGGACGGGGTGGGCGGATTTGAACCTCCCAAGGATTTGCCGTTCTCATCATAAGCATGTAAGTATATGCCGGCACCTTTTTTACCAAAAGCACTAGGTTTTATGTCCTTACCCTTCACCCATGCAGAAAACCGAAAACTTTCCCCTCCCTTTACGTTAATATGCGTCACTATGACCCGGTAATTTTCAGGATCGCCATTAACATATTTCAGGCTCGCCTTGCCGGAATGTTTTACAGATTGATCAATGGTGGCTGTTCTAGTAACCCAAGAGCGGCTTCCCTGCTCAAATCCAGGATTTGGGGCTAAATTCACCGCTTGTCCAAAGACGAACCCGGATGCAAGGAGCATTATGCCTAGTAAAACACCAAATTTCATTGTTGTGGATTAAATTAAGAAATTATTTTTCTGTAAAATGTACTAACAATTTCTTGTCCAAAAGCGGCACTTGGATGAATCAGCTTGGGAGGCAGCGCGCCAATCTCCCGGAGGGTAAAAATTATAAATGGACACTCTATTTTAAATGCATGATCGACTTTTTCACTACATCTTTGGCAAAAACGGCCCATTCACGCAAGGAGAGTTTTGCACTTCGAATTCCCTTTACGAATCCAAAAAGATTTTTATTCCAAAGGGCAACCTTTGCGATTTGCAAGGCATTATTTGTATATATTTCACGCTGTTGTTCTACGGAAAGTCCAGAAATAAGAGGCTCGAATTTCTGTAGGAAGAGTTGTTTTGTATCGACAATTCTTTGATAAGAAGGAATGTTGGAACGGTCATCAATATTCAGAATTGTCAGGTGTTCATTCAATAAAGTCACGTTATACCGTTCAAAAAAACGTATCATGAACTCGATGTCTTGATTCCTCCTAAATCGTTCATCAAAACCGCCCAACTCACTAAATGCATGCTTATAGATAATTATCACTGAACTGTATATACTTTCCTTTAAGGCGAGTAATTCGAAAAGATAATTGTTCTTTTGTCTTGGCTTTTGTCGGTCAACTTCTTGCCCTTGTTTTCTTCTTTTTGCAAGGCATATACAAGCCTGTTTCGAAGCATTATCTTGACTTTCCTTTCTGAGTAAACCAACTTGTCTCAAGATCCGATCCGGATCACATTCATCATCATCATCCAAAAAAGCTATAAACTCCCCTTTCGCATGCTTTGCTCCGGCATTACGGGCAGCCGATCCTCCTCGATTTTCGTCTTGGACAAGATAATCTATAGGAAATCTACATGCGATGGAATCCACCACCTTGGCAGTCTCCAACTGCTGTAATTGTCCTTTGCCGTTATCGTCGACTATGATGATTTCGATTTTATCATATGTCTGCGAGCTTACGCTTTCCACGCATCTCTCTAAGAATTGAGACCTCCCGAAAGTGGGAATAACTACTGATACCAAATCTTCCCTCATAAATGTGTCGTCTGTGATCGATAGGCAAGCTGCAGCCTTTGGACAATGTTGTTTATATTCATAGATAAAGCATTGGAAATTGCATTGGATTGCATCTGGTTTAAATCCAATGCTCCGTTATAAACACTCAAAAGAATTTCTTTCAATTGGTCGAGATCGCTATAGGTTACTGTTTGATTTCTAATCGATTTCATTTGGTGAAAAGAGGATGGAAGAATCCCCACCTTTGCATTATTATACATCAATAATGCAATTCCAGTTTCCTTAGAAACGCCATACACTTCATGTTGACCATTATTTGTAAAATAATTGGGATCAAAATAGGAGAACAATACATGGGCCTTCCTAATCTCCAGCTCGAATTCCTCATGGTCAATATATTGGGCCCAATAAACGATTTTGTACCCCTGCTTAACCATTCGTTTTGCTTTCTGCAAAATTTCTTGCCCGTATAATCCATCCGGACGTCCCAACAATACTAGTTCGACCTTATTTTTAAGCACCTCTTGACCGATTGCATCCAAAAGTCCATGATAGTTTCGGCGGCTGCTTATCATGCCGGGAACGACTACCCTTATCGGGCTTCCTACCCGGTATTCCGGTAGGGGCGAATTGCTGTCGAAATCGGCATATCGAAACGGTATTAAAACAACTTTTTCGATATCCAGTTCCTCATTGCAATAGGTCAACATATTCTCTCCGGCAACCGCAAAATAACCCATTCTCTTACTTATACGCAGGGTCATAAGATGTTTTGCCTTGTGAACCAATTTCCTTGGCATTTTAGGATTAAACCACGTATTACAATTGTGTACCAACATCATGTTGGGACGTTTTATCCGATAGATATTAAAAGAAACCAACTCTCGGAATGAATACAATTGGTCGATTATCACAAAATCAGCCTCATTGAGTACTTTAAAGATTTTGGAGGATGTAAATTGAGCATTTGAAATCGTTGCTTGGTACAGGATTTCGGCATCAGTAAAAACTTTTTGGGATATTCCTTTAGCCGTGAACAAAACAATCTTACAGTTCATCTCCTTCAAAGCCTTCAAGATAACCTCAAGGATACTGTCATGATTTAAATTTGAAAAATATAAAGCAACGGTCTTATTTTGCATTTAAATAGGTCGTCTTAGTCCCATATACAGTCAACATCAGTAAAAGCAAAAAACCTTTCAGGTAAGCGGAAGAATTAAAGATATCGCCCTTAAAGTGTACAACAAAAGTAGTAATTAATAAAGTCAGCAATAGCACCTTAATCAGTGGATCAGTAGTCTTTAGAATACGGTTTATTGAAAAGTTGATTAATGAAAAATAAAACAAAACTGAGAGAACGATACCCCCATAGTAAATGTACCGGATATATCCCAGATCCGATCTCACGGGAGCGTTAAGATTAGCAAAAACGACTAGACCCTCGCCGAACCAGAGGTTAAACTGACGCTGAGGAAAATGCAAATGTCCCGAAAGAATTATGGAAAGCGTCTTTGACTCCGTTAAGTTACCAGAAAGAGCACCTATCCCGCCAATCACCCCATCCATTATCCAAATTATCGCCTGCGCTTTTTCAGGATTAAACACAAAATACACCACAATCGCAGAAGCTACTATCATAAAGAATAATGATAGTCCCGAAAACTTACGGAGCCATCTTAAATTATCGTAATAAAACGAAGCGAAAAAAATAACTGCAAAAAAAATGGGCACGACAACAAGGGTAACCCTTGCATTTAATACCATGGAAACCAAGATAAAGGGATAGAAAAATAAATACCTTTTTTTGGAATGCTTTAGATATAGGATTGAATTAACGACAAACACGAGACCCTGAAACAATGGAGAAGAGAAATAAAAATCTCCAGAGATCCCATATCCCCGATAAGGTTGATCAACCAACTTTTCTGATGGTAATGCTATAATATAATTAAATACCAGCTCCCGCAATCCCGGAACAATAAACATCACCACCGCAATACCGCCTTGAATAACACCAATCTTCACTATTAAATTTAAAAAATCATCCATATCATAGTCCAGGTCGTAACAGAATATGAATAGGAAGAAAGGTAATACCAATAGCAGGTCTATCAATAGCCGCAAGTAGGTAACTAAAAAGGTGTTGTCAAAAGGCCAATCTGAAAAAGTGGGAATAAGAAGAATATAGAAAACGCAAAAGGAATACAACAACAAGTAAGTTAGAATAGACTTTTGCTTGTATAACGTCAAAAATCGGTTCAGATTATTCCCATAAGAGATATACGCCAGTGCTAAAAGGATGATTAAATAGGAAACATTAATCGGAAAAAAAATAAAAGAAGGGACGTAAATAAAAAGAAATAAGGCAACAGTGGCGAAACTATTCAGCAGCATCCAATTGATTCGGGATTCAGAAACAACCATTGCTTTCATAGTCGGTCTTCGTCTTTGAAAATAAACCTTCCTATGCGCCTATACGTGTAGCTATATCGAAAAAAGAGCGGGTTTGCGACTAACATGGCGGATAATTTCGGTACCATGAACAATTTTGACAGATTTTTACTCTTTAACTCCATCAATAAAAGATTCAGCTTCTCTTTTATAAGAAATCCGGAAATATCCACTTTTTTCCTCTGATATTTAATCTTTAGCTGCCGTAAAGCTTTCCAACGTCGTTCATGGTTTTTTGAGACCTTGTTATTCCCATGATCTGCATAACAAACTAAAGGTCTTTTTATATGATGGAATTTCGCATCTGGATGGACCATTGTCAAGTTAAACCAAGCATCCCAATCCTGGAATGATTCAAGCGATTCGTCGAATAGTTCCCAATGGATTTGGTTTAACAAAGACACACTGCTTGTAGTTGATATGGAAAAATTACCATTTGCCATATCCCCATTGATGTTTTTGCTTATAGTAGCATTTTGTTTTGGTACATCCGGATAATTCGCCTCAGGCCAAATCTTGATATAGTCTGAATAGACCAGAAATGCCTTATCAGATTTGTGAGCTATATGATGCTCTGCTAGCTTTTCGGGGAACCACTGATCGTCATCGTCTAAAAACGCAATATAATCGCCTTTAGCCATTTTAACACCAGTATTTCTCCAGTGGTTAGCCCCTTTGGAGCTATGGGAAGCGATAAAACTAAATCTTTTATCATTTAATCCGTCGACTACCTTTTTTACATTCTCATTATCCTGCGGGAAATCGTTAAAAATCAAACATTCATATTGAGTAAGAGTTTGGTTTAAAACGCTGTCAATCGCCTTTATAAGATGGTCGACTCGTTTAAAAGTAACAATTATGACAGAGAAAACGGGGTGCATCAGGGGTTTAATCAGCGGATAATTTCGACAAAGGAATTTTTCACCAACACAAAGAGAACTCCAAAAACTAAACCAAAGAAAATACAGATCGCCATGATCGGTATGATATTGGGAGAGGAAGGACCTCCTGCGATTTGAACCGGCTCTATGATCGCAATGGGATCCTGCATATTTCTGGATTGGATAATGATCTGTTCCCTTTGTTGAAGTAAGGTGTTATATACGTTGAATGCAAAAGTAATCTCGTTTTGTAATTTTTGTTCCGTCATCCGGTCCATGGAGCGAACTAGATTAATATTTTGATCCCGAAACCGAGCATTGGCTTCCAGTGCTTTTTCATACTCTGACTTTTTCTCGTTTATTTGAACATCCAACTGCTCGATATTCAGGCTATCTCTTTGGCCTTGATACTTTCTGGTTATTTGTACAAGTTCGCCTATCATTTTTTGTAAAACCTGAGCACCTCCATTCGCATCTTGAAGATCCAATGAAATAGTGATAAGGCCTGTCTGTAGATCCTTACTATAATATATTCTACCCCTTAAATCTTTAATGGCTTTCCTGCTAGACACTTCAATAATTGAGTTGTCAAAGATGACCGCATTAACATCATCGCTTGACACTGTATCTGCCTCTGTTGGTTGGGGAGCCGGCGTATTACCACTTCTTAGCCAACTAAGGCTAGCGACTTTTTCCAGCGCCTCTGTCAGGGAAGGAGTAGTGTGTTGAGCTAAGTACTCCATCAGCGTCAGTCGTTGGCCAATGTCGGAAAAGTCATATTCACTCTTCAGGATTTTATCCAAAAACGGACTGCTACGCAAAATGGGTTCATATACGGCTGAATTTAAAGTACGCCCTTTGTCATCCAGCCGTCCAATGTTGATGCCGGCTAAACTCGCTAGCCCTCCTAAACCGACGCCAGACCCCGTATTCTCCGGCAGGATCACCGCTTGCGAGGAAAACTCTTTCGGGCTAAAAAGATAAATCAGTAGACCCAGTACCATAAAAATTACGAGAAAAAGGGCCACTGTCTTCTTCGATTTATAAACGACCCTCAATAAACCCGTGATACTTATGATTTCCTTACTCTCTGTAGTATTCATTAATTTGAGATTGACAATTGATTAACAAGAATGTTAAAATGTCTTTTAAGTTTCTTCGATCTTCTAAGGAACTATTTCAAGTCCGACTTCTCTCACTGCGCCAACCTGTCCACCAAAATCGCCAAAGTCGCTAGACTGGAGGCAATTCCGACCCAGGCTTGGATACTCATCGGCTGCCGGTCTGGTTTTTGGGGAACTATGATTTCAGCTCCTGGTTCTATATGGGGATAGACATTGAAAAAGAGAAACTTGCCTGTTCTCTTCACATCCCCATTGGCATAGATCACATAGGATCTCCCTTTGCGGGCTTTCTCGGTAAAACCTCCTGCCCTAGAGATGTAGTTTTTAAACCCACGGCTGATATCATACCTCGCTGTCGTGGGATAGAGCACTTCCCCTCGCATCCGTACGGTTTGCAATTGGTTTGGAATACTAATGATGTCCCCTTCCTGAAGGATAATATCATACTTGGATCCTGGTTCGGCAAGAATTTTCTCCAGCTCAATACCCACATATTCCGTTTCCCTGATGTCCAGCTTTGCAGAAGTAGTGTCCATTCCTTCCAGTAAGGCATATCTTTCCATATCAAGATTGGCACCTTCCCGGCTGGTTCTCTCCATCCTCTTCCTCTTTTCTTCATTTAAAGCAATTAACCTTTGCTCCACACGATCATGGAGCCCCTGCTCCACTTCCGTGAACATGGCGGAATCCCTTTCTTGATCGACATTATCCAGCAGTGATTGAAGTTCCTTGAGCTTCCGTTCCTCCTCTTCCACGTCTTTATAAAATTCCGTCCTTCTGATCAAGGTGGCACCTTTTGCATAGGAAAACTGGTTGAGTCCTCCTGCACGGTTCAACACGTCAGAAATGCGCTCATCCCGCTTCTCCAAGGCAAATGTTCCTGGATAATTAACCTCTCCTTCCACCTCCACCAGCATTTCCCGCTGGAAACCGATATTCTTACGGATGAAAACGTGATCAAAGGGTGCCAAGGCTATTTGGCTATCTTCAGAACTCAACCTTAGTTCAGGATCTATGGCGATGGTGATGATTTCAGAAACCCTGCCTGACACATCGTCCTTCAGCCTTCTGGCGATTTCGATGGATGAATTGGAAGCAGATTCCTTAAGCCCACCGGAACGCATTACCAGATCACCGACAGTCATCTCCCCTGCATAAGGATAAACGCCTGTACGGTTCACCTCGCCAGAAATTTGTACATAATATTCTTCTTTCAAATCATACAAGCTGGCTATGTTCAAAACATCCTCCCTATTCAAGGTGATATCAGAGACAGTTCCACCTAATATACCCTGTATATCTACTGACACCACGGTCTGGGTCAGGTTGTCACCGGTCCTGTATAAGGTAGCCCTATTTTGAAAGGCATCTCCCCGTAAACCGCCCGCCTTTTCAATTAATGATTTGATGGTCATCCCTTCCTCCAAAGCAAATTCACCTGGCCGAACAACTGCTCCCATTACCTGTACCCTATTTTCATAGCGTTTAAGGATTTCCCCAACAATGAAAAAATCTCCATCCTGTGGAGCAAAACTGCCATATTGCTCTTCCTCTATGTCCTCCACTTTAAGTTGCTCTCCGGTAGATCTCCTGACGGTAAGCCTTTTGGTATAGGCCTTATCGGAATAGCCTCCGGCAAATGTTAGCAATTCTTCTATACTTTCCCCCGGCTTAATTTCAAACAAGCCAGGGCGTCTCACGGGACCTTCTATTTCTACCCGGGTCCTAAGTGGCTGTACGATAATCACATCATTGTCTTGCAAGCGCACATTGCCGCTATCGACCCCATTGATTAAGAAGTCGTAGATGTCGGTTTCCCCGACCATTTGATTGTTGCGGTAAACCTGGATATGTCTAAAGGACCCGTTCTCATTTGGGCCTCCGGCGGCATATAGTGCGTTGAAAACCGAGGCGAATGAGGGAAGATTATAAGTGCCTGGCTTTCTCAATTCCCCAGCCATAGTAACATTGATGGTGCGTATATTACCCAAGCGGACCTGCAGGAAGGTATTGGGATTATTTCCCTGAAGACCTGAATAGATCCGACTTAGGGCAGTCCTCAACCTTGCACGGGCCGCACTGACACTCGCCCCACCTACTTCAACAGGTCCTACATTGGGAATAAAAACCCTCCCTTCCGGGTTAACTTCTAAATCATACGACTCCTGGGAGGCACCGTAGACATCAATTAATAATTGGTCGCCCGTGCCGATGATATAGCTTTCCGGGGTAGGGATATTCAGGCTGGGATTAAAATTCAGTTCCTTGTTGTGAAAAAGCGTATAGCCAAAGATTTTCTTTTGTCGGGGAGTGAGGTCGTAATAAGGATCAGACCTCCGAAGAGAATCAAACACATCCTGCTGCTCTAAGCCCTGTACCTGCCTTCCTCTTTGCATCTGATTGCCAGCGGGTGCAGCCGCCCTTCCACCAGAACGTAGCTCCATGATCCGCTGCCGTAACTTGGCCACCTCGGTTGCCGGCATGCCCCGCTCACGAGCCATGGATTCCAATTGCTGTTCATTTAAACCAGAGGATTCGGCCCTCTTAATCAGCTGCTCGATCTGCGCATCTGAAAGGTTATCCACTTTAACATTTTGGATATCCTGAAGAGACTGCCCATTAGCCACAACAGAAATGAACAATAGGACAAGGCCGAAAAATAAAAACTGAAAATTATCTTTTATGAATGAAACCATAAAGTTGGTAAGGTAATAAGTTCTGAAACCTGTAGAAAGACGGATAATTGGCGCTGGGGAATTTGGCCATGTGTGGCCTTAAACAGACATTTTCTTCAGTGATACCCACAGCTTCGCTCCGTTAGTCCCAGCCGAGGAACTACTGTTGGTTCAACTATTTTGACAATTATACGAAAACGGCTTGCCTATAGAATGGCACAAAAGTAAACATTCCACCTTTAATAACACAAAGAGTATAGAATTTAAGGGCAATTTAGGAAAGAAGGAAAGTTGTTGCTGAAATGACGATTGCCCGGCAGGGAGATTTTTGAAAAACAAAACGACCTCTCAAATCCAACCGCTACGGCTAAGGGCGATAAAAAAATTGGCTAAATCTGAGAGAGATTTTGGCAAACAGGATCGGCTATAAAAACGAAGACCTTCTCGATTTGAGAAGGTCTTCCTTAACTACTATTCTACTTGGTTATAGATCGTGTGGCCCGCCTTAATCAAATGAAGGTCTCTTTTGAAAAGGTTGAGATCAGAGGTCATCATATCCTCTACCAACATGGCTAAGTCGTATTTAGGAGTCCATCCCAATTTGGTCTTCGACTTTGTGGGGTCTCCGATCAGCAAATCCACTTCTGTAGGCCTAAAATAGGTAGGGTCAATTTTCACCAACACATCACCCACTTTAACTTTCAGCTTCCCTTCTTCCAATTCGTTCTGAAGGAAGTTCTCATCGATGGATTCCAAGATCCCTACTTCGTCAACTCCTTCACCCTCAAATCTCAAAGTAAATCCTACATGAGCAAATGCCATTTTGATAAAGTCGCGGACTTTAGTGGTTACCCCAGTTGCGATCACAAAATCCTCCGGAACATCCTGCTGTAAAATCCTCCACATAGCCTCCACATAATCCTTGGCATGACCCCAGTCTCTTCTGGCATCCAGATTTCCCATATAAAGATCTGACTGAAGACCTAGGGCGATCTTGGCTACTGCACGGGTTATTTTTCTAGTCACAAAGGTCTCTCCCCGTAACGGTGACTCATGGTTGAACAAAATCCCGTTACAGGCATACATGCCATAGGCTTCTCTGTAGTTTACTGTAATCCAGTAGCCATACAGCTTCGCTACCGCATAAGGCGACCTGGGATAGAAAGGAGTGGTCTCGGACTGCGGAACCGCTTGTACCAAACCGTATAGTTCGGAAGTGGAAGCCTGATAGATCCGGGTCTTCTTTTCCAATCCCAACAACCTTACCGCCTCCAATATCCTTAAAGTACCAATACCATCGGCATTGGCGGTGTATTCAGGCGTGTCAAAACTCACTTTCACATGGCTCATCGCCGCCAGGTTATAGATCTCGTCTGGCTGTGTCTCTTGGATAATTCTTGTCAAATTCATAGAATCTGTCAAATCACCGTAGTGCAAAAACAGCCTCTGGTTATCCACATGGGGATCCTGGTACAAATGGTCAATTCTGTCCGTGTTAAAAAGCGAGGCTCTCCTTTTGATACCATGGACGATGTATCCTTTTTCTAAAAGTAATTCTGCTAAGTAGGCGCCGTCTTGCCCGGTAATGCCAGTGATAAGTGCTGTTTTCATATGTACGTATTGTTGAAATTTTCGTCTTTTTGGTTGTTTGTTATTAGGTTAGCGGTTATTGGTGCATTGAGTAGTTGCGTTAATTATGAACTTGGAAACCTAAATTCCTTATCCCAATACTCACTACTCGATACTAGAGACTAATTCATCTTCACTTCTTTCACCGAATCAATATTATCTAAAAACCATTGATAGGTAGAAACGATGCCCTCCTCCAATGGTATCTTGGCCTTCCATCCAGCGGAAGTCATCTTGGATACGTCCATCAATTTTCTAGGAGTACCGTCAGGCTTTTCGCTGTCCCAAATCAACTCACCTTGGTGGCCCACCGTTTTTTGGATCAATTCCGCCAGTTCTTTTATGGTTAAGTCCACTCCTGTCCCGATGTTGTACAGGTTATCAGGTAATTTATTCTCAAGAGCAAAAACCACCGCTTCTGCAACATCATTTACATGAAGAAATTCCCTCATGGGAGTACCCGATCCCCACAAAGTAACTGGAGCGTTGCCGTCCAGCTTGGCCTCATGAAACTTACGGATCATGGCAGGCAACACATGGGAAGTCTGTAGATCAAAATTGTCAAAAGGGCCATACAAGTTTGTGGGCATCAAACTCACAAAGTTTTTATTGAACTGCTTCCGTATCGCTTCACAGGCTTTGACTCCTGAAATTTTAGCCAAAGCATACCACTCATTGGTAGGCTCTAAAGATGCAGTCAGAAGATATTCTTCCTTCAATGGCTGTGGAGCCAATTTAGGATAAATGCAGGAACTACCTAAAAAAACAAATGTTTCGCAATCGAATCGATGTGCAGAATCTATCAGGTTATTTTGGATCTGCATGTTTTCCATTAAAAACTGATAAGGGTAATCATTGTTGGCGAGTATACCTCCCACGCGGGCTGCCGCATCGATTACTATTTCTGGTCTTTCCTCCCGAAAAAAATCCGATACCGCCTGCTGGTTGCGTAGATCCAGTTCCTTACTGGTCATGCCGATGAGCTGCTGGTAACCTTTGGCTTGCAACACTCTCCAGATTGCAGCACCTACCATTCCTCTATGTCCAGCAATATATATTTTAGACTTTTGTGATAACATGCGTGGTTTGTGATTATTAATTATTGGTTACTATACTGCGTCAAAAAAGGAGCAGAATATTAAAAGTGTCTTTTTCAGAGGCAAAGTTAATGAAGATGACTGATTCCTCTTGTTTTGCAACGGTTTATTTTCCTGCACTATACCTCTTATCTTAGCAGATCAGGATTCTCCTTTTCCAGTCTTTCATACACCTGTTTTACGTCCTGGGCATTTCTTTTATTTAAGACGAGGATTGCATCATCTGTTTCCACGAGAATAATATTGTCTACTCCTATAAACTCTACGTGTTTTTTGGAGCCCAACGCCAGATTCGTATTGGAGGTCTCTGCTGCTTTTTCAAGGTTATATTCATATAAGGCCTCAAACGAACCCATGTCGGACCAGGAGAAATGAGAAGGCACTACTTTTATCTTGTCCGATTTCTCCATTACTGCATAGTCAATGCTAATTGAGGGAATTTGAAGGCTTTCCTCCATGGGTAAAAACCCTCCAACTGCTCTATCATAAGCTTCAAAAGCTCGATGATACACATCGGGTGCATACTTTTCAAGTTCACTAAGATAAACTTCCGCCGAAAAACAGAACATGCCGCTGTTCCAAAGAAATCTCCCCGTAGCTAAAAATTCTTCAGCAAGCTCTTGGGAAGGCTTTTCCCTGAAGGAAATCACCTCATTGTCCTTGTATTCAATATATCCGAAACCTGTCTCAGGTTTGGTGGGTACCAACCCAAAGGTGACCAAATAGCCCTCCTTTGCCAATTGGACCGCTTTTTCTAAGGCCTCTTCATAAAGTCGCTGTCCTTCGATCAGGTGATCCGAGGGAGTGACTAAAAGTATGTCCTCTTTATCCAGGTTAAATGCCGCAAAAGCAATGGCCGCAGCAGTGTTTCGGGGGCAGGCCTCCACAATCTCGATATATCCTGTGTTTGCAGACTTTTGAAGATGTTCCCTGGAAAGCTGGAAATTATCCTTGCCGCCTACTACCAACACCTGGTCACATATGCTTCTGTTCCTGTTAACCGTCAATCCAAAAAGGGACTGTCCCTCGAAAAGAGGAAGATATTGCTTAGGCTTGGACTTGCGAGAAAGGGGCCACAACCTG
>Ga0209075_1003432_pt1 | contig 13210 bp, 8 predicted proteins | sample Stecom2011_FD_187523 | JGI IMG/M metagenome (GOLD analysis project Ga0209075, IMG submission 187523) | Agricultural soil microbial communities from Utah to study Nitrogen management - Steer compost 2011 (SPAdes) (version 2) | ecosystem: Environmental > Terrestrial > Soil > Agricultural land... | reverse complement strand
TAACTCACCCATCGAGAAAGGTTCCTTTGCGTTATCTGGAAGTCGTTACGGGGCCATTTTCCGGACCCACATTTATTCTTCAACAAGCCGCCAAGCATACCACAGTCCGCCCCTTGCCGGGGCAACTGAGGTGAAGCCTTAATCAAACACTACGGTCTTGTTTTCGTAGGTAATCACGCGGTCTTCAACATGGGACCGAAGCCCGCGGGCCAGGACATTCTTCTCAACATCCTTACCCAGACGAACCATATCTTCGATGGAGTCGCGGTGGCTGATTCGAATTACGTCCTGCTCGATGATCGGGCCTTCATCAAGATCCTGCGTGACGTAATGGCAGGTGGCACCAATCAGTTTTACACCACGACTGTAGGCCTGATGGTACGGCCGGGCACCGGCGAAAGACGGTAGAAAGCTGTGGTGGATATTGATTACCTTACCAGCGTATTTTTCACACAGCTCGGCAGGCAGTATTTGCATGTAACGGGCCAGCACCACCACGTCGGTTTCGTATTGTGCAAACAGGTCTTCAATGTGGGCGAAGGCTTCGGCCTTGTTTTCCTTGCTCACCGGCACGTGGTGGTAGGGAATGTCATGCCATTCCACCATACGGCGCAGGTCGTCATGGTTGGAGATAACCGCCACGATTTCGCAGTTGAGTTCCTTGCTGTGCCAGCGGTGCAGAAGATCCGCCAGGCAGTGGGATTCCTTGCTGCACATCAGGATCACCCGCTTGGGGCGGGCGGAATCCGCAATGTGCCAATTCATGTTGAATTCGCGGGCAATCGGTTCGAACGCGGCGCGGAACTGGTCCAGCCCGAACGGTATCGATTCGGCCTTGATCTCGTGTCGCATGAAGAACCAGCCGGACTGGGTATCTGAGTGGTGGCTCGCCTCGGTAATCCAGCCATTATAGGTGGACAGGAAATTACTCACCTTGGCAACAATTCCTACCCGGTCCGGGCAGGAAATAACAAGACGATAGGTATGCTCCATTAAGCCATTCCTTTACTAGAATCCGGGAAAGCGGGTGCTACGGGAAACCACAAACGGCAGCTTGTGGTGGAATGTCGGTACGCACCAGTAAAAATGACCGGCTATGATAGCCTATCTGGCAGCCAGAAACGAGGAATCCGATGATAGACACAGTGATCTACAGCCCCCGAACAAAAATCCCGCCATGGCGCCCGTGGAGCCTGACAGCCTCACTGCTGATCTCGCTGTTCGCGGTTACCGTTCATGCCAGCACACAGGCCATTCTCGAAGGCGAACGTTTTCACCCGGCTCAGGGCCGCCAGGGCATGGTGGCCACCAGCCACTCCTTGGCGACCAGTGTTGCGCTGGATGTTCTGAAGGGTGGTGGCAATGCCGTCGATGCCGCGGTTACGGCGGGCTTTGCCCTAGCGGTGACCCAACCGCGCTCAGGCAATATAGGCGGTGGCGGCTTTTTGCTGTTCTCCCCCGGCGATGGCGAACCACCGGAGGCCATCGACTACCGGGAAACCGCGCCCGCTGCAGCAACGGAGACCCTGTTTCAGGACAGCGAAGGCAATGTGATTAACGAACGCAGCCGGTTCAGCCACCAGGCAGCTGGCGTACCGGGGACTGTGGCCGGGCTGGCCCTGGCGCTGGAACGCCACGGCACTCTTACGTTAAAGGAAGCCCTGGCACCCGCCATCCGCCTGGCACGGGATGGCTTTGTCGTACCTCACCGCTTTACCGAAGGGCTTGAGCAAGCCAGCGAACGCCTGCAACGCTGGCCTGCCACAAAAGCCACCTTCTATAAAGAGAACGGCTCAGCGCCTCAGCCCGGTGAACTCTTTCGTCAGCCGGAACTGGCAGCCACGCTTGAGCGAATCGCCAAAGACGGCACCAAAGGTTTTTACGAAGGCGAAACAGCGCGTTTGATTGTGGATGAAATGCAGCGCCACGATGGCCTGATCACGCTGGATGACCTGAAACAGTATCAGCCAGCAGTCCGCAGCCCGGTACACGGCACGTATCGGGGCTACGATATCTATTCCATGTCACCGCCCTCCTCCGGTGGCACCCACATCGTCCAGATCCTCAACATTCTGGAGGCCTTTCCTATAGGGAGCATGGGGCACAACTCTGCCGATACCCTTCACCATATGGCAGAGGCGATGAAACTAGCGTACGCCGACAGGTCCGAACACCTGGGCGACACCGACTTTGTGAACGTGCCGCTGCAGGGCCTGACCAGCAAGGAGTACGCTACCGAACTGCGCAAGACCATCCAGCCGAACAAGGCACGGCCCTCCAGTGACATCAAACCCGGCCAGCCCGCCGTTTGGGAGAGCCCGGAAACCACCCACTTCTCGGTGGTCGATCGCTGGGGCAATGCGGTGTCCAACACCTACACCATCAATTTCAGCTACGGTTCCGGTATTACCGTCGCCGGTGCCGGTTTTCTGCTCAACAATGAAATGGACGACTTCAGTGCCAAGCCCGGGGAGCCCAACGCCTATGGGCTGATCGGCGGCGAGGCGAACAAGATAGAACCCGGCAAGCGCATGCTCAGCTCTATGTCGCCCACCATTGTGCGCAAGGATGGGCGCAACTTTCTGGTCACTGGCAGCCCCGGCGGCTCACGGATCATTACCACTACCCTACAAGTGGTGATGAACGTCATTGATCACAACATGAACATTCAGACCGCGGTCAACGCACCTCGCATCCACCACCAGTGGCTGCCGGACGAGATTCGCATCGAACAAGGCATAAGCCCGGACACCATCCAGCTGCTGGAAGCCCGAGGCCACAAAGTGAACGTCAGCACCGCAATGGGCGCCATCCAGAGTATTATGATCGGTGACGACGGCACACTCTACGGCGGCGCAGACCCACGCCGCAGCACCTCCTCGGCTATAGGCTACTAGCAGAACAGGACAGCAGTAATGGCATCTGAACAGCAAAATAAAGACCAGAGCCCGCAATCGGCGATGCCCAACCAGTACTCGTTCCTGTGGCTGAGCGCGGCCATTTTTCTGATGTTTCTCTGGCTACAGGACAATGGCCAGCAACAGCAACGAGAGCTGGCCTATTCCGAGTTCAAAGAGGCGGTTCTGAATGGACAGATAGCTGAGGTGACGCTTCAGAACGAAGAAATTCGCGGCCAGTTCACTGAATCCGGGGCATCCAGATTCAGCGCTAACACCGGCCCGTCCACCACCAGCTTCCTCACCGTGAGACCACCGGTGGAGGACCCGGAGCTGTTGTCATTACTAGAGAGGCAGGAAGTGCTGATCCGCGGCGCACGTTCCGGGCGCCCCTGGTGGCAGGACCTGATACTGGGATTCATGCCCTGGATTCTGCTATTGGCGCTGATGTTCTGGTTCTGGGGTGCAGCCCAAAAACGCATGACTCAGGGTGGCGGCCCCTTTGACTACGCAAAATCCCGGGCCCGGCGTGCTCGTAAAGAAACGTCCACCACAACACTCGACGACGTCGCGGGTATAGAATCCGCCAAACGGGACATCGCGGAAATTATCGATTTCCTGAAATCCCCCGAAAAATACCGCCGGCTGGGCGCTCTCATGCCCAAAGGCGTGTTACTGGTGGGCCCGCCGGGCACCGGCAAAACACTCCTGGCCAGAGCCATCGCCGGGGAAGCAGAAGTACCCTTCTTCAGCATCAGCGCGTCCGAATTCATCGAAATGTTTGTGGGGGTTGGCGCCGCCCGGGTTCGGGACATGTTTCAGAATGCCCGCAAGGAGGCCCCTGCCTTGATCTTTATTGACGAACTGGACGCCATCGGCCGCTCCCGGGGCGCAGGCCTCGGCGGAGGCCATGACGAGCGGGAACAAACCCTTAACCAGATTCTCACGGAGATGGACGGCTTTGAAGCCCATGAAAACGTTCTGGTTCTGGCTGCTACCAACCGTCCGGATGTTCTGGACAGTGCCCTGCTCCGCCCGGGCCGTTTTGATCGCAAGATCACTCTGGACCGCCCCCACAAGGACGCCCGCGCAGCCATTCTGAAAGTGCATGTTCGCAAAGTGCCCCTGGCTGGCGATGTGGATCTCATGCAGCTCGCAGCCCGAACCACCGGGTTCTCCGGTGCCGATCTGAAAAACCTGGTCAACGAGGCCGCCCTGACCGCCGCCCGTGAGAATCTTGACAAGGTCAACGCCCACTGCTTTGAGCAGGCACGGGATCGGCTGATTCTGGGCGAGGAACGGGACGCCCAGCTCACCGCAGAGGAACGTGAGGTGGTCGCCTATCACGAGTGTGGCCACGCTTTGATGGCGTATTACATGCCCAAGGCCGACCCGCTGACCAAGATCACCATCATCCCCCACGGCATGGCGATGGGGGTGACCGAACAGACGCCCAGGGAAGACAAGTACAACTACACCGAAAGCTATCTGCGAGACCGGATCAAGGTGATGCTGGGTGGTCGCTCCGCCGAAAAGATCATCTATGGCGAGGTTAGTACCGGCGCCCAAAACGACCTCAAGGAAGCGACCAAGCTGTTGCGCCGGATGATCGGTCAGTGGGGCATGAGCGAAAAAGTCGGGCCGCTTGGGCTGGGGATTGGCGAGGAGCATGTTTTCCTGGGCCGGGAAATGGGCGCGCCCCGGGAGTACAGTGAAAAACTGGCCGAGATGATCGATTCAGAAATTCAGGCCCAGCTCATAGAACTGGAAGCGTTTACCGTGAACTTTCTGAAGGAGCACCGCCAGGAACTGGATGCACTGGCCAACGCCGTGATGAAACAGGAAACCCTGGAAACAGAGCAAATCACAGAGATACTCACCAAGGCCGGCAGCCGTAAAATTGCCTGAATTTCTGGTGCTGCTCAGGGCGTTACGATAACCGGCAGGTTCAGGTTCGCCAGCAGGGTGTCGTCACCCTGCTCGCCAAACAGACTGCATGTCCGGCTAAGCACCAACTGGGCGGCGCCCTCTTCCCTCAGCACCCTTGCCACCGCCTCGGCGCTGGCCATCGGCAATAGCCTTACCTTCGCGGCAACGCCTTCACACTGAAGATACTGCAGCAAATCCTCAGTCACCTGTTGGTCTTTACCGGTTTCTGTTCGGACCAAAACGGTCAATGACTGCTGGTTGCGCCGAGCCAACTCCGCACCGAGCCTGACCGCCCGATGGTTAGCGCCCTGATCATGATTCAGCAACACTACCACGCGATTCTGGCTGCTGGGGCCCGGCTCAGCCCACAGCAGCACGTCGCCGGGAGCCTGACGAAGCAACGTCCGGGCAGTGGAACCAAGCCTGGCGCCGTGACTACCAGACCAACCTACCCGCCCCATCACCAACAGGTCACCCGGCCCCACCAGGTTCAACACTTCCTCGGCAACACGCCCCCGGCATAGCTTCAGAGCCTGAACGAGTCCCCTCCGGGCCATCACCGCCTCCAGTGCGCGCTTCGCCTGTTCTGCCAGGGCCTGCATCCTCGCTTCCAGAGCGGCACTATCCAGAGGCCTGGCCAGCCCCGAAGTGGCGCCGACTTCCTGGGCAAAGCCATAGCCGGCGCTGCGCAACAGATTCACTTCTTCCACATAAATACCGAGCACCTCGGCATTGCGGGCGAACGCAAATTCGCCAGCCGCCTCCAGGGCGGACAGACTATGCCGGGAACCATCCAGCAGTATCAGAACCCGGCCGGCCGAGTTCACCGGCGGCTGCCCCTCAGCTCTGGCCGTTGTTGCCATTACCATTGCCTCCGTTACCAGTGACCTGATCCGATTCCTTCTTTTCGCTGACTGTCGCAAACTCAGCCAAACGGTCTGCTACCCGTCGGTTGAAACTGTATTCAGGGAAATTGCCCTCAGCGTCCGGCTCTCCCGCTTCCATCCCCGTCATCAGCTCAATCGCCTGATCAATCCGGGTAATCGGGTAAATTGCGAAACGTCCTTCACGCACCGCGTCACGCACCTCTTCGTTGAGCATTAAATGCTCAACATTACTGGCCGGCAGCAAGGCTCCCTGGCCAGCGACTCCGCCAGCCTGTTCGCAGACCTTGAAGAAGCCTTCGATTTTCTCGTTCACTCCGCCCACGGCCTGAACTTCGCCGTGCTGGTTCATGGAGCCGGTCACCGCCAGTGATTGCTTGAGCGGAACGCCGGTAATCGCCGATAACAAAACGCAGGTTTCTGCCACTGAGGCGGAGTCACCCTCCACACCGCCATAGGATTGCTCAAACGCGAGACTGGCCGACAACGACAGCTCACCCATGGGTGCATATCGGTTGGCCAGAAACCGGGACAGAATCATCACTGCTTTGCTGTGGATTGGCCCGCCCAGTTTTGCCTCACGTTCGATGTCCACCACCTGGCCCTTTCCGGGCCTGGCCGTTGCGGTAATCCGGGTGGGTTGGCCAAACCGGGTGGCACCGATTTGCAGCACCGACAAGCCGTTCACCTGACCCGCCTGCTCACCGTCCGTCGCAATCATCATCACGCCCCGGCGGATCTGCTCCAGGCTGCGTTCACGAATGCGGCTGGCACGATACTCACGTTCATCAATGGCCTGCTGGATGTGACAGAGCTCAATGCGCTCACTGCCTGCCTCGGCAGCCCAATGATCGGCCTCGCTGAGTAGATCCTTAAGCACCCGGTCGTGCGCGGTCAGCTTCTTCTGGTCACTGGCCAGACGGCTGGCATGCTCGATCAGCCGGGCAACAGCAGCGCGATCCAGTGCTTTGACGCCGGCTGAACGAGCCATGGTGGCAATCATTCGAGCATACAGGAGGTAACTTTCATCATCCCGGTCCAGATCGTCCTCAAAATCTGCCTCAACCTTGAACAAGTCCAGGAAGTCCGGATCGTAATGAGACAGGAGGTAATACAGGGTACGATCGCCCAACAACACCACTTTCACGTTCAGCGGAATCGGCTCGGGCTGCTGGCTGACGGTGGTCGCCAGACCATACAGGCGTTCGAGAGATTCAATGCGGATTTCACCGGAAAACAGAATCCGCTTTAGGCCCTCCCAAGCCATAGGCTGAGTGAGAATGCGGCGGGCATCCAGGATCAGGTAGCCGCCATTGGCCTGGTGCAAAGAGCCTGCGCGTATCAGTGTGAAATCGGTATACAGATTCCCCTGATGGGCGCGGTGCTCAATCTGACCGGTCAGGTGCTGATGGTTGGGCAAGTCTTCATACACCACCGGTGCGCCACGGGTTTCCGCGTTATCGACCAGCAAATTGACCCGATAACGATTCAGCAGTCCTGCCGGTGCGCCATTCTCGTTGTCCTGAAAGGCTTCGGCGTGCTCCACCACATCCTCACGCACGGCATCCAGATAGGCGACCACAGCCGGCAGATGGGACCACTTTTCGCGCAACTCCCCGATCGGGCCACCTAGGGTGAGCTGCACCATTTCTTCGTTAAGGGCGCGAATTCGCTCGCGCACTTCTTTGCGCAAACGCGGCACTTGCTGAATCGCCTGCTGGAGTTTCTTTTGCAGATCCTCCACTTTGGCTTCGACCAACTCTTTTTCGTCGTCGGAGAACGTCTTGTACTCCTCCGGTTCAATCACCTCGCCGTTACGCATGGGCGCGAAGGTAAAGCCGGCGGGCGTCGTCAGCATTGCGATGTTATTAGCGTTGGCTTCTTCCTGGATAACGAACAGACCTTTTTGCTGGCGCCGGGTCACTTCTTCCTGCAATTCCTGAATGCGGGCCTGATACTCCTCGCTTTCAAAAGTCGCTGGAATGGCCGTCTTCAGCTCATTGGCCAGATCGCTCATGTCCTCCTTGAACACCCGCCCCTCACCCGGAGGCAATTCGATGGCACCGGGCTTGTCGGACTGCTGGAAATTGAAGACATGACACCAATCCGGCGGCACAGGCCGGGTGGCCGCATGAGTGGCCAGGAATCGTTTGACCAGTTCGTGCTTGCCCGCCCCCGAAGGTCCCAAAACAAACAGATTGAAGCCACTGGCCCGCATGCTGGCACCGAATTCGAGGGCTCGGAGCATTCGCTCTTGACCAAACGGAAGCTCCAGATCCTCAAGGCTTGCAGTAGTGTCAAAATCCAGTTTGTCCGCTGGACAGCGGTGGAATATCTGATCCTCGGTTAACGCCGCCGGTACAGCCATTCGCTCTCCTTATTTCCCGCTTTCCAGTTTGTCCTGCGTACGCAGCTCGAAATCACTGGCGTCGTGGCGCTCGTGCAACTGGGAAGACAGTTCACCCCAGGCTTTATTTACCATGCGCCCACGCTTGACACCCGGGCGCTGAGCAAGCTCATCCGTCCAACGCACGACGTTGGTGTAGGTATGGCCCTCAAGAAACTCGGCGGCCTCGTACACCATGTTCTTAACCAGAGCGCCATACCATGGCCAGATGGCCATATCAGCAATAGTGTATTGGTCACCGGCAATGTACTGGTTGTCCGCCAGCTGGCGATCCAGCACATCCAGCTGGCGCTTCACTTCCATGGTATAGCGATTGATGGGGTACTCGTATTTTTCCGGAGCATAGGCATAGAAATGCCCGAATCCACCGCCCAGAATCGGGGCGCTGGCCATCTGCCAGAACAGCCAGTTCATGGTTTCTGTGCGCCGGGCACGGTCCGTTGGCAGGAAAGCACCAAACTTCTCCGCCAGGTAAAACAGGATAGAACCGGATTCGAATACCCGCACGGCCGGGTCTTCACTGCGGTCCAGTAATGCGGGGATCTTGGAGTTGGGGTTAACCTCCACAAAACCGCTACTGAACTGGTCACCTTCCATAATCTGGATCAGCCAGGCATCGTATTCTGCTTCCTTGATGCCTTTCTCCAGCAGTTCCTCAAACATAATGGTGGCTTTAACCCCATTGGGTGTTGCCAGGGAATACAGCTGGAACGGATGCTCGCCCACTGGCAGGTCTTTAACGTGGGTAGCACCGGCAATCGGGCGGTTGATGTTGGCAAACCTGCCGCCGTTGCCCTGCTCCCACTTCCAGACTTTCGGTGGCGTGTAGGTCGGATCACTCATCAGTTGTTTCTCCCCTTTACGTTGAAAGATACGTGGCATGACTGTAACTGAATCCGGCACAGGAAAGCACCCGTGTTGCTCCTGCCGCTGCGCCGGATCAAATTATCGATCTGGCCATGAACTATACTCGGCACTACAAACAATGGCTTACACCGGAAGGAACCATGAAGCCCGCACCAATCCCGGACACACCCGTTTTTCACACCGCTGGCCTGACCAAGACCTACCATCAGGGCGAGGTAGAAGTGCATGCCCTGCGCGGCGTGGGCCTCGATCTTTACCCCGGCGAACTGGTGGTGATGCTGGGCGCATCCGGCTCCGGCAAATCCACCCTGCTGAACATTCTCGGCGGCCTGGATGTACCCACCAGCGGAGAAGTAAGGTATCTGGACACAAACCTTGCCCGGGCGACCGACAAAGAACTCACCCGCTACCGCAGGGACTACGTCGGTTTCGTATTCCAGTTCTACAACCTGATCCCAAGCCTGACAGCACGCGAAAACGTGGTCGCGGTCACCGAGATCGCCCGTAACCCCATGGAGCCGGATGCAGCCCTCGAGTTGGTGGGGCTGGCTAACCGGGCCGATCACTTCCCGGCACAGCTGTCCGGCGGCGAACAGCAGCGGGTTGCCATCGCCCGGGCCATCGCCAAGCGGCCCAAGGTTTTGTTGTGTGACGAACCTACCGGCGCACTCGATTCCGCGACGGGCGTTCTGGTGCTGGCCGCGCTAGAAAAGGCCAACCGGGAAACCGGAACCACCACGGTGATCATCACCCACAACGCCTCCATTGCTCAGATGGCCGACAGGGTAATCACCCTCTCAGACGGCCAGATCAGTGGTGAACGCCGCAACTCTACGCGGCAAGACCCGCGCACCCTGAGCTGGTAACCCCGTGTTCGTCTTTCGCACCAGCATTCTGCACACCAAACTGCGCCGGGAAATCTGGCAAATGCGTGGCCAATTGCTGGCCATTGCCCTGGTGATTGCCGGTGGCATTGCCGTGTGCCTGCTGTCGCTAGTGAACTACGCTTCCCTTAACGCCACCCGGGACCAGTATTATCGTGAGCACCAGTTTGCCGATGTATTCGTATCGCTGAAACGAGCGCCACGCCATCTGCTCCAGCAGGTCGAGGAGATTGTTGGTGTCACCCGTCTTAGCGGTCGAGTGGAGGGTGGCGCAAAGCTGGAGGTAGCGGGCTTCAACGATCCGGTGTCGGCCCGCCTGGTCTCACTTCCGGAAACCGGTCAGCCTGATGTCAACCGGCTATACCTGCGCCAGGGTCGATTACCAGAAAGCACCCACAGCGATGAAGTTGCGATCATCGGCAGTTTTGCTGATGCTCATAACCTGCAGCTGGATGATCAACTAACAGCCATCATTAACGGCCGAAAGCAGACCCTCACCATTGTAGGCATCGCCGAATCCCCGGAATTCATCTACGTAATCCCGCCTGGCGGCATGCTGCCCGACTATCAACGTTTTGGGGTGTTATGGATGTCGCAAACTGCACTCGCAGCGGCCATGGATATGAAAGGCTCGTTCAATAGTCTGGTATTACAGACGGCCCCGAACCACCCCGCAGAAGACGCAATTGACCGGCTGGATCGTCTACTCGAACGTTACGGCAGTACCGGGGCATACGCCCGGGCGGATCAGTTCTCCCACCGCTTCCTGAGCGACGAACTGGAACAGCTGAAGGCCATGGCGATGATCTTTCCGGCGATTTTCATGGGCGTCGCCATGTTCCTGCTAAACGTGGTGGTGGGCCGACTGATCAGCACCCAACGGGAGGTTATTGCGGTCCTGAAGGCGTTCGGCTATTCCAACCGCGAGATTGGCTGGCACTACAGTCAGCTTGTCATCACGATTGCCCTGGCCGGCTTACTGATCGGCACAGTCTCCGGTCTTTGGTTGGGTCGGATGCTGGGAGGGCTGTACATGGAGTTTTACCGCTTTCCCGAATTGTTGTTCCGGATCAGCCCGTTGTGGCTTGTGATTCTGGCGTTTGCCAGCCTGACCGCGGCCTGGCTCGGCGGCTGGCGCTCCATTCGCAGCGCTGCGTCTTTGCCACCGGCCGAAGCCATGCAGCCAGAGGGCCCCGCCAGATATCGGGTAACGCTGCCCGAACGATTATTGTCCTGGGTGCGGTTCCGCCAGCCGTCCCGGATGATTGTGCGTCAACTCGCCCGGCGTCCCGGCCGTACAGCCCTGGCCATGGCTGGCATTGCCATGGCGACCGCCATTGTCGTGGTCGGCAATTTTCAGTTCAGCTCAGTATCACTGATGGTGCATACCCAGTTTGCCCGGGTTCAGAAGCAGGACCTGACGGTTACCCTGACTGATCCAGTCAACCAGTCCGCCCTGTACGGCATGGCCAGGCAACCCGGCGTCTTGTATACCGAAGGCCGGCGACAGGTGGCCATTGAGCTGACCAACGGCCACCGTAGCTGGCGCACCGCCCTCACCGGCCTGCCAGAGCAGGCAGCACTGCAGTTTGTCGTGGACAAGAATCTGAACAACGTCACCATTCCCTCAACCGGACTGTTACTGACTGACTATCTGGCACAGGCCCTTGAGCTTGAGCCCGGAGATCAGGTGCAGGTGCGTGTACTTGAAGGGCAGCGCCCCACCCTGCAGTTACCGGTGGCGGGCATCAGCAGCGAGTTTCTGGGCGTTGGTGCCTACATGAACCTGGCGGCCATGAATCGCGCCCTTGGCGAAGGCCCGGTGGTTAATCAGGTCCTGATGAACCTGGAACCGGGCCAGGCCGAATCCGTCTACAAGGATCTTCGCGATACCCCGCGAGTGGTGGGAAGTAACCTGCGCCAGGCTATGCTGGACAGTTTTTTTGAAACCCTGGCCCGCACCTTCCTCACCTACACCTTTGTGATCAGCCTGCTGGGAGGCATTATTGCCTTTGGTGTGATCTACAACACCGCCAGAATTTCTCTGGCCGAGCGAGGGCGGGATCTCGCCAGCTTGCGGGTGCTCGGCTACAGCCACAATGAAGTGGCCCACATTCTGTTGGGCGAGCTGGCCATTCTGCTGATGGTTGGCATACCACTGGGCTGGGCCATCGGCCTGGGGCTCGCCAACCTGGTCATTACTGCACTGCAAACCGAACTCTACCGGGTACCCCTTATCATCACAGGCAGAACTCTGGCCCTGGCTGCCAACGTGGTGGTTGCCTCGGCACTGCTTTCAGGTTTCATTACCTGGTTGAGACTCCGTAAACTGGACCTGGTGGCCGTACTGAAAACCCGGGAATAACCCATAACCCTGCAAGAGAACTGCTATGGCAACACACACAAGCGCATCGGGAAAATGGATTTTCTGGCTCGTCATTGCTTTGCTGGTGGCTACCGTAGTTTTCTTTATTCTGCGCCCCGAGCCTGTCTGGGTAGATCTTGCCACCGTAGAGCATGGCCCGATGGAAGTGACCATCCGAGAGGAAGGCAAAACCCGGGTAAAAGACCGATACCAGATTTCCGCGCCGGTCACCGGATACCTGCACCGGTTGGAAATGAATGTGGGTGACCCGGTAATCCCTGGTGAACTACTGACCTGGTTAGATCCGATGCCCGCCAGCATTCTTGACGCGCGCACCCGAGCAGAAGCCGAAGCCCGGGCAGCAGCTGCATCATCGGCTTTACAATCCATTCGCCAGAAAGTGGCCGCCGCCGCAGCCGAGGCGGAATTCGCCCAACAGGAATACCTGCGCCTGCTTGCCTTGGAAGCGTCCCAGTTCGTTTCCAGCGAGCAACTGCAACAGGTCAAAACAAACGCCGCCAGAGCTCAGGCCATACTGCGCTCCGCAAAATTTGATGAGGAGGTGGCTGCCCACGAACTGGCCGCAGCCAGAACCCGACTTCAGGTTTCTTCTGCAGGGCACAATGGGGACGTACCAGCCGAGCGCGTTGCCATCCGCTCCCCGGTTAACGGTGCCATCCTTAACATCGCCCGGAAAAGTGAAGGCGTTATACAGGCCGGCGAACCCCTTCTGGAAGTAGGCGACCCGAGCGCCCTGGAAGTGGTGATCGATGTACTGAGCTTTGATGCCACCAAACTGGAAACGGGCCTGCAAACCCGATTAACCGGCTGGGGCGGCCCGGCACTGGAAGCCGTGGTGCGGCGCGTGGAGCCCATCGGCTTTGAAGACGTATCTGCCCTCGGAGTGGAGGAACAAAGAGTCAAAGTCATTGCCGACCTGGTCAGCCCCCACGATCAGTGGCAACTGCTGGGTGACG
>Ga0209075_1003431_pt1 | contig 13210 bp, 13 predicted proteins | sample Stecom2011_FD_187523 | JGI IMG/M metagenome (GOLD analysis project Ga0209075, IMG submission 187523) | Agricultural soil microbial communities from Utah to study Nitrogen management - Steer compost 2011 (SPAdes) (version 2) | ecosystem: Environmental > Terrestrial > Soil > Agricultural land... | reverse complement strand
AGCTTTACTTACAATCATCTTTTTTGATGGCACTGGAGACGCAGGAGACAGCATACATCATTATCAATTTGCTAGATATGCACCTCTCCATATTGAGCTTTTTTTTGATCATTGGGCAAAACCATTTTTTGTGCTATTGGCAAGTCCATTTGCACAGTTAGGCTTTGTAGGGATAAAGATATTTAATGTGATAGTGACTTTTTTCTCCTTGTTTTTTACTTTCAAGGTACTACAGAAGCTAAATGTTAATAATGCAATTGTAGGAGCGATATTTTTAATGTTCTCACCGTTGTGCTTCGTGCTCACATTTTCAGGATTAACAGAACCTCTCTTTGGACTCTTCCTGATCATGAGTCTGTATGCATTATTAGAAGATAAAGGCATACTTGCTAGTATTTTAATTTCATTTTTACCCTTTATTCGTTCTGAAGGTCTCATTTTTTTAGGTGTTTTCGGATTTTATTTCTTACTCAAAAAACAGTGGAAGCTTATTCCTTTATTACTCGTAGGACACGTTGCATATATGTTTGCAGGTTACTTTGTTTATAAAGATTTACTTTGGGTTTTTAATAAAATACCATACGCAAAATTAAGCAGTACATACGGAAGTGGTAAATTATTTCACTTTGTAGATCAATTACAATATGTGATTGGCATCCCTATATATATTCTATTAGGGTTAGGTATATTGAGTGTTATTTACAAATCCATTCAAAGAAAAGTTGTGCTTGAAGTACAAGTGATTGTGTTTTTGGGCTTTTTTGCGTTTTTTATAGCGCATTCGTTGTTTTGGTATTTGGGCATTTTTAATTCCATGGGATTAAATAGAGTGTTTATTGGAGTTGCACCTTTTATGGCTATTATCGCTGTGTATGGGTATAATTTAATAACTGAAGAACTGACTAAGAATAAAAAGCCTATAAGAATCGCGCTACAAAGTATAATTCTATTATTAGTTCTCATTTTCCCCTTTACTTCTAATCCTTCAGCAATTGATTGGAAGAGAGATTTGTCACTTTCGCAAGACCAAAAGTCGGCGGTTTTAGTAGCTGAATTTCTAGAAGATTATAAAAGTGATGAACAAAAATATTTCTTAACGCATCCTTATTTATGCGAAGCGCTTGACATTGATTATTTTGATAAAACAATCAATGAAAATTTGATTAATTATAAGTGGAGTATGAAACCTGGTGACCTTCTTATTTGGGACGCTTGGTTTTCTGTAGTTGAAAATGGTGTTCAAAAAGAAGAGTTAGATAACACTGAAGACCTAGAAAAATTATACGACCACAGTGTTACGGATGGGCACAGAACAATACATTATGCCGTATATTTGAAAAAATAAATATTGATAATAAGTTGATATAATCAGAATGAGTAGAAAAAAACAAAAAATATTTATTTGGGAGAATTGGATAGGCAATGGTATTGCGTGGGGACTCTTTATGTTCGTATTATTAGGTCTTCTATATCCTTATTTAGCAGGTGATGTGATTACTGCAGAACTTATTTTTATCAATCTTGTTCTTTGGCTTGTGGGTGGTCTTTTGTTTGGATTTGTAATGAAACAATTGGTTAAGAAAAAAGTAGATGTTTTAAAAGAAGAGGAAAAAAATAATAAAAAATCATGACTTGGAAAGAAGAGGGAAGTGCCTTAAAAAAAGAGTTTGTTTTTGAAAATTTTGTTGAAGCTTGGGCTTTTATGACTAAGGTGGCTTTTCTCGCTGAAAAATTAAACCATCATCCTGATTGGTCTAATGTATATAACAAGGTTTACATTAGCTTAACTACTCATGAAAAAGGCAATGTGGTGACAGATATAGATAGAAAGTTTGCAGAAGAAATCGATAAGTTATTAGGTTAACGTTTACCTTGAAAAAGGTATGTTAAGGCAATAAAGACAATATGAAAAGACTTTTGAGTTATATATGGCCGATTACCCAATATTTCAACTCCTCTAAAAACGGAAAAGTAGAAGTAACTTGGTTGGATGGCAAGAAAGTATTGGATACAAAAAATGCAAACTTTTCTTATGGTTCTTTGCAAAAAATACTCAAACATGGGTTAACAAAAATCAAAATTGACCTTGACGATGATATTCTTTTGTTGGGACTTGGTGCAGGAAGTGTGGTAGAAACTTTAAGGAAAGATTTTAACCACAACGGAGTTATCAAGGCAATCGAAATTGATGAGATTATTATTGAAATTGCCGAAAAAGAATTCAAATTAGCAAAATGGAATGATTTAGAAGTTATTTGTGCAGATGCCTTTGAATATATTAAAAACATTGAAGAAACTTATGACATTATTATCGTAGATCTTTTTATTGACAGAAACTTACCCCATCAATGCTATTCAAATGAATTTTGGAGACAATTATTAAAAATGCTCAATAAAGGAGGGTATATTGTTTTTAATGCAGGATTCTATCAACTGGATAATGAAAAGTTAAACCACACTTTTAAAAGCTTAAAAACTGAGTTGAAGTTTTCAAAATACGAGAAAATTCAAGGGAATAGCACGCTTTATATTGCTGAAAAATTATAGCTGGCTACATTTAACTTTTTTAAGTATTTTGAAAGCTTGGATGAGCATCGTATACTTAATGTATATTTTATTTTATACCCCAATATTTATATTTTTACGACTCTTAATTGTTCAAACATTATTATTTTAGCAAATCAAAATTTTTTACGTAATTTAAAACACATACGAGTGATAGATAAAATCAAATTTGGAACCGATGGTTGGAGAGCAATTATCGCAGATACATACACAATAAAAAATGTAGCACGTATTGCAGAAGGAACTGCTTTGTGGTTAAAAAAACAAAAAGAAAATCCTGTTTTAATTATTGGCTACGACTGCAGATTCAATGGCGTGATGTTTATGGAAACAGCTATAAAAGTATATTTACATCATGGAATAAAAGTGTATTATGCAAAAAACTTTGTCTCCACACCCATGGTATCCTTAGGAGCAAAAAACTATAAAGCAGATATTGGCGTTGTTTTAACAGCATCACACAATCCACCTTCATACGGAGGATATAAACTTAAATCTGAACATGGAGGACCACTCGACCCAGCATTAGTTCAGGAAGTTGAAGACATGATACCAGAATACGCAAATGAAGCTTACCTTTCTATTGATTTGCAAGAAGCTAGAAGTAATGGAAAACTCGTTGAAGTAGATTTAGAGGAAGACTATTTAAAAGCAGTTCAAAAAGAATTTGATATTGAAGCCATTAAAAATTCACCGCTTAGATTAGCGTATGATGCAATGTATGGAGCAGGACAAAATGCGGTTAAAAGATTATTTCCAGACATTGACCTGTTACATTGTGAGTATAATCCTTCTTTTATGGGTCAAGCACCTGAACCAATCGCAAAAAATCTTATAGAATTATCTAATTTTATTAAAAAAGAAGGAAATATCGATGTGGCGTTAGCAACTGACGGCGATGCTGATCGTATTGGTTTATTTGGAAAAGACGGAGAATTTGTAGACTCTCACCATATTATGTTGCTTTTGATTCATTATTTGGTCAAGTACAAAGGAATGAAAGGTAAAGTGGTTACAGCTTTCAGTAGTACACCCAAAATTGGAAAAATGTGTGCACACTATGGTCTAGATTATGAAGTGGTTAAAATTGGCTTCAAATACATCGCTGGAATCATGGTAGAGGAAGATGTTTTACTCGGTGGTGAGGAGTCTGGAGGAATTGCAATTAAAGGACATATTCCAGAAAGAGATGGGATTTGGATGGGACTTGTGATTTGGGAATTTATGGCAAAATCAGGAAAATCATTACAGTCCTTAATTGATGAAGTTTATGAAATTGTAGGAGAATTTAAGTTTGAACGTAGTGATTTACACATTACCGATGACTTAAAAGCACAAATTATTGAAAACTGTAAAAACAATGTGTATTCCTCTTTTGGAGAATATAAAGTTGAAAGAGTTGAAACTTTAGACGGATATAAATTTTATTTACCTAATGAATGTTGGGTGATGATTCGTCCTTCTGGAACTGAGCCTGTTTTAAGGGTATATGCAGAAGCTAAAGACTTAACAGAAGTTAGAAAAATATTACAAGCTACAGAAAATACAATAAAACAGTAAAGATAATGGCTGGAAATTCGATAGGACATACTTTTACACTTACCACTTTTGGCGAATCGCATGGAGAAGCTATTGGTGGAGTGATTGATGGTGTGCCTTCTAATTTTGAGCTTAATTTACAAGCCATTCAGCACGAATTAGACCGAAGAAAACCAGGTCAATCTGAAATTGTCACTCAAAGAAAAGAAAAAGACACTGTTAGAATTTTATCGGGTGTATTTAAAGGGAAAACAACAGGTTCACCCATTGGTTTTATTATTGAAAATGAAGATCAAAAACCGAAAGATTACAGCCATTTAGAAGATGTATATAGACCTTCTCATGCTGATTATACGTATTCAAAAAAGTATGGTCACAGAGATTTTAGAGGAGGAGGTCGCTCAAGTGCTAGAGAAACTGCTTGTCGTGTGGTAGCTGGTGCTATTGCAAAACAATTTTTAGAAGCAAAAGGAATACGTATTGAAGCTTTTGTTTCTCAAGTTGGAAATATCACCTTAGAAGGAGATTTAGTGAATTTACCCCTTCCAAAAGTAGAAAATAGTGTGCGTTGTCCAGATGATTTGAAAGCTCAAGAAATGATCGACTATATCAAGGCCATACGTAAGGAAGGTGATACGATTGGAGGAGTTGTTTTTTGTCGAGTGATAGGAACTCCAGTTGGATTAGGGGAACCCGTTTTTGATAAACTCCATGCTGACCTTGGTAAGGCTATGCTTTCTATCAATGCTGTAAAAGGTTTTGAATATGGCTCTGGTTTTTCTGGTGTGGCAATGAAAGGAAGTCAGCACAATGATGTTTTTTTGCCTGATGGAACAACTTCAACCAATTTTAGCGGAGGAATTCAGGGTGGAATATCAAATGGTCAACCGATATACTTTCGGGTAGCCTTTAAGCCTGTGGCTACGATAATGCAAGACCAATTATCGATAAATAAAAGAGGAGAGAAGGTGGTTGTGGATGGTAAAGGTCGACACGATCCTTGTGTGGTACCACGTGCTGTACCTATCGTTGAAGCCATGTGTGCAATTATCTTGTTTGATTATTATTTACGTTATCAAAAGACCCAATTTTAATATGTCTGAAAAAAAGAAAAAAACAAAGAAAAAACTCGCTTTACACTGGAGAATACTTCTTGGAATGGTCTTTGGAGTTGTCTTTAGCATAATTTTATTAAGTATACCGTGGGGTAGTGAGTTGACAACAATCACAGTTGGAGGGGAAGAACGACAAATTAAAAATGCTGAATTGTTTGTGAGAAATTGGGTAAAACCATTCGGGAATATGTTTATTAACTCCTTACAGTTAATTGCTGTTCCCTTAATTTTAGGATCTTTAATTAAAGGTGTTTCTGATTTAAAAGATATTTCGCAATTATCAACGCTTGGACTTCGTACAATTTCTTTATTTATTGGAACATCTGTTATTGCCGTATCTGTAGGATTAATCGTTGTAAATGTAATTCAGCCTGGAAAAACGATTCAAACAGAAACACGAGAAATTTTAATGGAAAGTTATGGAGAAAGCGCAAGTAAAAGTATCCAATCTGCATCTGAACATAGAGAACTAGGTCCATTACACGCATTAGAGTCCTTAATTCCAAATAATATCTTTGAGGCAACAACAGAAAATGGAAATATGCTTCAAATTATTGTTTTTGCCATATTTTTTGGGATAGGGCTTATTCTTATTCCTAAAAAACAAGCCGAACCAGTGAAAGCTTTTTTTGATGGATTTACAGAGGTTATTCTTAAACTTATAGACTTAATCATGTTAGCAGCTCCTATTGGAGTTTTCGCCTTAATGGCAGGATTAGTCGTAGAAGCTCCTAGCCAAGATTTATTTGTGGCTTTGTTTTGGTATGCTTTAAGTGTAGTTTTAGGATTAACTACTATGTTGTTTATTTACGGTTTATTAGTTTATCTTTTTACTAAGAAAAAACTAAGTTTCTTCTATAGAGGTATTTCCCCTGCTCAATTGCTTGGGTTTAGCACAAGTTCTTCTGCTGCAACACTTCCTGTTACTATGGAAAGAGTTGAAGAACACCTAGGGGTAAAGAAAGATGTGGTAAGTTTTGTTATTCCTATGGGCGCAACAATCAATATGGATGGTACAACACTGTATCAAGCCGTTGCTGCTGTATTTATTGCACAAGTGTTTGGAATGGACTTAAGTTTGACTACTCAATTAGGAATTGTACTCACAGCTACTCTCGCAAGTATAGGTGCAGCTGCTGTGCCTGGAACAGGAATAGTCATGCTGGTAATTGTTTTGGCACAAGCTGGAATTCCAGAGGCTGGTTTAGCACTTATTTTTGCAGTTGACCGCCCATTAGATATGTTGAGAACTACTGCCAATATTACTGGTGACGCTGCGGTTGCAATGATAGTGGGTAATTCAGTGGGGAAACTAGAAGATCCTGTTGTGAAGGAATGGGATGATAACTATCCTCCAGAAGAATCAAACCAAAATGTATGAAAAGACTAAAAAGTCTATTTTTTGTATTCACTTTTTTATTTCAAACTAAGTCAATTATCTCGATAAAGCCTTTTTTGTAAAACGAAAAAAAAAGAGTAAATAAGGGGATTTTACAAATTTCTATATTTTGTTATATAATTGTTGATAACAACGTGGAAAACCTATGGTTTATACTCGTATTTAACGACTTTTATTCGTATATTTGTATGCTATCAAAATTTGATGGAGAAATTATTTTTTCAAAATTTATTTAAAAACACATGAGTGATATTAATAAAAACAGGGAAGATTATTCAGCGGATAATATTCAGATTTTAGAAGGATTAGAAGCTGTTAGAAAACGTCCTGCAATGTACATTGGTGATGTCGGAACAAGAGGGCTTCATCACCTTGTTTACGAAGTGATTGATAACTCGATTGACGAAGCAATGGCAGGGCATTGTGACACAATACATGTGGCGATCAATGAGGGGAACTCAATTACAGTGGAAGATAATGGACGTGGGATTCCTACTGCAATACACACAAAAGAAAAGAAATCTGCTTTAGAAATCGTGATGACGGTACTTCACGCAGGTGGAAAGTTCGATAAAGATACGTATAAAGTTTCTGGTGGACTTCACGGAGTAGGGGTTTCTTGTGTGAATGCTTTATCAACTCACCTGTCGGCAGTTGTTCATCGAGAAGGGAAAATATTTCAACAAGAATATAAAAAAGGAATTCCTCAATACGACGTGAAAGTTATAGGGGAAACTGATAAAACTGGTACGATTATTACTTTTCAACCCGATGATACCATTTTTGACAACGTTCATTATGTGTATGATACTTTAAAGGTGAGAATGCGAGAACTTTCGTATTTAAACAAAGGCATTACAATCACAATTACCGACCTTAGAGAGGAGTCGAAAGATGAAAATGGTGAGTCTCCAAAGGATGTTTTTCATTCTGAAGTTGGATTGAAAGAATTTGTTGAGTATGTGGACAGAAGTAGAGAGCCACTTATCGAGAATGCAATTTATATGGAAGGCGTAAAAGACGGTATTCCAGTTGAAATTGCAATGATGTACAACACTTCTTATACGGAAAATATTTTATCCTATGTAAACAACATTAATACGCATGAGGGAGGTACGCATTTAACAGGTTTTAGAAGAGGTCTGACAAATACATTAAAAAAGTATGCAGATGAATCAGGTCTTTTAGCTAAAGAAAAAGTTGAAATCGCGGGTGATGACTTTAGAGAAGGGCTTACGGCTATCATTTCGATTAAAGTACAAGAACCTCAGTTTGAAGGACAAACCAAAACTAAATTAGGAAATAGAGAGGTTCAAGCGCCTGTTTCACAAGCAGTTTCTGAAATGCTTACCAATTATCTAGAAGAAAACCCTAATGACGCTAGAAAAATAGTTGAGAAAGTTATTTTAGCGGCTCGTGCACGTCATGCTGCTCGAAAAGCTCGAGAAATGGTTCAAAGAAAAAGCGTGATGGGAGGGAGTGGACTTCCTGGAAAGTTAGCTGATTGCTCTGAAAAAGACCCTGCACTTTGTGAAGTATTCCTTGTCGAGGGAGATTCTGCGGGTGGAACGGCTAAACAAGGACGTGACCGTAATTTCCAAGCGATAATGCCACTTAGAGGTAAAATCCTAAACGTTGAAAAAGCAATGCAACATAGAATTTTTGAAAATGAAGAAATCAAAAATATCTATACTGCGCTAGGGGTTACAATCGGAACTGAAGAGGATCCAAAAGAACTCAACTTAAGCAAATTAAGATACCACAAAATTGTGATTATGACGGATGCCGACGTGGATGGTAGTCATATCGCAACTTTAATTCTTACCTTCTTCTTCAGATACATGAAGCCATTAATTGAGCATGGTTATATTTATATTGCTGCTCCTCCATTGTACTTGGTTAAAAGAGGTGCAAAACGAGAATATGCATGGACAGATGAAGAACGTGATGAAATCGTTGAAAGATTAAGAGGAAATGCACCAGTTTCTTCAGTTGATATCCAAAGATATAAAGGTCTTGGAGAGATGAATGCTGAACAACTTTGGGATACTACACTTAACCCAGAAAATAGAACACTTCGCCAAGTAACAATCGAAAACGCTGCGGAAGCTGATCAAGTTTTCTCTATGTTAATGGGAGATGATGTGCCGCCAAGAAGAGAGTTTATCGAGGAAAATGCTAGATATGCTCACATTGATGTGTAAACATTAAAATCTTAAGTACAAAAAAAGGCTGTTTCTTAATTGAAGCAGCCTTTCTTATTTTGATATTCTTAGTTTAACGATGAACAAAAGATTGAATCGCTTGAATTACTTCTTCTTCCTTCTCTAAATGAGGAGCATGACCACAGTTATTAATGAATAATGAGTCTGCATTTTTTAATAACTTTACAATTCCATGAACCTGATTATCAGTTCCGTATTGGTCCTTATCTCCTTGAATGATTAAAGCCCGTACTGTATTGTTTTTAATATCAGAAGAAATATTCCAGTTTTCAAAATTAGGTAAATTCCAAGTGTTTGCCCATGCAAAAAATAAACGTTCTGTTTTTTCTCCATGATAAAACTCTAAACCTTTGAGTTTTCCAGCACGATATGCATCTATGGCTGGCTGAATACCACTTCTTGTTTCTGGCTCATTTAGATAATGGGCAGCTAAAGTGATGATAGAATGTACGTTTTCTGGATGTTTTGAACTATAGAGAAGCGCATTTGTTCCACCATCAGAATGACCCACGATTATCAATGGCTGATCAATTTGGATTGCTTTTAAAAATGAGGGAAGATAGGCTAATGCAAATTCATGAAGATAGTTTTCATCTCTTACTTTATCTTCGTTGTCACTAAAACCATATCCAGGAAACTCAATTGCAATCCCTGGTAAATTTAAAGCGTCGCATAAACGAGCTGGAAAATCTTGCCACTGCGAAATTGAACCTATAGCTTCATGAAGGAACAAAACGACAGGCTCGTTCTTTTGCGCTGGGAATCCATACTTTCGATAAGCCATTTTTCCATAATCTGTATCTACCCATTCATAGTGGAAGCTTTCCAGTTGAACTTGAAGTAGGCGAGCAATGTGTTTTGGAGGTATATCCTCTAAAGAATGCGCCATAGATGGAATTTCAAAGTAATAACTGTGCTGAATGTGTTTTTGCACACTCAAGGTGTTTTTTTTGCTCGTAAACTTGTCCTTTCCACCGCGTGTAAATCGAAATGGTACTGTAAGCTTTTGAAGTGAATCTTTTGAAAAGGTACTCAAATCAAACTTTGTTGCTTGAGTGATAATCCCTTTTATATGATGCTCATCTTCTAGCGCAACAGATAATGCTAAATTACCACCCAATCCATAGCCATATATGTAGCCAGGTCCAAAGTTGTTGAGAAAAAGACGGACTTTTTGCTTTATCTCTTCAAAATCAGTTTCATCATCAGTAATTTCAAAACAATGGATGTGATATTTACCTTTTAATAAAGAAACAATATCAGCAACCCATTTTAAATCAATTTTCTGGTAAATGAATATAAGTTTCTCCACTTTATCTTTTGATAAAACAGTATTAAATGTAATTTTTTAAATTTATTTTACTCGCTCCATATATTCACCTGTGGTGGTGTTTACTCTAATCTTTTCACCTGTATCGATGAATAAAGGTACTCTTACTTCAGCTCCAGTATCTATAGTGGCAGGCTTTAAAGCGTTTGTAGCTGTATCTCCTTTCAATCCTGGCTCAGTGTAAGTAACTTCAGCTTCAATATAAGTAGGTAAGTCCACAGTAAGTGGATTTTCTTCTTCAGCGTGGAATTGAATTTCACAAATCATTCCTTCTCTTAAAAAGAGCGGTTTTTCAATCATGGATTTTGGAATAATGACTTGCTCATAGTTTTCGGTATTCATGAAATGATAACCAGCACCTTCTTCCTCATATAAGAATTGATATTGTCTTCTTTCTACTCTTACGATGTCGATTTTGTGGCCAGCGGGGAATGTAAAGTCTAATACTTTCCCTGATTCAATTTCTTTAAGCTTTGTACGCACGAAAGCTGGTCCTTTTCCTGGTTTAACGTGTAAAAATTCGATAACGGTTGCAATTTTACCATTGTGCATAATGCAAAGTCCGTTTTTAATATCTGCTGTAGTCGCCATAAATATAAATTTTTAGAGTTGCGAATATAATCAAAATATCTTTAAAATTAGACTTTCCAAGGTAATAATTCCACCTTTTCAGAATCTACAATCTTTGTGTTTTTTGTACGTTGAATTACCCTCATAATGTTTGTGATTTCTTCTTGCTTGGTGTTTCTTTTTAAAAAGATACCGATGATTTGACGGATAGGAATATAATCTTTGATTGATTTGAGCATTTCAGGTTTTAAATTTAAATAAGGTACTTCGTAAGCAGGCACAAGTGTATATCCACCTTCTTGCTCCACCATTTGAGTCAATAAATGCATGTTTCCACCTTCATAATTCCATTTTGATGTGCCTGTCTCTTTTAAATTACAGAAATTAATCATTTGGGTTCTTAAACAGTTGCCTGGTCCTAAAAGCCAAGGTGTAATGTTTTCAAGTTCTTCTAATTGAATGGATTCTTTATTGATTGAAGAAGTATAAAGAAGTATTTCTTCATTGTACAAAATTTGTTGATTAAAACTACTGCTTTCTATTGGTCCTGCCATTATGCCTAAATCAATTTCTTTTTCGTTAACCGCAGTAATTAAGTTTTCAGTGGTAAGTTCTTTAATATCGAGATGAATGTCGCCTATTTCGCTTTTCCATTTGGTGAAAAGTTCAGGAACTAAATAACTGGAAACCGTAGGAATAATGCCTATTCGTACTTCAGATTTATAAGTTCCATTTAGTTTTTGCACTTCAATTTCAAGCAAATTTAAACTTTCTTGAAGATTAACTAAGTAAGGATACAATCGCTCACCTTCCGTGGTTAAACTAATGGGAGAGGTATCTCGATTAAAAATTTGATAACCAAAATCTTCTTCAACCTTTTTAAGTTGCATGGATAACGTAGGTTGAGTAACGTGACACGATTCTGCTGCTCGTTGAAAGTTTTTATGCTTTAACAAAGCAAAAATATACGATAATTGTACGGGAGTAATCATTTTACTTTTATTATAGATTTAATTTATGTAAATATAATATTAATCAATAAAGATTATAAGGATAAGTATTGTATTTTTGTACTGAACTTAAAAAAAGAGAGTCGAAGCTCAATAAAATAAAGTTGAGAAGAACATTTTTAAGTATAATTTATTAACCCTAAAAAAAATAATTATGACATTAGTAGGTAGAAAATTTCCGAACATCCCAGTCAATGCAATGAGCGATATGGGAGACACTTTTAAGATTAACATTTTAGAAGAAGCTGTTAAAAACAAGAAAAAAGTAGTGTTATTTTGGTATCCAAAAGACTTTACTTATGTGTGCCCAACTGAGCTTCATGCTTTTCAAGAAAAGTTGAAAGATTTTGAAGACAGAAACACAATGGTAATTGGAGCATCATGTGATACTGCAGAAGTGCATTTTGCATGGTTAAACACACCAAAAGATGAGGGTGGAATCGAGGGAGTTACTTATCCACTTTTAGCTGATTCTAACAGAAATCTTTCAAGTGCTTTAGGAATTTTAGACACTGACAACGAAGAGTTTTCTGACGATTCAGATTCTTTCTTGTACCAAGGAGATATGGTAACTTACCGTGCTACATATTTAATTGATGAAGACGGAAAAGTATTCCATGAAAGCATTAACGATATGCCTGTAGGACGTAATGTAAATGAGTATTTAAGATTAATTGATGCGTATACTCACGTACAAACACATGGTGAAGTTTGCCCTGCGAATTGGGAGGAAGGAAGTGATGCAATGAAAGCATCTGCTGAAGGAACTGCTGAATATTTAAAAGCTCATTAATTATGAATTATATTGAATTAACAACAGATACTTTGCAAGAAGAACTTTCCAACAATGAGGTTGTAGTTGTTCAATATTCTGCTGGATGGTGTGGTAACTGTAGAATCATGAAGCCGAAATTTAAAAAGTTTTCAGGAGAATATGAAAATGCAAAGTTTATCGTGATTGATGCAGAGAAAAATCCAGAGTCAAGAAAGTTAGCAAAAGTAGATAACTTACCTACTTTTGCCGCTTTTAAAAATGGAGAGCTTGTGCAACAAGTACAGACTAATAAAACAGAAATTTTAAAATCTTTTATCGATGAGACTACCAATAATTAGACATATTTCAAATTTCATTGAAGAAAACGACGAGGATTTTGTTCATGAAACTATTGAAACGCTTGAGAATCTAACAGAATTGCCTTCACTGAAGGATGAAGAGTTAGATGTAATCGGCGAGTTGCTTTCTAATATGTATGGTGCTATCGAAGTCAATAAAATGATAAGAGAAGAAGGTATGTCACAACGAGATGCAACCAAAAAGTTTATGGAAAGAGTGATGGGCTCTATCGATACATAAGTTTAGGATTTTAAATGAAATGTCAATATTAGCGATTTCATTAAAACAAGCTTTGTAATAAATTAGTGGATGTGTGAAAGCATCCACTTTTTTATTTTAATAA
>Ga0209075_1003430_pt1 | contig 13210 bp, 6 predicted proteins | sample Stecom2011_FD_187523 | JGI IMG/M metagenome (GOLD analysis project Ga0209075, IMG submission 187523) | Agricultural soil microbial communities from Utah to study Nitrogen management - Steer compost 2011 (SPAdes) (version 2) | ecosystem: Environmental > Terrestrial > Soil > Agricultural land... | reverse complement strand
ATTCAAAAGCCCGCCCACGCCGTAATCTTTGTTGGGCAGAAAAGGAAGGATCAAAAGCGCTATTATAACAAACTTTATAAAGGCGAATAGCTCCTGATGGGTGATGTTTTGGATAATAGAACGGAAAGTAGTCTTTAATGAAAGTAGGGTTACTACTATTACCGCAGTAGCAACCGAATCTCTGTACAAAGCTTGTGAGACCATAATACCAAGTAAAAAGGTAGTAATGAGCGCAAGATTGGTAGTCATCCCCAAGCTGCTCTCCATCTTGGCTTTTAAAACTTGTCCAATTCCTAGGAACAAAATAAACGATCCTAAACCCACTATGAGAAGCCAGGGCGAAAAGGTGTCGGACAAAACGCCCATTGTATAGCCAAGAATAGTCACTATTGGAAAGGTTCTGATTCCCGCAAAACCTATATCATCCTTTAGCTTATCGTATTCACGTTCCAATCCCAGGATAAGGCCAATGGCCAAACTTATCAAGATTCCCATCATATAGGGGCCCAATAAATCGTGTAGATAGGCTTCGGCTTGCATATATCTTTCTCTTATTTGAAAATACCTCGCTAAAATAGATAATTTAGCCCAATGAATTAATACCCTTGGGTGCTTTCAAAAAAAGTGACCAAGGTTCTGTGGTTCAAATTCGATTTAAATAACCTCTAAATTTCTGAGCATCTACTATCCCAATATTTTCACAAATTCCCCACCCTTTGTTGTGAATAATTATATTATATTTGACCCTTTAAGTTTTCGTTAACGGATGATAACCCATTTACAGGGCAGACTGGTTGAAAAAACCCCTACTGACGTGGTGATAGATTGTAACGGTGTAGGGTACTCGGTCAATATTTCCTTACATACATTTTCTGAACTTCCCGCCAGTGAAAATGTCAAGCTTTTTACACATTTGATAGTGCGTGAGGATGCCCATATCCTTTACGGTTTCACTACTGTAGCGGAAAGGGAGATTTTCAGATTATTGATAAGTGTTTCGGGAGTAGGGCCTAGTACGGCTCGTACTATGCTTTCATCCTTGACCCCAGAGCAGATTCTGGATGCCATTGCCCAAAACGACTTGCCGACTATTCAATCGGTAAAAGGCATTGGGTCGAAAACATCACAGCGTGTGGTCTTGGACCTTAAAGACAAAATTTTAAAAGTGTACGGCTTGACCTCAAATTCTGCCGGAACGAGCAATACTAATAAAAATGAAGCGTTATCTGCTTTGGAAACTTTAGGCTTTTTACGCAAACACGCTGAGAAGGCGTGTGATGCCGTTATTAAGGATAATCCCCAGGCATCAGTGGAAATGATAATTAAACAGGCTTTAAAAAATTTGTAACAATTGAGCGCAAAAAACTACGTTTACAAGGGTGGCTTCTTTAAGCTTTTAGCAATTATAGGTTTTATTTTCATTGGCCAGAATCTTCTGGCGCAGGATACCCTTGTCACTGGGTCTTCTATGGGAAGACTTGACCTTCCCAACCCTACAAGCATCCAAAACCTATACACTTACGACCCTATTACAGACCGTTATATCTATACCCAGACTCTGGGGAATTTTAAAATTGGATATCCCGTTATTTTAACTCCTGCCGAATACCAAAAGCTGGTTCAGGAGGAACAAATGAAGTCCTATTTCAAGGAGAAAATTGATGCTGCCGATGGCAGAAAGGAAGGGTCGGAGGAGAAGCAGAAAAATCTGTTGCCAACTTTTTATGTGAATTCCAGTTTCTTTGAAACCATCTTTGGTGGAAATACTATAGAAGTCCTTCCCCAAGGTTCGGTGGAAATGGACTTGGGAATGCTATATACCAAGCAGGATAACCCTCAGTATTCGCCACGAAACAGAAGTAACTTTTCTTTTGATTTTGACCAACGTATCAGCTTAAGTCTTTTGGCTAAAGTGGGAACTCGTTTACAAGTAACCGCCAATTACGACACCGAAAGTACCTTCGATTTCCAAAACCAGATAAAATTGGAATACACGCCTACCGAGGACGATATTATTCAGAAAATTGAAGTTGGTAACGTGAGCATGCCATTGAACAGTTCCCTTATTCAGGGAGCTCAAAGTCTTTTTGGGGTTAAGACGCAGCTGCAATTTGGAAAAACCACCATCACCGGAGTGTTCTCTGAACAAAAATCAGAAACCCGAACCGTAATGGCTGAAGGGGGTGCGACCATCACCGACTTTGAACTCTTTGCACTGGACTACGACGACAACCGTCACTTCTTTCTTTCACATTACTTTAGGGACAATTACGACCGATCGCTGTCGCAATACCCTTTTATAAATAGCAATATTCAAATTACCCGTATGGAAGTGTGGATTACCAACCGCACCGGCCGCACGGAAAACGTTCGAAATATTGTCGCCCTCCAAGATATTGGAGAATCCAATCCGCAGAACATCGGTTTGGATAATCCTCCAGGCGGTTTTATCAACGCGGGCCCAAATGCTTTTCCAGACAACAGCAATAACGATTTTAATCCTTTCGGCATCAATGGCGGCGCAAAGACTTTGTTGAACAGTGCCATTCGTGATATAGCTACCGTGCGTCAAGGTTTTACCGGTGTACAGGTTAAGGATGGAACCGACTATGTAAGTTTAGAAAATGCCAGACGTCTGGAGCCTAGCGAATTTGATCTCAATACACAATTGGGGTATATCTCACTTAATCAGCGACTGTCCAATGATGAGGTGCTAGCGGTTGCTTTCCAGCTTACTGCCGGCGGTAGAGTTTATCAGGTTGGGGAATTTTCCAACGATGGGGTAGAAGCCAACGGAGGAGGCGATATATCTGGAGGTGGAAATCCACCACTCCCAGGCGGAGGCGAAGTAGGTATTGCTCAAAACCTAGTGGTAAAAATGCTGAAAAGTACGGTTACCAATGTCAAAGAACCTATTTGGGATTTGATGATGAAGAACATCTATCCAATTGGCGCATATCAGCTTGAAAAGGAGGATTTTAAAATGAATATCTTTTATACCGATCCTTCACCCCTCAACTATATTGAGGAAGCAAAGGGTAGTCCACAACATCCCTATGCGGAACTTCCAGAGGACGTGAAGAGTGAGATTTTATTAAAAGTTTTCAATCTAGATAGATTAAATTTCAACAACGATCCAGTGCAAGGTGGAGATGGGTTTTTCGATTTCCTACCGGGAATCACCGTGGACGCAAAAAACGGGAGAATCATCTTTACAACGGTTGAACCTTTTGGAAAGCATCTTTTTGATAAGCTAAACAAAACCCCAACTCCAGGAGTACCCCCAGCTATCTATGATTTACCTGAAACTTATAACGCCAACCAGTACAAATATGTTTTCCGAACCATGTACGCCTCGACCAAAACCCAGGCCGAACAGTTGGAAAGTGAAAAGAACAAATTTCAGTTAAAGGGTAGTTATAAATCTACTGGCGCCGATGGTATTCCTATCGGAGCTTTCAACATCCCCCAGGGATCTGTAACGGTTACCGCGGGCGGAAGAACTTTAGTAGAAGGAGTTGACTATACCGTTAACTATCAATTGGGGCGAGTGCAAATACTCGATCCAGCTCTTTTGAACAGCAATACTCCTATTTCCGTAAGTACAGAAAACAATGCCTTGTTTGGACAACAAACCAAACGCTTCACAGGATTGAATGTAGAGCATAGATTTAGTGATAAATTCTTGATCGGCGGTACTTATTTAAATTTGAATGAAAGACCATTGACGCAAAAGTCGTCCTATGGAGTGGAACCGATCAACAACAGTATATTTGGATTCAATGCCAATTTTGCTACCGAGGTACCGTTCCTAACGAGGCTTGCCAACAAACTTCCCAACATAGATACCGATGTGGAATCCAATATATCGGTGCGTGGAGAGTTCGCTTATTTGATGCCTGGAGCGCCAAAAGTTTCTGATTTTGACGGAAAAACTACTGTCTATGTAGATGACTTTGAAGCTTCGCAAACCGCCAATGATATAAGCTCGCCACAGAGCTGGTTTCTGTCTAGTACTCCCGTGGAGGCCAATTTAGGTGGGGAAGCAGACGATCTTTCATATAACTTTAAACGTGCCAAAATAGCATGGTATACTATTGACCCTATTTTCTATAGCACTCAACGCCCATCGGGAATTAATGATCAAGATCTTTCTTCTCCATTTACCCGTAGAGTATTTAGAGATGAAATTTTCCCTGAACAGGATATCATCCAAGGACAAACTCAGGCTTTATTTACTTTAGATTTGGCTTATTATCCTACCCAACGGGGTTCATATAACTATAATCCCGCCGCGGCCTCAGATGGTATCTTACCAAATCCGGATCAAAATTTTGGAGGAATCTCTCGAGCGCTTACCACTACCGATTTTGAACAGGCAAACGTAGAATATATACAGTTTTGGGTAATGGACCCCTTTATATATGATGAGTATAATACAAATCCTGGAGGCGTGCTCAATTTCAACTTAGGAAATATATCAGAGGATATTCTAAAAGACGGAAGAAAACAATACGAAAACGGTCTGCCAGAAGACGGTAGCGATGCCAATACCACCTCTAGTATTTGGGGGAAAGTGCCGGCAAATCAATCTTTGGTCTATACTTTTAGTTCTGATGGCGAGGCTAGAAAAAACCAAGATGTGGGGCTTGATGGTATGAGCAACGCACAGGAAGCTGCACAATTCCCGAATTTCGCGCACTTCCCGGATCCATCCAACGACGATTACCAGTACTTTTTGCAAGCAGAAGGAAATATTCTGGAAAGATATTTAAGATATAATGGCACCGAAGGAAACTCACCTGTAGAAGTCAGCAACACCAATCGTGGAAGCACCGCTCAGCCGGATGTGGAGGATATCAATAGGGACAACACGATGAACACCATCAACAGTTACTTTGAGTACAGCGTGCCCTTTAGACCGCTAAATGGAAAACTGGATACGGATAACAATAAATTTGTGACGGATGTTAAGGAGGTTGAGATTACAACTCCAGACAATAGCGTGCTGCCGGTGAGATGGGTTCAATTTAAAATTCCAATTAGTTCTCCAACCAAAGCCGTTGGTGGCATTGCAGATTACCGTTCTATCCGTTTTATGAGAATGTATCTCTCCCAATTCTCAGAAGATTTCGTTATGAGGTTTGGAACTTTAGATCTGGTACGTGGAGACTACCGCAGATTCCAACAAACCTTGGACGATGTAACCTTCCAGGATCCAACCAACAGCGGGACTCTCTTTGAAGTGGAAGCTGTAAGTATTGAAGAAAACGAGAATCGCAAACCGATTCCTTATAGACTCCCTCCTGGATTGGAGCGTGAAAAGTTGAACAACAACAATAATATTATTCGTCAAAACGAACAATCCTTGGCTCTGCGAGTATGTGGTTTGGATCCGAATGACGGAAGGGCTGTTTATAAGAATTTTAACGTGGACATGCGACAGTACAAAAACCTTGAAATGTTTGTACACGCAGAATCTTTAGAAAATCAAAACGCCCTTGTAAATGGTGAGCTAGTCGCTTTTATGCGAATGGGGAACGACCTTACAAACAACTTTTACGAAATAAGAATGCCTTTGAATCCCACCAATTTCGGGGCCACCAATCCAGAAGAAATATGGCCGCAGGCAAATAGGCTCAACTTGCCTTTAGAGCAACTTCAGGATGTGAAGACAAAGACCTTGGAATATTTCAGGGCCAATCCAAATGCCGATCCTACCGAGGTGCGGTTTTACGATCAGGAAGATCTTGTAGGAGGAGTTATAGGGGGAAGTAATCCTTTGAAAATCGGAATTAGAGGTAACCCGACTTTCGGTAATGTTCGAACTATTATGCTCGGGTTGAAAAACCCTACCTCCAATCAACTCTGCGGAGAAGTTTGGTTTAACGAATTGCGCTTAACTGAACTAGAAAATAAAGGGGGTTGGGCTGCGATAGTTAGTGTGGATGCAAATATGGCCGACTTTGCCACCGTAAGTGCTACTGGAAGCAAGAGTACGGTTGGTTTCGGCTCTTTGGAACAAGGTCCGAATCAACGTAGCTTAGAGGATGTACAACAATATGATGTGGTTACCAATTTAAATCTCGGGCAACTCCTTCCAAAGAAATGGGGAATTCAATTGCCATTCAATTACGGCCGATCGGAAGAGCTTATTACACCTAAATACGATCCACAATACCAAGATATTGAACTCAAGACCCGGCTGGATAATGCCAGTGACGCAGATGAAAAGGATAAAATCAAGCAGCAGGCAGTTGATTACACCAAAAGACAAAGCGTAAACTTTATCGGGGTGAGAAAGGAACGTACTGGAGAAGGAAAACCACAAGTGTACGATGTTGAGAACTTTACTGGCTCCTTCTCTTACAACCAAACCGACCATCACGATTTTGAGATAGAAGAAGCAATGGAGCAGACTGTGAGAGCAGGTGCAACCTATAACTATAGTTTTATTTCCAAGCCTCTGGAGCCATTTAAAAAGAATGATTCAATTTTTAGAGGCAAGTATTGGCAGTTTATGAAGGATTTGAACTTTAATTATCTGCCCACCAATATATCGGTCAGTTCCAATGTTATTCGCCAATACAACGAACAGAAATTTAGGGATGTCGATCTGTTGGAAGGCAATATCGGTCTACCCACACTATATCAACGCAACTATTTATTCGACTGGCAATACACTATTAACCACAACTTGACCAAATCGTTGCGGTTCAACTTTACCACGACCAATAACAGGATAGTAAATAACTATCTGGACGATGGAGGTTTTGTGGATAACTCTATAGGAGTATGGGATGACTTCTTTGATGTGGGTGTTCCCAATCAACACTTCCAATCCTTACAGGTTAATTATGATTTGCCATTTAGTAAATTCCCCTTCCTGAGGTTTATCAGAGCTACGTATTCTTACACTGGAGATTACCAGTGGCAAGCGGGAAGTAGGCAGTTTAAGGAAATGGAGATTTTCTTAAGCGATGGTAGCAGTGATATTTATAACTTAGGGAATTCCATTCAGAATGCCGGAACCCACCAGATTAACTCTAGTCTCGATATGAATACGTTTTATAGATATATAGGACTTACCAAGATACGACAGAGTAAACCGAAAGCTACTGGAGGCGGCGAAGAGGATACCAAAGGAGGCAAAGAAGGCAGAGAAGAGAAGCTTGGCGCAGAGGGCGATTCAAGAACCGGTGGTCTTGCTTCCCCAAGCGTACTAAGAGCTAATGCCCCTGCTGGAGCCGGAAGTTTAAATGCTGGCGACAAGGCCCTCAACTCAGTCATAGGCCTTGCCACTATGATCAAGAAGATTCAATTCAACTATCAAGAGAACAACGGTATATATTTACCGGGTTATATTCCATCTATTGGATTTATCGGAACCTTAAAGCCAACAACAGGCTTCGTGTTTGGAAGCCAAGGAGAGATTAGGGAATTGGCTGCCAGAAAGGGCTGGCTGACTCTATATCCTGAGTTCAACGAGCAATATACCGAAGTGGAATCCCGTCAAATGGATATTCAGGTTAATTTAGAACCCATTAAGGACTTGACCATAGATGTTAACGGAAGTAGGATTTATTCTGAAAACTTTGCCGAAAACTATATTGTGAGCGATGGTTTGTACAACTCGTTGACACCAAATACTTTTGGAAACTTCAATATTTCTACTGTTTTGATAAAGACTGCTTTTAGCAGTAGCGATGAATACACCTCTGCAGCTTTTGAGGATTTTAAACAAAACAGATTGGTTATCGCCAACCGTTTGGCCGAACAGCACTACGGGGCCAACATTCCACGTACCCCGGATGGATATCCAGTGGGCTATGGCAAAACCAGTCAGGACGTTTTGTTGCCAGCATTCCTCTCAGCGTATAAGGGAAGTAACCCTGACAAGGAAAGTACCGGTATATTCAGAGATGTACCACTTCCTAACTGGGATATTAAATACACAGGCTTAATGAATATTCCGTGGTTTAAGCAGAATTTCAAGCGGTTTTCACTAACCCATGGCTATCGTGCAGGATATACTGTAAACCAGTTTCAGTCTAACTTAGATTACAACCCAAGTGACCCTGAAGCAGTGGATCAATCCGGAAACTTTAAAGTAAAAACCTTATTGACCAATGTGAACCTCACCGAGCAGTTTTCACCTTTATTGCGGATAGATTTCGAAATGACCAACTCCATTAAGATCTTGGCCGAAATGAGAAAAGATCGTGCACTTTCCATGAGCTTTGCCAACAACCTGCTTACGGAGATAAATGGAAATGAATACATTATTGGTTTGGGATATAGGATTAAGGACTTGAGGATAGCGACTAACTTTGGCGGCAATAGAACGGTAATGCAAAGTGACCTTAACTTTAAGGTAGATCTTTCCAGAAGGGATAATATTACTGTGGTGCGTTACTTGGACATTGCAAACAGCCAAACCACCGCTGGACAAACCCTTTATGGCGCGCAACTTTCAATAGATTATGCCTTGAGCAAAAACCTTACTGCACTCTTCTATTACGACCATATGTTCTCCAAATATGCTATATCTACGGCATTCCCACAAACCACAATCAGGAGCGGGTTTACCTTGAGATATAATTTCGGAAATTAATTAACAACTTTAAATAATTTATCATGAATATTCCAGCTGAATTAAAATACACTAAAGACCACGAATGGATTAAAATAGATGGTGATATAGCTACCATAGGTATTACCGACTTTGCCCAAAGCGAATTGGGAGATATTGTTTATGTAGAAGTAGAAAGCTTGGGCGATTCTTTGGACAAGGATGAAGTGTTTGGAACAGTGGAAGCTGTTAAGACAGTTTCAGATTTATTTTTACCACTATCTGGCGAGATTGTTGAATTCAATGAAAATCTTGAGTCTGAGCCGGAGAAAGTAAACACCGACCCTTATGGCGAAGGCTGGATGATAAAACTGAAGATCGCTAACCGTGATGAAATTTCCGACTTAATGGACGATGCCGCTTATAAAGCTATTATTGGAAAGTAAAACCTGGTTTTGGCTGTCCTTAATATACAGTGGAGCGATCACTACCTTGTTTTTGGTTCCAACCGGAGGTTTTCCCAGAGTAAATTTTTCAGCAGCCGATAAGGTAGCGCACATTCTGATATTCTTTGTGTTAACTTGTCTTTGGCTATCGTATATATTTCGAAAAACGGGGAGGGTTACGAATAGAGACATCCTTATTTTATTGCTATCTGTTTTGTTTTATGGCATAATAATTGAAATAGTCCAAGAGCTATTTACTGATGCTCGAACTGCTGATTTCTGGGATGTTATGGCAAATATGGGCGGTGCAATAGTGGGTGTTTTATTTTTCCAGAGAGTAAAGCATTTTTTAAAAACATAAAACTTCAATTTATTTTTAGATTGAATGATAATTTCTATATTTTAGCAACGAGTTAAACACAATATTATGGAACCCAAAAAAAATCCAAAAGCAGACGTCGGCAGAAAAAGCATGTTGTTTTTTCAGCTCGGAATGGTGTTAATGCTTTTCTTGGCCTGGCAGGCAATCGAATGGAAAACCTATGACAAAACCCGGGACGACTTTGGGAAACTTGATGTGGGCGATGATCTTGAGGAGATAGTCCCAGTTACCCAACAACTTACCCCGCCACCGCCACCGCCACCGCCACCGCCAGCCCCTGAGGTTATCGAGGTGATGGAAGACGAAGCTGAGGAAGAGGAAACTATTATCGAATCTACTGAAGCCCACCAAGATCAAAAGATAGTCGAGATCAAGGAAATCAGGGAGGAAGTAGTGGAAGAAGAAATCGTGGAAGTGCCATTCGCCGTAATTGAAAACGTGCCGATTTATCCAGGTTGCGAGAATGAAAAAGGAAACGATGCAAGAAAGAAATGTATGTCGGATAAAGTGGCTGCATTCATCAATAAGAAATTTAATACTGAACTGGCGGGAGATCTAGGTCTTGACGGAAGACAACGTATTATGGTACAGTTCAAAATTGACAAAACTGGTAGAGTAACAGATGTACGGGCTCGTGCTCCACACCCTCGACTTGAAAAAGAAGCGGTAAGCGTAGTTCAGTCCCTACCCAATATGACGCCCGGAAAACAACGAGGCAAACCAGTAGGTGTGTTATATTCACTTCCTATTGTATTTGACATTCAATAAGAGTTCATAATTTTATATATAAATCCCGATTTTGAGACTTCTCACAATCGGGATTTTTTTTTGTGGCATAACAGTTGTATTTCATGGTATGGATAACAATTAAAACCATCAATTATGAAAACAACAGCCCAAAACCCCCGAAACAAAAGAGAGGATAAAAAGCAAATTAATATCCGTTGGAATTCACGTCTGTTTATACAAATTGGCGCTATCATCAGCCTGCTGCTTGTATTCGCAATTATGGAAACTTCCTTTAAAACCCGATCTACACCCGTAGTGGGAGATGTTGGGGTTACATTGCAAGAACCAGGCACTTTCGAATATGTTTTGGAAGTCGATATGCCGAAGCCCAAGGCGCCTGTAGAGAAAACGGTTCCGGTTAAACGGCCAGTTGCGCCCAAAGTAATCCTGAGTTCCACTATTGATGTCCAGCCCGATAATTCCGATATTGAAGATACCCCTTTTGCCACTACTGATGTGAGCACTGAGCCAGATCCAGTTCCCCAAGCCTTGCCCACGGAAGTAATTGCTCCCAAAGGCCCAACTTCTATCATCAATGTGGAATTCGTGCCTGTGTACCCAGGTTGTGGTAACTTGGCGACAAATGCTGAAAAAATCGATTGTATGTCTTCAAAAATCAATGCATTTATCAATAATAATTTTAGAAAAGAACTTCTTGAAGGTATGGAGAAGAACCAGACACAGAAAATATACGTGCAGTTCAAAATAGATTCTCAAGGATATATCGCCGATGTTCGAGCCAATTCCAACAATGCACGGCTTAAAACTGAAGCTATGCGCGTAATTAAAAATTTGCCTACAATGCAGCCTGGAAGACAAGGAGATAAAAAAGTAGACGTACTTTATACGGTTCCTATAATATTTAATATTCAATAGATTTTACAGTAAGTAAAGCTAAAGCCTCCAATGAAAATTGGGGGCTTTTTTTGAATTCGCTCCTTGTAAAAATCTGTATCTTTCCACGGTAAAATAATCTTGATTCCATGAAGAAGTTGATTTTTCTTTTTCTTTTTTCCATTTCCTTATCGATTTCTGCGCAAGTAACTTCTGTGCAATATGAAAAATATCCAGTTTTCGAAGGCTGTGCACAAGTAGATCTGGCAGATTTGGAAAACTGTTTCAATCAAACGCTACAACAATTCATTTTTGAGAATTTTGAAGTGCCTTCTAAGGTTAACGAGGAAAACTATAAAGGCCAGGTCAATATTCTTTTTGAAGTAACCAAAGAAGGAAAATTCAAAGTTCTTTATGTAGATGGTATTTACGAGGAGTTGAAAACAGCTTCACGAGATGCTTTTAACAAGCTTCCTCAAATTCAGCCTGCCACCTATAATGGAGCACCTACGTATGTTCAATTTACCCTTCCCGTAGCCATTCCGCTTGTAGCCCCAGGCGAAAGTATTAAACAAACAGAAAAATTATTGGCTGACAATAGTCGAAAGAATTTAGTTGACGAATATGATTCGCTTGAGAAATTGCCCTATGCCAACGAGGAGTATAGAAGCAATATAAACATTCCTTTATCTCACGATAATTACAGTCGTTTTGATGCCGCGATGAATAGGGTTGGACTCAATAATCACACAGCTCAAAAGCCATATGTGTACCGTGAAGTAAATAAATACTACGATTTTGACGCCCATAATGCCGAATTGATAAAAAAACGAAGCTCTTGGTTTGGCAGGAAATGGTGGAATGAGCATATGGTTACTGTTAAGGGTAAGGATTATTGGCTTACTTTAGATCCTGGTGTTGATTTACAAGCCGGAAAAGATTTTGATGCCGATCTTGATACCTATAACAATACCCGCTTGGTCTATACCCAAGGAGGGATTGGCAAGCAAATTGGTTTTTTTGGGGTGATATATGAAAGCCAAGGCCGCTTTGCAGATTACTTTAATCGCTACGCGGAATCTATTCGTCCAGCAGGGGGCAATCCGGCGATTATTCCGGGAAGAGGAATAGCCAAGGAGTTTAAGACGGATTCCTATGATTATCCACTTGCAACTGGCCATGTTTCCTATACGCCTTCTAAATATTTTAATCTTCAGTTAGGCCATGGCAAAATATTTATTGGCGATGGCTACCGTTCCTTATTTAGCAGTGACAACGCCAGTCCATATCCGTATTTTAAAATTAACACGACGTTTTGGAAATTAAAATACACCAATACTTGGACTTCGCTTCGTGACGTGCGAGATGAAGTCACAGAAAATGGATCGTATCGAACAAAATATATGGCAAATCACTATTTGAGCTATAATATTACGAAACGCCTAAATATCGGGTTTTTTGAATCGGTTCTTTGGCAAGATGACAATGATAGAGGTTTCGATTTAAATTACCTAAACCCTGTTATATTTTATCACTCCATCGAATTTTCAACTGGATCACGTGGTGGAAATGCGTTGATAGGGCTCAGCGCCAAATATAAGGTGAATGATAGAGTGAATGTATATGGCCAATTTATTATAGATGAATTTTCTTCCAAAGATGTTTTCTCAGGAGATGGAAGTTATAAGAACAAAACAGGCTATCAAATAGGTTTGAAGTATTACGATGCCTTTGGATTAAAGAATCTTTATCTACAAACTGAATACAACAGAGTGCGGCCCTACACTTATTCGCATAACAAGATTGTTTTAAATTATGGACATAACAATCAAGCGCTCGCCCATACACTCGGCGCAAACTTTTCAGAATTTATTGCCTTGGCGCGGTACCATCAAGGAAGATTCTATGGCAGTGCCAAAATTATAGTGGCAAAACGTGGGTTGGATTTTAATACTCCAGAAGATTCATCCTTTTATGGAGGAGATATCTATAGAAGTGAATACGACCGTGTCTCGGAAATGGGGAACACTGTGGGGCAGGGAAACACCACCAATTTTTTCCACTCCGAACTTCAAGCAGGGTATCTGATAAATCCCGCAACCAGTCTTAAAGTTTATGGGAGCGTAATTTTCAGGAATTTCGATCCAACCCTTGATACCGAAACAGTCTATAAAACCAATACCACCT
>Ga0209075_1003429_pt1 | contig 13211 bp, 9 predicted proteins | sample Stecom2011_FD_187523 | JGI IMG/M metagenome (GOLD analysis project Ga0209075, IMG submission 187523) | Agricultural soil microbial communities from Utah to study Nitrogen management - Steer compost 2011 (SPAdes) (version 2) | ecosystem: Environmental > Terrestrial > Soil > Agricultural land... | reverse complement strand
TTTAATTTGGTGTTATTTTATTGCAGCAATCCGATCCAAAAAGTAAAGGATGTCATGCGATTCGAATTTACAAACTTTTTTCTTAGTTCCACAAGTAAACCAAGATAACTTTATCAAACCTCATTGTTTTATTTTCTGTAATTGTTAACAATGAAGTGTTTGATTGATAATAGCATCATAATTTAACATGGATGCTTGTAAACTATTTTTTTAATTGAAACTTTACTTGATAAGTAAGATTTGGTTTTTTTAGTATTGCTTTTTACAATGATAGAATGGGTTGGCGGGGGTGTTTAATCCTATAATAAAAGCTTTTAAAACATTAATAATTGCATTTAATTTTAGGGTAGGTGTTTTTTTCTGGAGATTCCTTCTCCTAATATTGCGGATTAATAGCGAACCAAGTTTCGTCTCCGCATGGCTTTGACTTCTTTTTTAGCTTCTTTTCCGTGATAATTTCCTCCTAAGTATTCACATTTCGAAAGGTGTCGCATACTTTCAAAAGGAACTATTGTTTTGTGATACATAAAAGTTTGCGATAGGGTTTTAATCAAGTTTTTATCCCCCACGGCAAGGTCTGCATCATCCATCGTAAACTGACTGGGATGTTCATAGCCGCAAGCGTGTGTCATTTCGATCAGCTCCTTTCTAAAGTTTTTAAAATAGAAGTGCGCGCGAACCGATTTGTCCTGAACGTTGATACCGCGTTCCAGCCATTTGTTTTGGGTGGCAACACCACTGGGGCATCGGTTGGTATGGCACAGCTGCGCTTGAATACACCCGATACTCATCATCGCTTCTCGTGCTACGTTGATTAGGTCTGCCCCCATAGAAAAGGCCATTGCCGCCGTTGCAGGAAAACCCAACTTTCCACTTCCGATGAAAACGACCCGATTACAGATATCGTGTTTCCTAAAGATTTTATATACTTCGGCAAAACCAAATAACCAAGGAAGCGATACATGGTCCGCAAAACTCGGTGGTGATGCGCCAGTTCCTCCTTCGCCACCATCTATTGTGATAAAGTCGGGGCCCTTTTCTTGTTTTTTCATCAGCGATGCGAGCTTTTCCCATTCGTCCAAACGACCTACAGCAGATTTGATTCCAACAGGAAGTCCGGTAGCTTCAGCTACTTCTTCAATGAAGTCAATCATTTCCTCGATGGTGCTAAAAGCAGAGTGGTTCGGTGGCGATAGCACATCCTTTCCCATAGGAACATGCCGGATTTCAGATATTTCTTTGGTGATTTTGCTCGCTGGAAGCACACCTCCTTTTCCAGGTTTGGCACCTTGAGAAAGTTTGATCTCTATGGCGCGGATTTCTGGATTTTCTTTCACCAATTCCACCATCTTCTCCATACTGAATTGGCCTTCGTCATCGCGCACACCAAAATATCCTGTTCCTATGTGGAAAACAACGTCAGCACCTTTTTTATGATAGGGTGATAGCCCGCCTTCGCCCGTATTGTGGTAGGCGTAGGACAAAGCACAGCCTCTATTCAAAGATTCAACAGCGCGTCCCGAAAGAGAACCGAAACTCATGGCCGAAACATTAATCACCGACGCCGGTCTATAAGGTCTGCGACGTTTGTTGTAAGAGCCCATCACTTTGGCACAAGGCAAAAAGTAAGGATCTTTGTAGTTGGGATTATCTTTTTCAACCTTGAAGGGAATCATCGCATTGTTGAGAAAGATATAGTTGGGTTTGTAAATATCCCTATCCGTACCAAAACCCTTGTAGTTGTTCATGTTTTTGGCCGAAGCGTAAATCCAGCTTCGCTCAATACGGTTAAAAGGCAATTCTTCGCGGTTGTTTGCAACAATATACTGACGAAGTTCAGGTCCGATGCTCTCAAGCATATACCGGATATGCCCCACCACAGGGAAATTGTGTGTTATTGTATGATATTTGTTGAAAAAAATATCCCGTATGGCAACGAGGAGTAAAAATATAAGAATCCAAGCCCACCAGGGAATCTGGCCTAGGAATGATAGAATTTCTTCCATTAATCGAATTTTGCGGTAAAGATATTTAAATTAAAGTAGTACTGAAAAAATCAACCGGGAAATAGATGGAAGAACAAGGTAATTTATCAATCAGGACAGCTTTTTTAACAATTCGGCCGCAAGCTTGTGATTGTAGGATTGCGATCGGACGATTTCTTCTAAAATCGACCTCGAATCGTTTACTTGGTTTAAGTGAAGCAAATTTAAAGCAAGATACCAATTCGCTTTATCGCGATATTCCTCACTCCAGGTTCTTGAAGTTAGCACCTCTTGGGCCGCATCGTATTTTTTACTGGCCATCAATGACATGGCCTGATAGAAAAACGCATAGTCTTCTTGGGTGTTTTTTGTCAGCTTTTCAAACATTCCAAGCGCTTCATCGTAGTTGCCACTTTCATAAGCAACAAAGGCCTTTTGGTTGTCTAAATTGTTTTCATCTCCTCTCACAATGGGTGCAACCGTGTTTGGATAGGGTTTGAAATACGCTGCGGACAACTGGCTCGGAGAAGATTGTTGGTTAAAAACAAACATCGATATTCCTAACAAAATTACAATACTGGCAGCCACATAGAGCCATTTTTGAAGCCGCGATTTTTGTTTGCGCTGGGCTTCGTAGCTTTGTAGTCTAGACTTCAGCTCGTCTCGAGCTTCTATGGTAAGCGCAATTTTTGTCTTTTCCTCAAATCGAACAGCATCAGCAAAGGATTTGTCGGTTTTCATTAACTGATCGAAAAATAATTTTTCTTTATCAGTCAAATTATTTTCAAAATAACTTATTATGAGCGATTCTTTATTCATTTTGAATAGATGATATAATATCTTTTAATTGTTTGATGCACCGTGATTTTTGGCTCTTCGCAACATTCTTGTTTTCGTATTTCATCAATTGTGTTATCTCGTCTAAATTGTATTCTTTATAATAAAAGAGCTTCAATATTTCTTGGCACTTTCCGCCTAATTTAGGCAATGATTTTCGCAGCAACTGGATGTCCTTATTTTCTCGTTCTTCGGAATAGTCTACCCATTGCCCTTCAAAATCCTCAATGTTTGCAAATTCATCAATGCGTTTCTTTTTCCGCATTTGTGCAAAGATCATATACTTTCCTATAGAAAATAAATAGGTTTTGATAGAACTTGTCAACTCATCCAAATGCCCTTTTTGAGCGTTTTCACAAAGAGCGATGATGGCATCTTGATAAATGTCGAGGACTTGATTCTTATCCAAACCATAACGGTTCGAAAAAAGAAGAAATCCAGGACGGTACTCATTATATAGGTCTCGAATGGTTTTCTCATCATCCTTTTTCAATAAGGCAACCGTTCTTTCTGTCTCTTTCATGAATTAGTGTTAATACTTGTAAAAAGTAAACAAATAAAAATATTTTCTTCTTGGTGTTTACTTTTCTATATGGTCTGACACCAATGTTATAAACACGCGTGATAAATTTCTATCGTTTGCAAACATTGATAAAATTTATTTTATCGTGTCATAAATGTTTCTAAAAAATTATTTCTCAAAGATTTAAGTCTGGGAACCGAAAATCATCTTAAAACTGCCATAAATGAAAAAACATCTTATTTCTTAAGATGTAACTAGCCAAGTTGGCGACAGCTCTTTGATAATAAATTCGAGGAGCTGTTGTTTTTTTACCTATCTTAGAATTCTTAAAAATAATAATAGACAAATTGCAAATGAAATCGAATAGTATCGCTATAATAATTTTTTTGTTGTTGCTGACCAGTTGCCAAAACAAGAATGAAAAACAAGAGTTGACAACAATAGAGAATGAAGTGTCGACTGCAGCCAAAGTGGAAAACCATGACATTGTTGAAGAGGGAAAAACAAATGAATACGATCCTAAGACCACGCTGTATTTCAGTCACGCCTTTATCTATGAGTATTGGATAGAGGGAGCTGAGGAAGAACGTGGTGAGTTTTGGATTTACCACAATCCCGAGACAGGAAATTTATTGTACGTCCCTGATGATGAAATGATAGACTTTGTAGTCAGTGACCCAACTGGAGATTATTATTTTTTCGGAAATGACGGGCACGGTGCCAATACTGTCGATCACCAAACAGTTTCTTGGGTGGCAGAAGAGGCTTCGTACGATGAAAATGCAGACTATCCGATTTCCGATGAATATATCAAATTCACCAAAACAGGAGAGCGGCATACCGTGGAAGACGGTACCATCGCTGGAAAGCCAATCATTGGAGAAGAGTATTTATGGGCATTTCAAAGACTTTCTGGATATCAAACAACAACCGTAACCGAACAAATCCCTATTAACTTTTATCAAGTATACGGTTTTAATAAGCTCGATGGCGATATCCAATTGCCGGTGAACTCTTTCGATTTTACAGGGATTTTCGGAAAACACCAGTCCGTGACGCGTTATCAGAGTGAGCAGTTTGTATTGGAATTAAAAGCGTATCAATACAATCCTTATTTCGCTGAAGCGGGAGATTACGATTATTTTATCTACCAAGGCGATGGGGCGTGGGAAAAGGCCCATTTGCCACTGCTTAAAAAATAAGAACCTGCATTTTTTTGGGATATTGTTTGGCAATAAATGAATGTCAATACACTTCTTGAAAGAAAAACCCTGAGAAAAATAGATAAGTTTGGTATTTTTGTTTTTGACGAATCTATCTCCCTCTAACTATGAATTATTTCTGTATTGCACTCTTCTTTTTTGTACAAGTTTTTTATGCGCAAACTTCAGCTGTTGATCAAGGTGACAAGTTAGCGTCACCTGGAAAATATCCAGAAGAGATAGCACTCCGAAAAGCTATTTTGGATACAATTTCCGACCGGGATTCCGAGGTCTATAAAACACAAAGCTATAAACTTAAATTAGCTGAATATCACCTTGCCACTGATCCGGCAGATCGGGCGGCGCACATAGCGAAGGCTGAAGCGCTTTATCAATCATTAGAAAATCAGGATCCATTTATTAGGATAGAACTGGGGATGTATCACTTTGAAGCCCTTGCTCAAGTAATGGCACCCGAAGGGAAAGATAAAGTAATCGAGGTCTGTGAATTTGCCCTGCAGCAATCGCCATCGCCCGAACTAGACGAATGGTTAGCCTACATATACTTCAGTAGAGGAAGGTCGCATCTTTATTACCAAGAGTTGGATGATGCGATTCTCTATCTCGATAAGTCATTGGAAAAGAACATAGCGGTGTATGGGTATAATTCGATGGAAACCGCAAATGTGTTCAACGATATCGCTATAGCACATACCTATACCAACAATTATCCAGCTGTGTTGATGAATGCAGATAAAGCACTCGAAATTTACGAAACCATTCAGCCTAAAGATCCGTTTGTTCTTTTTAATCAGTATGCTCAGAATTTTCAAGGGCATAAATATTATGGCGATATTTCGAAGTTGAAAGAGTTGCACGTCAAAATACAGGATTACTTCGAGGCCAATAAACACAACAATTCGTTTATAAATCTTTCCCATCCAGATTTTAGGTATTTAAAACCAGTACCGACTACCTATTACTATGTGGAGTTACAATATGCCACAGCAAAAAATGATCCCATAGCGGCAGAAAAAGCCTTTGGGAATTTTAAAGCAATAATGCCCAAAACGCATGTGGAATACACAACCTATGAAATAAACCAAATACTTTCGTATCACTTGGAAATAGGTACGGTATTTCACAGATTAGACAATAGTGATATTGAGAATTATTACAAAGCCAGAAAATACTACTCAGCTGCAACCGATTTTGCCCACCAATACGGATTCGATTTCGGCGAACTGCAATCGTATATGATGCTCAGTATTTTGGGGGTAGATTATGGACAATGGGAAGATGTAGTAACCTATTCAGAGAAAGCGTTGAATCATCCTAATATTGGCATTTTTAATCAGACGCAAACCATCAAACATAATTTAGGTCTTGCTTATGGTGAGATGAGAGAATTCGATAAAGTCTTTGAAGTCTTAGAAGAAGAATACGAATACTACTTAAACAATAAGGAAGTTGATTACTATTCCTTGACCAACCTCATCGAATCGGGAAATCTCTATTTGGAATTGTATGCGGAGAAACCAGAAAGAACATACGTCGAAAAGGCCTATAACAATTTTCACCTCGCTTCGGTTATTTTCTCAAAGCTGTATCGCGGGGGCGAGTTTAGTGATCGACTCCAAACTTTCTCTAGCCAAATAAATCATGGCTTGCTGCTCGCTTCTCTAGAGCTGAAGGAAAATCAAAAAGTAGCCATTGAACGGGTAGAGATTAACAACTCCGATTACCTCTGGTCGAATTTTTTAAAGAACAGTCAAGATCCGCTTAACCCAGAGTCTCTTGCTGCTCAAATGCACATCGATTCCCTGCAGGAACAACAGCGCGAACTAGCTTCAAGAATAGAGTCAGAGGTTTTGGACAAAGAGGAACTTCAAGCGCTGCGCCAAACCTTGAAGGATACAGAAAAACAATTTAATAGTGCTCAAGCTGCCCTGCAGAAGCGAGACAATGCATATTATCAGTTTTCGAGAACAGATTTTGACTTGGATCGCATTCAGAAGAACATGCTTCCCAATCAACGCATCATAAAATACATACAAACAGATGCTTCGGTCTTTGCTTATGTGATGGGGCCAAAGGATTTGCGTCTTGTCAAGCTCGAAATAACGGGAGAAGCATTAGAAGATGAACTGGAAGGCTATTTAACAAGTTTGAAAGAAATCAAACCCGATTACCAAAAGAAAGCAAAATCACTACATGCTGCTTTGGTCGAACCGCTTTCTATAGCGGAAAATACGGCACTTATAATTGTTCCCGACCGCTCCTTAGCGTACTTGCCTTTTGAAACGCTGATGGACCAAAAGGATCAGTCAATCATCGATAAACACGCGGTTAGCTATGGATATTCTCTAAAGTTGATGCATATCCAAAACGAGTTAAAAGGTAGTTTTAATGGACAGTTAGCGGCGTTTTCACCGGATTACGGCCTGGAGATTGCCCAGAATTCGCAAGCGAAGGATGTTGAGATGCTCGTTCGCAATGGAAATTATCAACTGGCTGGAGCCAAGGAAGAGTCGAACCTCATCAGTGCTATTTTTAAAGGTGACTTGTTTTTAGGAGGTGCTGCGACGAAATCAAATTTTATTGAGAAATCATCTAGTTATGACATTCTTCATCTGGCCATGCACGCCATCATCGATGAAGAAAACCCAGAATCGTCGAATCTTATTTTTGGCAACGACGAACGCTTGTATCTCGATGAGCTTTACAACTTGAAAATCCCTGCACACCTTGCCGTATTGAGTGCGTGCAATACCGGTTTTGGTAAAATTAAAAGCGGAGAAGGCGTACAAAGCTTATCTCGAGCATTCACTTATGCGGGTGTAAAAAGCACTGTGATGAGCCTGTGGCCAGTCCCAGACAAACAAACCTCGGAGATTATGACTGCGTTTTACAAACACCTAAAAGCAGGAGAGACGAAGAGCGAAGCCTTGCGGTTGGCCAAGTTAGATTATATAAAAAATACACAAGAAGCCGAACTTAAGCATCCGTATTACTGGGCAGGGTTTTTAATCAATGGCGATGTTGATCCCTTGAAAACTGCACCCTCGCAGTGGTGGTATTTTGGACTTGGCGCCGTATTGCTTATTCTAATTTTCTATTTTGTTTCCAGTCGAAAAAGGACGAAAGGGTAAAGGATTCGATAAGGATATTGTTTTGAAAATCAACATCCAATTGAGATATAAGAAATTAGCAGCATTTTGGTGTTTACTTTTTTTGTTTCTATACACTAAGAAATGCTTACTAGTTTTGATAGAACAAAATCAGCTTTTCAGTTTCTCTTAATTATTGAGAATTTAAGAATAACGCTCGATACAATTCTAGAGAGGCTAAAGCTTTGTTTTTGTTTGAATTGTTTAAAAAACCTGCATAATTATTCAAAGGGGTACTCTTAAAATGCACTGGGGAGTAGATTTATTTTAAGAGTGCTGGATTCTTGCGGTTTTTTCGTGCCGCTCCGCCCGGAGCGGCTTTTTTGTTATCCAAAGACGTATTTCTAGATTTACTAAAACCATTTTGTTCCCAGGAATTCTCGGTGGATGTCTTAAAGAGTTTCTTGCAAATAGACTCTTTCTTGCTTAGAATCAAAAAAATATCACGAAACAACCAACTTGTCATTATTTGAAAATCCATTTGGATATTCGGGTAAAAGAAGCTTATATTGGTTAATTTCACACCCTAAAAAAGTAGCTAATTGGAATCTTATTTAAACGAACTCAACGAGGCTCAAAAAGAGCCAGTACTCCACAAGGATGGACCACTGATTGTAATTGCCGGTGCGGGTTCTGGTAAAACACGCGTTCTGACCTATCGGATCGCCTATTTAATGTCGCAAGGCGTAGATCCCTTCAATATACTTGCCTTGACGTTTACGAATAAAGCAGCCCGGGAAATGAAAGGTCGAATTTCAAAAATCGTGGGGTCAAGCGAAGCAAAAAATCTATGGATGGGAACTTTCCACAGTGTTTTTGCAAGAATCCTCCGTTTTGAAGCCGATAAGTTAGGGTATCCTTCCAATTTTACGATTTACGACACCCAAGATTCCCACAGCGTTATCCGTGCTGTGATAAAAGAAATGCACCTCGACAGAGAAATATACAAGTACAAACAGGTCTATTCGCGGATTTCTTCCTACAAAAACAGTCTGATTACCGTAAAGGCATATTTCAACAACCCCGAATTGGTCGAAGCCGATGCGATGGCAAAGAGACCGCGCATGGGCGATATTTATAAAGCTTATGTCGATAAGTGTTTTAAAGCAGGAGCCATGGATTTTGACGACCTGCTGTTGCGAACCAATGAACTGCTCACGCGATTTCCGGACGTGTTGGCAAAATATCAAGACCGATTCCGTTATATCCTGGTCGATGAGTATCAAGATACCAACCACAGCCAGTATCTCATCGTACGCGCGCTGTCCGATCGCTTTCAAAATATTTGTGTCGTAGGAGACGATGCCCAAAGTATATATGCGTTCCGAGGTGCGAACATCAATAACATACTAAACTTCCAAAAGGATTATGACGATGTGAAAGTTTATCGATTGGAACAGAATTATCGATCGACAAAAAACATCGTGCAAGCTGCCAATACGGTGATCGAAAAAAACAAAACACGTCTCGAAAAAGTGGTTTGGACCGAGAATGAGGCCGGAAGTAAGATTAAGGTCAACCGTTCGATGACAGATGGGGATGAAGGTCGATTTGTAGCGCGCTCCATCATCGAGAACAAAAACAACCATCAGTTACAAGATGGCGACTTTGCGATTCTATATCGAACCAACGCACAGAGTAGGGCGATTGAAGATGCGCTGCGGAAACAAGATATTCCGTATTTAATATATGGAGGAACCAGTTTTTACCAACGGAAAGAAATAAAGGATGTGCTCGCCTATTTGCGTCTTATCATCAATCCGAAAGACGAGGAGGCACTAAAGCGAGTGATTAATTACCCGGCACGCGGTATCGGACAAACCACGATTGAACGGCTTATTGTCGCTGCCAACTCCTATGATCGATCCATTTTCGAAGTGATGAAGCACATCGATAAGGTGAATCTCAATATCAATAAAGGAATCCAAGGACGCCTTTCTGATTTTGTGAATATGATCGAGAGTTTCCAGGTATTAAACAAAGGATACAATGCGTTTGAAATCGCCGAACATGTTTCCAAAAAAACGGGAATTTTACAGGAGCTGAAAAAGGACGGTACTCCAGAAGGAATCGCTCGTGTTGAAAACGTAGAGGAATTGCTTAACGGAATGCGCGACTTTGTTGAAGAACAAAAAGAGATTGCTGAAACAACCGGATCGCTGACAGAGTTTTTAGAAGATGTGGCGCTTGCAACTGATATGGACAAGAACACAGGCGACACCAATAAAGTGGCTTTGATGACGGTACACTTGGCCAAAGGATTAGAGTTTCCGGTGGTCTATATCGTTGGGTTGGAAGAGGACTTGTTTCCAAGTGCGATGAATTTAAATACGCGAAGTGAACTCGAAGAGGAACGACGTTTGTTTTATGTTGCCCTTACGCGCGCTGAGACCAAAGTTTATATAACCTATACACAATCGCGCTATCGATGGGGGAAATTAATCGACGCCGAACCGAGTCGGTTTATAGAAGAAATAGATTCCGAGTATTTGGAATACCTGACGCCTATTACCGAAAATCGTTACAAGTCACTTTTAAATCCGGATTTATTTGGCGAGGTAGATCGCAGCAAATTACGGATGAAAAAACCCGTAACAGGAAAACCGCCAACGGGACCCACAGAGCAGCAGCTGCGAAAATTAAGGAGGCTAAGACCGGTGAGCAGCTCGGCTAGCAAAGACTTCAATCCAGCCAGCGCCAATTTGTTTGAAGGTGCTATGGTGGAGCACATCCGATTTGGCAAGGGGAAAATCCTTAAGATAGAAGGCGTAGGCGCCGATACAAAAGCTGAAATCGATTTTGAAAATGGGGGTCTTAAAAAACTGCTGTTGCGTTTTGCCAAACTGAAAGTCCTCGACGTTTAAGAACAAGAAGATACTTTTCAGAAAAACGGAGCGTACGACAATGCTAATTTTAGCTATCTCGATTGTTCAATTTCTTAAATAGGGTTATATTTAAAATAAAAAACACACATTATGGCTGAACTAATAAAGATTTACGACGAAAACCCTAATCCAAAACAAATAAAACAAGTTGTGGACATACTTCGAGATGGGGGATTGATTATTTTTCCAAGCGATACGGTTTACGCTCTGGGATGCGATATCACCAACAACCGAGCGATGGAAAGAGTGGCCCAATTACGAGGTGTAAAACTTGAAAAAGCTAACTTTTCTTTCATTTGCGAAGACTTGAGCAACTTGAGCGACTATGTGCGACAAATAGATTCTGCTACGTTTAAGATTTTAAAGAGAAACCTGCCTGGACCATATACTTTTATTTTGCCAGGAAACAATAACCTGCCAAACGTCTTTAAAAAGAAAAAAGAAGTAGGAATCCGTGTTCCTGATAACAACATTGCAAGAACGATCGTCCGTGAATTAGGAAATCCGATTATTTCAACATCAATAAAAGATGAAGATGAGGTTATTGAATACACCACCGACCCTGAACTTATTTTTGAAAAATGGGGAAGTCTTGTCGATGTGGTAATCGATGGTGGCTATGGCGGAAATGTGGCTTCAACCGTCGTTGACCTCACCGGTAGAGACCCACTTATCATCAGAGAAGGAAAAGGTAGTCTAGAATTATAGTGAGAGGAAGTTTATCAATAATAGGTTTTGGACTGTTATTGTCTGAGCAAATGTTTTAAGCCCCTATAGAGGTTCTGTTCCAAGATGTCTATTTCTTCTCCATCGGTTAGGAATAAATCTTTAATGCTTTGGAAGGCTTCGTCGATTTCTTCTTTTGAGTAGTCGAGGCGTTCTATGGTTGCGTGTATTTTCTGAATACGTTGATAATCGTTGTCGTGCTCAAACTCGCTATGGATGCGTTGATAGTCAACTTCATTTACCCTCGATTTAATATATTCCTTTTCTTCTTCGGTTATAACAAAGTCTGCGTTAGCACAGTACAACAGCATATATGCCTTGAGCTCTTGGTGGGTCCAATCGGTATTAAAATCTTCCATAGCATTTCAATTAACAGGGGTCTTTTGAGCTATCTAAGATACAAAAAGCTCTCTATTATGAATAAAAAAGCCCGATCTTTTAAATCGGGCTTTCAATTCGTATTCGTTGGGGATGATTCTTATCCTTGTCCTTCTAATTCTTTCATTTCCTTTTCGATCATATCGTAGAACTGATCGATTTTTGGAAGTACCAAAATTCTGGTTCGTCTGTTAACAGCTCTATTTTCAGCCGTTGTATTTGGTTGTAGCGGTACATACTCTCCACGTCCAGCTGCCACCAATCGCGATGGGCTCACGCCAAGATCTTGCAGGGCACGTACTACAGCAGTAGCTCTGTGAACACTTAAGTCCCAGTTGTCTTTGATAACTCCAGTTCCTCGCCATGGTACGTTATCCGTATGACCTTCTACCATTGCTTCAAATTCTGGCTTACCGTTGATTACCGTAGCTACTTTACCAAGAACTTCTTTTGCTCTTGCTGAAAGCTCATACTTTCCAGTCTGGAACAATACCTTGTCTGAAAGTGAAATGTAAACAACCCCTTTTTCTACGCTGATTTCGATGTCTGGATCGTTCATGCCAACTTCTTTCTTCAAGCTGGTTACCAAGGCAAGGGTCACACTATCCTTCTTGTTAAGTGCGTCTTGCAAACGGTTGATCTTAAGATCCTTTTCTTTTAAACTCTCTAACGACTTCTCTAGGTTTGAAGCTCCTTGAGCTGTAAGCATCGTTAACGATTTAGAGCTTTGAATCAGTTCTTGGTTGGTCTGTCTCAAATCAGCCAATCGGTTTTCTAGCTCTGTATTTCTAGCTTGTGCAACAGAACGCTCTGTTTCACACTGGTTCAGTTTAACCGTACACGTGTTTAATAAATCTTTGGTAGTCGTATACTGCGCTTCCAATTCGTTGTATTTCTTTGAAGATACACAAGAGGTCAGAACAAAGCTGGAAACCACTAATAAAACAAATAGTTTTCTCATAATTAATATAAGTTATTTTAAAGGGTGTTTATTTTTAATTTTCAATATTGTAGTTGAGGTACAAAAATATCAAATCCGTAGCTATTCAGACGATGATTAACAATACTTTAGACAAATAGGACTAAAGTTGTCTAAATATTCGTTTATTCTGAATGAAATACTTAAAAATTATAACATTTACTGAGAAATATTTGTTCCTTGAGGCATGTTTTTTACGTTTCGCCCTCATTTTTGGAAGATTTTTGTAAAAACTAAAATGAGCGCGGATTATGGCGCAAAAATGCTTGAATTTACCTTGCGCTAAAAAGCGAATCCCTGCAACCCCATCAAACAATAAGCGCATAAAGATAAGCACATACGCTTCAGGGCCTTGGACATTTTTAAAAATGTTGAAAAGGGAGTTTCTAAAGTTCAAAAAAGTTTTTTGAGGATGGGTAGCATCTAGCGTAGCACCACCTACATGATATACTTTTGAAGTACCCACTGCTATGGTTTTTTTATTTTGCGAATGAAGCCGCCAACACAAATCGATTTCTTCTTGGTG
>Ga0209075_1003427_pt1 | contig 13214 bp, 11 predicted proteins | sample Stecom2011_FD_187523 | JGI IMG/M metagenome (GOLD analysis project Ga0209075, IMG submission 187523) | Agricultural soil microbial communities from Utah to study Nitrogen management - Steer compost 2011 (SPAdes) (version 2) | ecosystem: Environmental > Terrestrial > Soil > Agricultural land... | reverse complement strand
TGATGACCCCATCAAAATGCGGGATTTGCTGAAAGCCCAGGAAGAACTGGACTTCTATGTATAGGAGGTAGGCTCAAGCGCCCATGCATCCTTAGCTCCACTCGCACATACCCACGGCATCTGTTTGCTGTGGGTATGTGCAGAATTAACTCGCTCCATCTGCCTTAACAATGTTCGCCTGTTGCTTGTCTGCAAGCTCCTCCAGATTCATGTACGCACAGTCTTTTTTGGCAATAAAGCTGTCAGCAGAATCGATCAGGATATTGTCATCCTTCATAAATCTGCGACCAAGCAAAACCGGGTAAGAAAAATTTCCCCTGTCGGTGAGGGAGAACTGGGTTTTGTGGTTGGTGCCTGCAATGCAAAAATCCAGCATCACAACATAACGTCGTTGGGATGGGGCTCCTTTTCGCTTTATAAGCACTGTGCGCTCTACAGGTCGCTCCAGCTCAAGAATCACCTCTTCGTGATCTATCGTGCTGTCATCTGTTATGGGGTGATCTTTATGGTCGGCCAGAGGAATCTGGAATCTCACCCATTTCTGATCGTCTTGCTTGAACTCTTCCACATTCACAGCGTGGAGTGAGGAAGTCTTTGCACCTGTATCCAGCCGGGCTTTTAGCCTCAGGCCGGTATCGTTCATCACCACCCACTCCACAAAGCCGAGTGTTTCGGGAACAGGTACGACGCTTTTGTCTGCTTTCTCGGCGAAAGCTGTGGCGGGAATAATAAGCGCGGTAGCAAGACCTAAAGGGATCAGAAACCTCATTCAATTCCTCCAGCAAATGATTGTAAATCCGGGAAAAAAGATAGGAAATAATCCTCTAGCTCTGAATGCAAAGGCCGTATTTCGTCAATGATTCCGGCAAATGAATTTTGAAAGCGTATGCGTGCGGCCACCCTGTCCAGGGCGTAACCGATGTTATCTAGATCCCGATAGGAGCCAAACCAGTCGTGGGAAACAAGATGTCGGACGGTTTTGGTCATATCCGGTGACATGAGGTTTTCGTTATTCTGCAGCTCTGCATAAACGTTACTGATAAAGGTGTTCTGATCAGCATTAGTGAACTCGCTCCAATGCTGTAAGAGAAAGTGGTCATAGAGGATATCCAGCGCGATCCCGGAAAACCTGCGGCGCTGGGCAGAAAAAAGCCGCTTGCTGGCTAGTACGTCGGGGTGTTTATCGGTAAAGCTGTCTACCGCCAGGTGATGTCGAACCCCTAACCTTACAGAAGATGGGAGTGCTGCTACGTCGACACCGCGGGCGAAATCCCCAAGCATGCTACCCACCCGCGCTTCAGGCGAGTCGGGGGCAAGAAAAAGATGCGCAAGGTGGTTCAATGTTGTTCCCCGGTTCCAGAGCTGTGTTATTCAGACTGCAACAAACTGCCCGGCATTTCCACACCAGAAATGCTAAAAAGCCCTTTGCTGACGGTGTTTTAATACTTGGGTAATCCTGCTGAAAACCGTGAGTTTTCTTGCGGTTGAGCGCCCCCGGAGGTATTCTGACGCCCTCTCTCGGTTCAGCTAGCTCGGGCATCCATTGAGAAACCTCTACCCTGTTATTTTTATTGTAAGTCTCATGTTTGTGCTGCTAAGCATATTCATGACGCTGCCTGTGTTTTTGATGCTGGGCTCGGATGCGCCGAATGCAGCGTCGTTTGTGGAGTCCGCGGCCATCGTTTTCGGCATAGGGCTGTTCGGCATTGCCACTACTTACCGGCAGCCCCGCGATCTGAAACCACGGTATATGTTCGTGCTTACCGTGTCGTCCTGGTTCATTATAGCCCTGCTCTCTGCACTTCCCTTCTACCTTAGCGATGACGGCATTTCTGCTGCAGATGCGTTTTTTGAAGGTGCTTCAGGCATCACAACTACAGGCGCTACGGTATTCAGTGGCCTGGACACCATGGATAAAGACCTGCTTCTCTGGCGCTCGATTCTGCAGTGGATTGGCGGCATAGGGATAATCGGCATGTTCGTAGCCGTGCTTCCATTCCTGCGTGTAGGTGGCATGCGCCTGTTTGCCACCGAGTCTTCAGAATGGACAGACAAAGCGCTTCCAAGAATGAAAACCCTGAGCCGTGGGCTGCTCTTTGTTTACCTCGTGTTCTCAACAATCGCAGTTGTTACATACTGGCTATCCGGAATGTCACTGTTCGACGCGTTTAACCATGGCTTAACCAGTATTGCGACCGGGGGTTTCTCCACGTCGGATATGAGCATGGGTAAGTTCAACGATCTGATCCTTGTGGAAGCCTCGTTTTTCATGATGATTGGGAGCCTGCCATTCTTTCTTTTTGTCAGAGAGATGCATGGTCAGCGCGGAGTGTTATTCAAAGACCAACAGGTGAGATTGTTTCTCACCATATTACTGGTTGTGCCGGCGCTTCTCACCCTATACAGGTGGGCGGTTTCACCGGTGCCTTTTGACCCGGTTCATAATTACATAGCAACCTTGTTTAACGTGACCTCGGTGGTGACGACAACCGGTTATGCCTCTGAAGACTATTCCGCCTGGGGGCCACTGGCGTTCGTATTGTTTTTCTTCCTGATGTTTATTGGCGGCTGTTCCGGCTCAACGTCAGGCGGCATGAAAATTTTCCGCTTTCAGCTTTCTCTGATTGTGCTTCGTGAGCAGTTAATCCGTTTGCTGCACCCACGGGCGGTACTCTCCCGTAACTACAATGGGCGGGCCGTCAGTGATGACATTATCGCGTCGATGATCGCCTATACGTTTATCTTTCTGTTGTGCCTGCTTTTGATCACAGTATCTCTGGCAGCCATGCAGCTCGACTTTATCACGTCGTTGTCAGGTGCATTGACGGCACTCACCAACGTAGGCCCTGGGTTGGGGGACATCATCGGTCCTGCGGGGAACTTTGGCCCATTATCGGATGCCGCCAAATGGATTCTGGCGGTTGGCATGTTAATGGGACGATTGGAAATTCTTAGTATGATGATTGTGCTCTCACCGGCATTCTGGCGCAGCTAACCTTTCATCTCTGAACCTGAATGCCGGCACGTTTTAATGGTTTTTAGAGGGCGTGCTTGTGAATGAAGCGCCCGATCTCCTGAATTTCCTCAAGGCACACACTGTGCTCCATAGGGAAGGTCATGTACGCCGGCTCGTAGCCCATTTCCTTGAGTGCCTCCACACTACGCACACCAAGCGATTCCTGAACCATTGGGTCAAAGGTTCCGTGATAAATATTGATTGGAATACCGGCGTTTGCTTTGGAAGGCTTTACCGTTTTCGCTGTGGCGAAGTAGGTGGAAAGTGCCAGAATGCCTGCGAGACGTTTCGGGTATGTCAGGCCAAGCTCATAAGCAACCGCCCCACCCTGTGAAAACCCTGCAATAACGATGTTCTCGGAAGGAATGCCGCGTTCAATTTCCCGGTCGATCAGCTTGCCTACGGCACGGGCTGAATCCATTAACTGCTCTGTGTCTACAATTCGGTCAATATCCATTGCCTTGATGTCGTACCAGGCTGGCATGGACATTCCGCCATTGATGGTGACCGGCAGATTGGGCGCGTGGGGGAAGATAAAACGTACCGCTGCATCGTCTGGCAAACCCAACTCTGGCACTACCGGTTCGAAATCGTGCCCGCTTGCGCCAAGGCCATGCAACCAGATAACAGCGGCTGTGGGGTTGGCTCGGGTTTCCAGCTCAATATATTGAAGATCCTGCACGCAGTACCTCGTTTTCTGAAAGGGAGATTGTTGTCCGGATTATTCCGGTGCGTTTAACCTGGCGTTTGCATCCAGTGCGCTTTGAACCGGATTAGCATACATATCCAATAGATAGGGTCGAATTGCCGGATCACAAGCTTCGAGTCTTCTTTCCATTTCCGCGCGCGCGGTTTGAATCTCGGCTTCTGACCAGTTTTCGGCGGTTACCACTGACTCTCGAACAACATCCAGGCTGTAAGCGCCCTCAGCATTCTGGCCGCGCATCTCGTAGGCGATCAGGTTAGAGGCGTGCAGGCGATAATTTGCGTGCACCTCTGTGTCGATCACTGCAGCAAGTTCTTTGGCGTTCTCGGGCGCATCGAGAATGGGGGCGCCAAAATGGACGTGCACATGGCCCTTGAACTGGGTCAGCCCTTTCATGATTTGCTCGGTATCTTCACCTTCTGCTTTTTTGTAGCTACCACTGCGGGCTTTTGTTTCCAGTTCGCGGGCTTTATCAGCGTCGCAAGGATCGTATTCGTAGGATATGGACACCGGAACAATGCGGAGCTTGTTCATGGCTTCTGCAAAGCTCAACCCGCTCTTTTTACAACTCATGTAAAACATCTTGATGATTGCCGGGTCGGTAAAATCACGACCGTCTTTAGCGCGCCCTTCTCGCTGGGCAATCCAGATATTCTCGTTACTGGCAACGCTGTAGTTGATAAATCCAGAGAGGGTGATATATGCGTCACGCATTTCCCTCGGGCTGGTCATGTCACGGCGCACAATAAAGCTCTTGTTAAGCCGCATCATCTCAGCAAATACACGGTTTGCGAGCAGATTGTCACCAATGGCGATCCGAGTGGTACGCAAGTCGTTATGGAACAACAGGTAGTTCACCACCATGGGATCAAAAACAATATCCCTGTGGTTGGATATGAAAAGATAGGCGCCCTGCTTGCTCAAATTCTCCAGGCCGCTGGTGGTTACACGGGCCGTTGTGCTTTCAATCAGTTCACCGATATAGCCAGAAAGCCCAGCCTGCAGATCATCTACCTTTGTGAAGTGTCCAAATCGGCTGGAAAGCCAGCGTCGCGTAAAAAATCGCAAAGGTGCCGGGGCCCAGCGTGCAAGTAAGGGCGACTTGAAGCGCCCGACCATATCCAAAAACTCATGGTCGTTAACCAACCGTTGAATCGCCGGGCCGGTTTCTTCGTCCGAATAGGGACGGATGGCGTCAAATTCCTGCATGGCTGCCCTGTTGTTGTGTGTATCGATTATCTTGAGCTGTTAAACCTAGGCTTAAAACCGCGGTATTGTATCGGTTTTCCCGTGGGTTTGCTTCCCAAAAACACGGCTTGTCCGGCCATTCCTTGCGGTGAATCTGGTATGATCCGCTACCTGATTTCACTCCAGCCTCGCGATTGACCGGTTATTCTATGTATCCCGACCAGGACTTTGAACAGCTTTCTGCCGAGAGGCCCACAACTTCTGGCAGAAGCCCCGAACAGGTATTGCACGAAGTGTTCGGGTACGAATCCTTCCGCCCTCTGCAAGGAGATATCATCCACGAACTGGTGTCTGGTGGCGATGCCTTGGTGCTCATGCCCACCGGCGGTGGTAAATCTCTTTGCTACCAGGTTCCTGCGCTTGTTCGCTCTGGTACGGCCATTGTTATCTCGCCACTGATCGCCTTGATGCAAGATCAGGTTGCCGCACTGCGTGAACTGGGTGTGAAAGCAGCGTTTCTCAACTCCACGATGGATTTCGAGCAGGCGCGCGCTACCGAGTACGCACTTGGCACCGGTGAGCTTGATCTTCTTTATTGTGCACCTGAGAGGCTCATACAGCCCCGTACTCTGCAACTACTGCACGATGCGTCCATTTCGTTATTTGCTATCGACGAGGCCCACTGCGTTTCCCAGTGGGGGCATGACTTCCGCTCGGATTATCTGCAGTTGGCGGTGCTCGCTAACGAATTCCCAAACATCCCCAGGATTGCGTTAACGGCCACGGCCGATGAACGCACCCGCAAAGAGATCGCGGAGCGCCTGTCCCTCACCGAGGCGCGGCACTTCATTAGCGGTTTTGATCGCCCTAATATTCAGTATCGAATAGCGCCTAAGATTAACGCAAACAAGCAGTTGCTTGATTTTATTAAAGCAGAACATGAAGCCGACTGTGGCATAGTTTATTGCTTATCCCGCAACAAAGTGGATGCCACTGCGAAGATGCTAGCCCAGAAAGGTTACACCGCACTGCCCTACCATGCGGGGCTTCCGGCCAACGATCGGGCACGTAATCAGGAGCGTTTCCTCCGGGAAGATGGTGTGATTATTGTGGCCACCATCGCCTTCGGTATGGGTATAGATAAACCGGATGTGCGCTTTGTAGCACACCTCGACTTACCCAGAAGCCTGGAAGCCTATTACCAGGAAACCGGCCGTGCGGGCCGTGATGGCAAGCCTTCTACCGCCTGGATGGTGTATGGCCTTCAGGACGTGATCAAACTGCGGCAGATGCTGGAAGCCTCCCAGGGCAACGATCATTTCAAGCGTATTGAACGGCAAAAGCTGGACGCTATGCTCGGGCTGTGTGAAGTAACCAAATGTCGCCGACAAGTTTTGCTGAACTATTTTGGCGATGCACTGGATGCGCCTTGCGGTAACTGTGACACCTGCCTGAACCCGCCTGAGACCTGGGATGGCACGGTGGCGGTGCAAAAAGCACTCTCTTGTGTGTTCCGTACGGGTCAGCGTTTTGGTGTTACCCACCTGATTGATGTGTTACGGGGTTCAGAAAATGAGCGCGTGCTGCAATTGGGACACCATCAGGTATCAACCTATGGCATTGGTGCAGAATTTTCCGCTAGCGAGTGGAAGTCGGTGTTCCGTCAATTGGTGGCTAACGGCTACTTGAGAACAGATCCCGATGGCTATGGCGCGTTGCAGCTCACTGAAGAATGCCGTCCACTACTGAAAGGCGAGCACAAGGTCGAATTGCGCAAAGACCCCGTCGTTAAAAAGTCTTCAGGCCGCTCTTCAGGTGGAAGAACTGGAAGCCCGGTTAAAGATCAGGTTACAGATCACGTGGGCTGGGAGGCGTTAAGGGCGTGCCGCAAGGAGCTTGCGGACAAACAAGGCGTGCCGCCTTACGTTATTTTCCACGACACCACTCTTTTCGACATGCTGGAACGCAAGCCTCAAACGCTTGATGAGCTAGCCGGCGTGAGCGGTGTGGGAGCCGCAAAACTGGAGAAATACGGCGAGATATTCCTCGCCGCCATTGCCAAGCTGGATCCAGCCTGAGGAACAACCTCAGGCTTCTCCTTATGCCGCGGGCTTGAAGCCTTTCTTGCGAACCCGGTACTGAGCGATGGATGTGGCAACGTGATTGCCGTCCATATCCCGCAGTTCTCCGGTGAGGCTGAATTTCGCCCGACCAGTAGCGTCAGCGTCTGCAAGAATGCCCGCAACCTCTTCCGGTGACAATTCAAACTCGACAGTCACATCCGAATTGGCGGGCAGCAAAAATTGCAGCGTCATTTCCTTCAGGATTGGTGTGTAGGCGGGGCCAAGATCAAACAAGGTGAGTACCCCACCCGGAATTTCCGCCACAAGAAAGTAAGCCCCTGCGTACAGGCTGCCAAAGTGGTTCTTGTTACCTTTGAGCTGTATGCGCGCTCGCACGTAACCCGGGCGAACCTCTTCAACGCTGAACCGGTTTCGGGGCGCGAACGGAATCGACAAGCCTATAAGGCGGTTAACGGCGGCGTAGCCGCCGGTTTTCTTCAGCCACTCGACGGGTTGCGCCAGGGTTGCCTTGGGGTCTGTGGTTGAAATCCATTGACCGGTCGCCCCGATAATATTGTCTATTAAGGCCATCATTGTGCTCCGTAAGTTGTATTGAGGCGGATGATTACAATGCCGGACACACATCGCAACACTCTTTTACATATTTCTGGAGAGATTTGCCGGCTCTCCGGAGAATTCTGATCTAAAGTTTGATTACCCGTAATCTTAGTCATAACGTCAAAACAGCTGGCCTATGCGAGCTGGAACGGATTCGGAACATTTCACAAGGATTCGGATAGTGCGATATGCCCAACCCCGTTTAACCTGTGACCAAGCAGGCACCAAACTGTTTGCTGCCACCAGGCTCTCCCTCACACTCCTTTGTGCGCTTGTGTCGAGTTGCTTTGCTCATGCAAACCCCGCACACAACCCTGTACAAGAGTATGTCCTTTGGTACCGGAATTACGATAGCCCTGCTATCTATGCACTGGTTACTCTGGCATTGGAAAAAACACCCGAGTATGGGGAGTTCCGCATTATCCGGAGCCAGGAGCTTAGCCAAGGGCGAGCACTGCGCGAGCTGGGTCGAGGCGGAACCCGTATGGTGGATATTGCAAACGTGGCCACATCAGCAGAGCGGGAGCAGTTTTTGACCCCTGTGCCGGTTCCTGTAGACGGAGGGTTGCTTGGTTTTCGCGTGTGCGTGGTTATGCCAGAAAGTCTCTCACTGTTTGAGGGTATTCACTCCCTAGACGATCTTCGTGAGAGGGGCGTGCGAATTGGCCAAGGGGATCACTGGCCAGACACTCCAATACTCAGAAACAACGAGATTCCAGTTATTACCCATTCCCGTTACGAAATTCTCTTTGGAATGTTAAGAAAACACCGTTTCGATTGCTTTGCCAGGGGTGTCAGTGAGGTGATTAACGACCTGCAAATGGAAAATGACCCCGAGATGACGATAGAGCCCAACCTGGTGCTGGCCTATCCAATGCCCTCTTACCTGTTTGTAGGCCCTGAAGACCAGGTAACAGCGCACCGTTTGCAGCTCGGAATGGAGCGCGCCATTCGGGACGGCAGTTTTGGCGTGTTTCTTGAGCAGTATTATGGTGCGGCGGTTGCTAACCTTAACCTGGATAAACGCACCATCATCGTTTTGGACAACCCCTTCCTGAGTGAAGAATCAGGAAGCATTGGCCGCGATACGCTGAACAACCTGCGCTGGCGGATTGAGCTACTTCGCGACTAAGCCCCAATCAAACCCGGAAACGGGATACGTTGCCATCAAGGGTGTGGCCAATCTGTTCTATTTGTCCACTGTAAACGTCATTCTCACTGGCAGCGGCAGCGGCTTCCTGGCCTTGATCCGCAATGCGGGTAATCGACGAATTCAGCTCTTCCGTAACCGAGGTTTGCTCTTCTGAGGCAGTGGCAATCTGAGATGTCATCTGGCTGATAGCGGTAATGGCGCTAGTGATGCGGTTCAGGGAATCCATGGCATCCTGCGCTTTTTCCATGCTTACGTTAGATACCGCTGTTGATGCGTTCATTACATCTACCGCATCATTGGCACCGGTCTGGAGCCGCTCGATCATATCGTTTATTTCTTCAGTGCTGGTTTGGGTGCGCCGCGCAAGGTTTCTTACTTCGTCTGCGACCACGGCAAAACCGCGACCAGCATCTCCGGCCCGCGCAGCTTCAATGGCTGCGTTCAGTGCCAACAGGTTGGTCTGTTCAGCAATGCCTTGAATAACTTCCAGCACCGTTGTGATAGAGGCAACATCGCGACCTAGTGAATCGATGACTTTTGCAGCTGTGCTTACTTCGCGAGACAGCTGCTGCACCGCATCTCGTGATGCAGACATGGTTTCCAGCGATGCCCTGCTGTCGTCATCCGCTGTGTTAGCTGCGTCTGCCGTTTGCTGGGCGTTTTGTGCAATTTCATGGGCTGCTGCGGACATCTGGTTAATCGCGGCCGCCACCATATCGATTTCGGTTTGTTGATTTTCAACGCTGCTGCGGCTGGTCTTGGCCGTGCTTCTGAGCGCCGTTACGTTGGTAGCCAGTTCACTGCTACCCTGCTGCACTTCACGAACCACCTGATGAATTTTACCGACAAACTGGTTAAAGCTTGCAGCCAACTGGCCGAACTCGTCGCGGGCGCTGTCGTCTAAACGCTGGGTGAGATCTGCATCGTTTGAGCCTATGTCTGCCATGGCTGCATTCAACCTGCGAATCGGAGCCATCAGGGTACGAATTCCCAAATGCAGTACAACAAGTGATACCAGAAGCCCAACAACAGCCATTATCACGCCGGTTATCATGGCGCTTCGAACAGGGGCGCTTATTTTGTCCTGGTTAACGAAGGTACCCAAATACCAGTCAACACCGCGGGCATCGCTGATAGCATGAAAGCTGGCGCTCCAGTCAGCACTTTCCTGCTTAAAGCTGTGCAAGCCTTCTTTCAGCTTTGGAGCCTCACCAAGTAGCGAGCTGATATTTTTACCTATCAGGCGCCGGGTTGGGTGGTACAGCACCGTGCCGTCATTGCTGATCAGCGCAGCATAACCAGTGCCTGCCAGATTGATCACAGACAGCATGCGCTCAATGGCGTTAAGGGTAATATCCGCACCCACAACACCTTGATGCGTCCCACGCTTCACCGGGGCAAATGTAGAGATAATAATTTCGCCGGTTGCAGCATCCAGGTATGGAGTAGTAAAGGATGAGCGGCCAAGCTCCATGGCTCTTTTGTACCAGGGGCGGGTGCGGGGATCATAGCCCTCAGGTAGGGTGTCAGTATCGGCCTGGCTTTTCATCAACATGTACCCGTCAGCACGGCCCACGTATACATCCTTGAAATTGCCGCCTGTTGAAATTGCCTGCAGCAACGTATGTGCTTGCTTATCGTCTGCCACTGACTCGAGAGCTTTAGCCGTTGATTCGGTCATTATAAGCCGGGTGTTGAGCCATTCAGCAATGCTTGACGTATTCTGCTCTGCAGTGTTTTCGATTAATGAATCCACATAGGTTTGCGACGTGTTTTGCAAACGGAGGTTGCCGGAAATTGTGAAGGCGGCCATAACCAGCAAGAGTAGAATGCTGAAAGTGACGAGTAGCTTTTGACCAAATGTAAGATGCACGGCGCGCTCCCTATTTTGTTTCACTGATTAACGGCCGTCTGTGCGAACTCTTTAATGCCTTCTGATAAACTTGTTTCGTAAATTCATTTCCACGCCGTACAGGAGCCCCACTGAATGGCCCATGAAGAGCTGCATCTAAACCTCCGCAACCTGAAGCTTGATGATTATGAACAGCTTCAGGTACTCATGGATCGGGTCTACGACGATATTGGTGGGGCTTGGCCCAAAGACACCATAAAGGCGTTGGTTGAGCAATTCCCCGACGGGCAGATCTGTATTGAAGATCATGGCGAGCTTGTGGCCGTTGCTCTTACGGTTTCTGTCAAATATGAGCGATTCAGCAACCCTCATACCTATGATGACCTGATTCTGAGCAATGAGCAGATCCGGCATAACCCGAAGGGCGACTCACTTTACGGGCTGGATGTGTTTATCCATCCGGAATATCGCGGGTATCGGCTTGGGCGCCGGCTGTACGAAGCTCGCAAGGAACTATGCCGTTCAATCAACTTGCGTGCCATTCTTGCGGGCGGGCGTATACCCGGCTATCACAAGTATTCCGAGCAGTACACTCCGGCCGAGTACATTGATCGCGTTGACCGCAAAGACATCTACGATCCGATTTTGAGCTTCCAGCTTTCCAACGATTTTCAGGTAACCCGGCTGATGCACAAATACCTGCCAGAGGATGAAAAGTCTCTGGGGTATGCAACCTTGCTCGAGTGGCGGAACATTCTCTATACCCCGCCCTCCTCTGTGTTGAACGAAAAGAAAACCCAGGTTCGTATGGGTGCCGTTCAGTGGCAGATGCGAGAGTTTGGTTCAGTTGAGGAAGTGCTGGAGCAGGTTGAGTACTTTGTGGATGCACTCTCCGATTACAAGAGTGACTTTGCACTCTTCCCGGAGTTTTTCAACGCGCCTCTGATGGGTCTGACCGATCAAGTAGATCAAACCCGAGCCATACGTTTCCTCGCCGGTTTCACGCAGCAGTTCCGGGATCGTATGTCAGAGATGGCGGTGAGCTACAACATCAATATCATCACCGGTTCCATGCCTTTGTTGGAGAACGACCGGGTCTATAACGTGTCCTATCTATGCCATCGGGATGGTCGTGTAGACGAACAGCGGAAGATCCACATTACCCCACACGAGCGCCGTGATTGGGTGGTTGAAGGTGGCAACAAGTTTGAAGTTTTCGACACAGACTCCGGCCGTGTTGCGATTCTTATCTGTTATGACATCGAGTTTCCCGAACTCGGGCGAATTGCAGCAATGAAAGAAGTAGACATAATCTGCGTGCCATTCTGGACAGATACCAAGAACGGCTATTTGAGGGTTCGCCACTGCGCCCAGGCCAGGGCTATCGAAAACGAGTGCTATGTGGTGATCACTGGCAGTGTTGGTAACTTGCCGAAAGTGGAAAACCTTGATGTGCAGTACGCGCAATCGTCGGTGTTTTCACCTTCTGACTTTGCCTTCCCTCACGATGCAGTGATGGCAGAGACCACGCCAAATACCGAGATGATTATGTTCTCGGACATGGATCTCGAAAAACTCACATTGGTGCGTAACGAAGGCTCTGTTACCAACCTTAAAGACCGCAGAATTGACATGTATGAAATTATCACCCGATAGGTGTTGAAGAACAGTATTAAAGGTTTATCGTATGACACTGATGGCGTTGCAAATCTTGCTATCAGTGTCTATTGTTTAATCAGTATTCAAACAGCTTCTGTAGAGACTTGGTATTCATGAACGAAGCGTTGCCCGATCTGGTCGCCCAATTCACAATCCGGCACGGCTTGTTCCGCAAGGAACGGGTTGAAGCTGCGCTATTTGAACTGGACTCTTACGGTTGCGTTATGAAGACGGACAAGATGTTCAACCCCGGCGATACAGTCACGCTTGATCTGGTTATGGATATGCCGTTTGATAAAATTCGGGCGGAGAACGTGCCTGGACTTATTACCGAACGCAGAAAACACTGCAGCAACTTTTTCTACTCAATCGATTTTTCCGATTTAAAGTCTGACGGTGACACCACTCTTGAAGAAAAGTTACGCCGTATCAGAGAGGTGCTTTCCAAAAAGCAGTCGTTGAAATCACGACGTTCCTCAGGTTCCATGTCGAACATGCGGCATATGGCCTGATTATTATCCGTTCTACCCGCCTCAAGGAGTGAATACCATGGCGAAAAATGCCAAATCGAGCGTTGATAAAATCGTAAAGAAGGTCAACAAGGAATTTGAGAAGACATCTGCCCAGATAGAAACGCTGATCAACGATGCGATGAAGCACTTCGATTCCCTGCAACACCAGGTTCAGGATCCGGTGCGTAAGCTACTGAAAGAAGTGGACGAGCTTCGTGAGCGTGAAATGAAGCGTTTCACTGATGAGTTTGAACGCCGGCTGGAAGAGTTCCACGAACTGCAGTCCAGCATTCTCGAGCGTTTGGGCGTTGCCTCGAAAGAAGACATTCGCAAGGCTGAAAAAGAAAGCAAAAAACAGCTTAAGAAGGCCCCTGCGAAAAGCACCGCACCCAAGAAAGAAAGCAAAGCCAAAGCGCCTGCTGCCAAAAAAGCAGCACCTAAAAAAGC
>Ga0209075_1003424_pt1 | contig 13225 bp, 15 predicted proteins | sample Stecom2011_FD_187523 | JGI IMG/M metagenome (GOLD analysis project Ga0209075, IMG submission 187523) | Agricultural soil microbial communities from Utah to study Nitrogen management - Steer compost 2011 (SPAdes) (version 2) | ecosystem: Environmental > Terrestrial > Soil > Agricultural land... | reverse complement strand
AACCGATAATATGACGCTCCTTGAGTCAAATATAAATCCAGGAATTAAGTTGTATGGATTCATCATCAATAAAATCGTTCCAAAACCAATGAGTATACCAATTAAAATATAATACTTAACGCTTCCGCGCTTAACTTTATAGTTTACTGCAATAAAGATTATTACATATATGAGCAAAATTAATATGTTAACTAAATATGCATTGTCAATCCGCAAATTAAAGCCCACAGCTACACCACACTTTCATAAAAAACAAGGTTATTACTCATAATTTTACCATAATTTTCTTTTGCTATAGAAATAATTACTTAAATTTTCGTTGTATAATCATAAAACACCTGTAATTTATCAATTAATGTTACAATGGCTTTGGGTGATATTATAAATACTTTAAAACTAGGACTTGTGTCATTTGTTGAGCACAAGTCAAATTCAAAAAACAACTTGATAACGGATGGTGAAAAAAGATTAGAAAATTTACTTGAAGAAATTAAGTATGCCGATGCATTAGGTCTTGATTTTTTTGGTATAGGTGAGCACCATCGTAGTGACTATTTAGCCTCATCACCAATCACAATACTTGCTGCAGCCGCAAGCGTCACTAAAAACATTACGCTTGGAACGGCAGTTTCCGTATTAAGTAGTGAAGATCCCGTGCGTCTAACCGAACAATACCGCACCCTTGATTTATTATCCAAAGGTCGTGCTGAGCTTATGGTTGGTCGCGGTTCATTCATCGAATCGTTTCCATTATTTGGGTTTAATTTAAATGATTACGACCTTTTATTTAGTGAACGCTTAGACTTATTGTTAAAACTTAATCAAAACAACGCCATCTCTTGGCACGGAAAAACGCGAGCACCATTAAATGATGTCCAAATATATCCAACGATGAAGAAGCCCTTAAAAATTTCAATCGGCGTTGGAGGAACTGAAAGCTCAGTTATTCGTGCGGCAAAGCTTGGAATTCCAATGGTTATCGCCATTATTGGTGGTAATCCAAAGTACTTTAAACGCCATATTGATTTATACAAACACTTTTATTTAGAAAGTGGTCATAAATTAGAAGATATGGAAATAACAATTAATTTTCATGGCTACATCTATGAAAACGAAGCGGACTTAAATCAATTTTATGAAACATATGCGGCTCAAATGAATCAAATTGGAATCGAACGTGGTTGGAGTAAATTTACACGAGGGCGTTTCGACTACGCAATTGGAATGGATGGACATTTGCTTGTCGGTGATAGTAAGTATGTTGCCGAAAAAATTAAAAACATTTTAACTTTCTTACCTGCACAACGATTACTCTTACAATTTACTGTAGGCAATATGCCACATGATAAAACGATGAATGCCATTCGTCTATTCGCAACCGAAGTCAAAGACTATCTAAAAAAATAGCAACCCTAGTGGGTTGCTTTTTTTAATCTTTTAAAGTTTTATCGTTTTTCTTAAATCCACCAGATGGAAATAACGTGTAATAAATAGGTATTAGTAAGAATATTAACCAACCTGGATGCCAATAACCAAAGCCAAGACCTAATATTAGGTATATAATCGAAATAATAAATGAAAAGCTCCATTTAACTTTCTTTATACCAACTAAAATCGGCATAATTGGTACCAATAAGAACACTAGCCATCCTGGATGCCATAAATCAAACTGAAAACCTAAGAATAAAAACACTAACACACAAACCAGTGGTGTAACTGCTACAACTCTTCGACGAAAACTAAAAAATTGTGAAATCATTTTTTCTCCTCCTTATTAAAGTGTGCATTAACCTTCATTTGTACAAGGCTATCTTGATGTAATAAGTCATTTAACTGTTTTACTTCTTTAATTATATTAAATATACCTTCATCAACTTTTTTATCGCTTGGAAATACTCTTAAAGGATAACGCATTGAATAAAACATATCATCTAAAACTACATCTAATAATTTATTATCAATAACAAATGTTGGTTCTGTACTCAACAGATGTGTACCATAGTATAAATCATTACGTCTATTCAAATCAAATAATTCGATAATTGTTCGATAAATATCGATATGACCACGAACTTTTTCTTGATGACCAGTTATTAAACCTTTATTTATTGTATATTCGCCAACTTGTATTTTTTCATCCGACGGGACATAAAGCAAGGCTTCAACTTGTAATAAATGTTTTCGCTCTTCAAGATTACTCATCTTAGTTTTTCGTTCAAACAAAACATTTAAATCCCCATTTTTCAGACCACTTCCGTGATCACCATAAAATAGATAAACCGTTTTTCCATCGATAATAGAATCCCCGTTATTCATAAAAAATGATTTAAATATTTCATCATAGTAATCTACAAAATTAATGTATTTTTTCGTAATTCGATTCATTACCTTTAAGTCAGAAAATAGATCGCGATCAGCTTCTGGATGAAACTCAAACGGTGTGTGTGGCATCATTGTTATTGGAAAATAAAAATGTTTACTTGATTCATTTAAACTTTGTTTTGTAACCATTTGTGCAAGTCCAACATCCGATAGCCACGGACTAATATGATAAAAATCTTTTTTATATGGATAAACAAATAATGGATAAGGTGCGATTGTTTTATACGGCTTTAAATTCTTAATGTCCTCAAGGGCAGTAAACGAATCAAAACCAATAATTTTGTCATAAGCGTTTTTACGATTATAAAACGAACCATGGTCACCATGAAATGCACAAGCTTTATATTCTGCCTGTTTGAAATATTTAGGTAACGTTTCAAAAACAGCTTTGTGTGTATATTCTTTTTTTATGCTGTTAAAATCTTGCCAGTATAAATTACTAATACCACTTGGATATAGGCCAGTAAGTGTAGCAATTTCTGCATCGGATGAAACGCCAATACCAACACTTGTATAAAAGTTCTCAAAAACGACAGATTGTGTTTTTAAGGCGTTTAAGAATGGCATTTTCTCTTGCATACTAGGAATCATATTTAAAAAGGCATTCATTGATTCGACTTGAACTAAAACTAAATTTCTGCCCTTTAAAATTCCATGTAAATCTTTTTTGTTATCGATTAAAGTTTTATCAATATGTATGTTCGGATTCAGCTCAGAAAATGTAAGTCGATTATGATATGTTTTACCATCGATTTGATTGGTATATGTATGTTTATTTTTATTGATTTTATCATAGAGTTTATAGAGATCTTCATCCGTTTTTACTTTAAGAACTTTACGTAAATCAAGTTTATGTTTCCATCCAAAAATATGTACAAAATAATATGGATATAAACCAAATGATTGAATAGCGTATGTACTACGAACTGATGCAATTGGTAAGGTCTTTAAAAATAAGCGTTCAAACATAAGACCACTAAAAATTAAAAACATAATAGATGCGCTTAGTAAGCCAAAAAGAATATAATTATTTAAATCAATATAGAAATTCATGAATTGACTTCGATCGCGTAACATATACATAATCAATAACGTAAATGTCGGTAAAAAGAGAATGATTCGGTAATACATAATGAGCTCTTTAAAAATTTCAGTAACCATGCCCTTAGAAATACCTTTTGTTGGATTTTTAAATATTTCTAAACCAACTTTTGTAAATGCCGTACCATAATACAAATTAAAAACACTTAGTGCAAAATTAAACATATTAATCAGTACTGTCATAATGAGTAAAACAAGCATTACAACTTCAACTTTTTCAATAAGAAACATTGTTAAAATGATTAAGATTGATAAACTACTAAGATTACCTAAAAACGAGTTAATTTCAGGAATGGTTCGATGTTTAAATGGCGCTATATAACGATTTAGCTGTTGACGCGTCAAAAAATAAGTATTAAAAACATTCATTAAAATGAATAGACTCAAATAGATTATAAAGTAAACTGTTGCATTCATTTTGTCACCTTCCAATACTTTATCATTATTATACATCAAAAAAAGAACATCTTATATAGTTAAATGTTCTTTTTTTGAAATATGAATGTTTATTAAAACTAATAATGTCACATAACCAACTTGATACCACAAAGTATACTTATACGTTTTAAACAATGAACTTGTTAAGGGGATTAAATAAAACAATTCAATTCTGATTATACGTTCTTGTATCATGGAATATAAAATATTTACAATAACAAAAACAAAAATTAGAAGTTTGTTTTTCTCGCGAATACACAGCAAAAGATATAATAGAAAGATAAGGCTTGATAGATATACATATAAAAACTCGTCATGAATAAGTATCTTTGTGGTATAAAAGCTTGTAAAAAACTTTGCATATAAAACATATACTAAGTACGTAAAGTAAAACAAAATTGTTACAACTAAAATATAGGATACAATTTTTGCTAAATGTATTCTTTTTCTTCCAAAATATGTCACAAGTATTTTTATATGACCTTGATCATGCTCCATAACAAGCATACCAATCGAAAGTGGCATAAAAAACTTTAAAAATTCAAATAATTTATTATTGTAATGATAAATTTCATATTCTTTGTGTAACAACTGTTCCATAGCTGTAGTATCCGTTTTTAAAACAAGAAATAATGAGCAAGCAAATAGTAATAAATATCCTAATACAATTTTTCGTCGTTTATGGGTAAATATACCATTTATTATATACTTAATCATAGTTCAATTACTTTCTGAGCAAGGTCCTTAAATCGTTCTGGTTTATGTGTACTTATAACGATGGCTACATTTTTTTCATTTAATTTCTTTAAATACTTTTTTAACACTCTTACTGCTTTTGAATCTAAACCGCTCAATGGTTCATCTAATACAAGTAAACTGTAGTAACCCGTTAGACATGATACTAACATGACTTTTTGTCGATTTCCTTTAGACAACGTATGGATACTTTTGGACAGGGGAATTTCAAAATCAGTAATAAGTCTGTAATCTAAATGTGCCTTTTTTATACGAGCAACTTCTAAAAGATAATGGTGAGTGTTCACATAAAGTGGCAACACTTCTCGCTCAGGTAAATAACTAATTCGTATAGGCTTACGATAAATTTGCCCAAAATCATTGACTGTAAATCCATTAATTAAGTTAAGTAATGTTGTTTTTCCACTTCCGTTTATTCCTTTGATTACAATAAAATCACCTGTTGATATTAAAAGATTAAAGCGTTTATCTAAATAAAACTTGCCTGCCTCATTAAGTTCAATCAAAGAGATACTCATTGATATATAACCCGTTTTCACTTAGTGATTCATAGTCAATAACAAAAGGATAGTTGTCTAAAACGAATGTAAAATCTTCACCAGATATTTCATAATCAATCATTAATGGAAAGTATGTATTTATTAAAAATGAGTAATCTGTATAAATTGTAAGCAAGTTTGATTCTTCATCGATGTCATAACTAAGATTGTTTAAACCATCTATTGTAATTCTTTTAATATTAAATGACATTTGATTAAACTGAATTAATACTTTATCAATTTTTGATTCATAACTATTTTTTGGTTTTTCACCACTAATACTTTTCCAGTCAAAAAGATCGCTGTTCTTACTTTTCGTGTAATTTAAGTATAAGGACCCTATTGAATACTTATAGGTCTTTTGATTTTCTAAACGTATTGATAGATAACAATCTTCAATATAAAAGCGTTCATTTAATAAGGGCATTTTAAATGTGTAGATAAACTTATAATACGTTTCATTTAAATAACTTTCCTCATGTTCAAACATAATCTCTTGTAAATTGACTTCTAGCTTTTTAGATTGGTCTTTCGATTCAAAACCGACACGGCTTACGCGATCAATGTTTGTTAGCGGTATTCGTTTATCATTGACATAAATCGGTATACTTATATACTGATTATCTTTGTATACATACGTATGAAGTTCATTCATAGTTAATACTTTTAGTGTCGAACTTTTGATATTGTTACCAATTAGGATAAATAAAAAAACTGTTGTTAGAACTATGCCAATAGGTAATAATATTTTTTTCATATGCGTTTTTTCTCCAAGCGTTGATATTGTGTTGTAACTACAAAGTATTCAAAACCACCACGGCGTTCTCTAATCCAGAAAATATAGTTTGCAGCAACGCCATTCGTAAGTTTTCCTTCGCCATAAACATACAGATCAACTTGTGTACCAGGATCTATTTCAAATTCAATGTTGTATTTTTCAGTTTTGTCTTCATTTTTTGTATAACTTGTGTCAAGTTTAATTGATGCGTTAAGTCCGTTTTTAAAACCTTTGTCCGTTTTTGAACTGTTATAGCCAATCGAACCTGTCGATGCCAAACTGAGCTTGCTAGAGCTCTTTAACTCAAGGTTATACTTATACTTAATGGGTGTATAACCATCATTGTAATATGAAAACAACGTTTCTTTGATAAAGGTTGCTTTTACATCATCGTTTTTTATATGTACACGCCATCCCATAAATTTTCGACTATCAACTTTTTTATAATCGTTTTTTAAGTCACTATTGGAGTACTCACTTATAAGTTTTCCGCTAGTTAAATTTAGTTGTTCAAAACTTGTGTGATCCGCTTTCACCGATTGTGCGGATAATATCACTAATAAAAATAAAACAAAAACTGCTATTTTTTTCATATTTATCTACCTCCACATAATATTAGAGGATAAAATGAAAAATTACTTTTAATAAAAAGCATAAAAAAAACAAGCAATTGGATTGCTTGTTTCTAAAAAGATTTTATTTTTTCATGAACGCTTCAATATCCTCAACTTCTTTTATTAATGCACTTGATAAGTTAATGGCACCATCTTTAGTAACCAAGATGTTATCTTCAATACGAATACCAATGTTTTCTTCTGCAATATAAAGTCCTGGTTCTACAGTTAAGATTGAATTTTCAGGAATAACCATTTGATAATCACCAACATCGTGCACATCAAGTCCCAGATAATGACCTAAACTGTGGTAATAATACTTTAAAATTTCGCTATCTTCTTTGATCAATCCAATTTCTTTTAAGCCATCAATTAAAATTTGTTTACCATAGTTATTAAATGCTTCCATTGTAATGCCCGCTTTTACCCATTTAATGGTTTCTTTATTAGCTTTTAAAACAATTTCATAAATTTGTTTTTGGCGTTCACTAAATTTTCCATTTACTGGGTATGTACGACTAATATCTGAACAGTAATTGTTGTAGTTGACACCTAAGTCTAAAAGAATTAAGTCACCATCTTTAGCAACTTCATTATTTTTCTCATAATGTAAAATTGTGCCATTTTTTCCGCTTGCGGCAATTGTCGTGAACGATGGAATAACATGATGTTTATTTAAAATATAGTTATATTCTGCTTCAACTTCATATTCGTACATGTTTGGTTGTAAGTTTTTCATGACATGGTTTAACGCTTTGTCTGTGATTGCAATCGCTTTTTTTGTTAAATCAACTTCTACCTCATCTTTTACCATACGAAGTCTTGCAAGAATTGTTTGGTTTGTTTTAACGTTGATATAGTTAAACATGTTTTTAATGTGACGTGAGTATAACATCGCTTCTGTATCTTTTTGTTGGAATGATTGACGTTCTAAATCAAAATAAAAAGTTGAGATTTCACCAAAAATGGCGCGACGAGATGTTTGAAGTAAGTTTGCGATAAATGTATCTAATGTCGAGCGTTCACGTACATTATCTACGTTTATACCACTTATTTTACTTGCTTCTTCGAATGATAATCCTGCGCCCTCCCATAATGCTTTTACTGGGTCAAAGCCGTCAATAAATAAAAAGCTATCAGCCTTATGTTCACCTTTAACCATAACTAAAACGGTGTTTGCTTGATCAATACCTGTTAGATAGTAAAAATTTCGATTTACAACAAATGGGTAATGACTATCTGCTGATTTATGTGGTGCTAGTCCAGAAAATAAAATCGAGATAGATTTTTTTTCTACTTGCGCTAAATACGCATTTCTTCTATTGTTCATATAATATCCTCCTGTACGAAGTCTTTCGTTGTTTAAATTTTATCACAGTTCAATCAATTCTTCCATATAAATTGGAAGTTTGAACTTTATAAAAATAAAGGCGCAACGCCTTTATTTATTTCTTAAGTATATTTGTAAGATGCCATCAAGTACTATCGTGTCATTCAAAGACACTTTACGACGGCAAAGCGGCGCAATCAATTTTGAAAGTCCTCCGGTTAAGATAACATCAAAATCGGCCTTGACTTCATCTCTTATTCGATCAATTAATCCATCAACTTGTGCAGCAACGCCATAGGTCACACCAGATTGCATACATGTCGTTGTTGTTGTACCTAAAACTTTTTTAGGTGTCTCAATATCTATGTCATGTAAAAGTGCTGTATTTCCAACTAAGGCTTTAATTGAAATACGAACACCCGGTGTAATAATGACGCCTAAAATTGATTTATTATGTACATAAATATATTTTGTAGCCGTTCCTAAGTCAATAATAAGTGCAGGACGTGAGCTATCTTTTAATCCTGCTGCGGCACAAATTAAGTCTGCACCCACTTCCTTAGGATTATCTGTTTGAATTTTTATACCTGTTTTAACACCAGGTTCTACGACTACTGGTTGTATACCAAAAAATTTTGTAGCGATTAAGCGAAATTTTTCAGTTATTCTTGGTACTACAGAAGCAATAATAAAGCCTGTGAATATCCCATAGTTTTCAACTAAAGATTTTAATTGAAGATAATATTCATCAGCTGTTTTAAGAACTTCAGTACTTAAGCGATAGGTATCAATGAGCTTGATGCCATCGCTAATACCTATTTTAATGTTCGTATTCCCAACATCTAATAATAATATCATACGTTCGTCCTATACCTTTTCTAAATCAATACCTGATTCTTTTTTAGAGTTAATCGCTTGTACAATTGGTGTTGCAATCAACGCTGCAACTAGTGCTTCTATTAAGCCATTGGACATTGCAATCGCAAAGACAATAGCAATAACCGTTTGGCTGTTTCCAAAGGTTTCAACAAATGCACTTGGGCTAAATAATGCAACAGCAGCAAGCACTAAAATTGTATGAGCAATCGTTGATAATACAACAGCACTCGGTATTTGAATATGACTTCCTGGTTTATTAATAAATGCAAAATATAAAACAAGAAACCCTACCGACAGCAATAATGAAAGTGCGGCAACGTTTTGTTGATATTTAGGCGTTCTTGCAACTGCTTTATCGTAAGCTGCGTCAATTTCTAACTCAATTTCATCAAGTCTTGCATTATAATTATCTATTTGCTCTTGCGTTAAATTTGTCTTTGTTAATTCATTTTGAATGGTTGCTTGTTCGCCAAGTAATGATGTATATGGACTCATACCTACGTTTGTTGCGATTGCTCTAAAACCATAGAATAATGCAAACACGGTAACGAGAGAGACAATACCAAAAATTAGTAATCTACCTTGCTTTAATGTTGCAAGTTTACCAAATAAAACAATAATATAGTATGCAGCAATACCAAAACCTAATCTTGGCAAAATTGAAACCCATGGATATTGAAACGCAAAGTCAAACGCACTTGCTGCATAAATAAACGATGCAATCATTGAGCCAATACCAAAAGTAATACCGAAGATAATCGCACTTCTTAATTTTCTTAAAATGAAAATACCAACCAACACCGGTATATGGACAATTGTTAGACTCACACCCGGTAAAATCGTTACAAATCCGATCTGTGGAATTAATGCAAGCATTAAAATAATACCGACAATCGCAGATGTTAACGTTAATTCAAAAACATTCATTTTTTTATTCATTTTTGTTCTCCTTTTCAGGCCCATTTATGGGTCCCATAAGTTTTATGCCCCTATTATTGCACATGAGGCTGTTTTTGTAAAGTTAATTGTCCTATCTAAAAGTTTGTTTTTCTAATTTTTGTAATGACATCGCTATTTAAGCTTAAAAGTAATTTAAACAGCATTTTTTTCGCTTCTTTTAAGTCATTAATATCCATCATTGCAGCTGTTGAGTGAATGTATCGCGCTGGTAATCCGATTGTTGTAGCAAGTATACCTTCATTCATATCAAGTGCTTTTGCAGCATCCGTGCCACCTTTAGATACGAAATATTGATACTTAATTTTATTTTTGTCAGCTAGTTCAACAAAATATTCCATTAGACCTTTATGCATTTTATTACGCGGATCTAACATACGTAATAAAAATCCACCACCTAAACTTGCCATATTATCTTTATCAAGTTCATTTACAGGAGATGCATCAAGTGCAATAAACACATCAGGCTTAAATAAATTTACGGACGTTTCTGCACCTCTTAGACCAACTTCTTCTTGAACGGTCGCACCAACAACTAAATCAAATGGTAGATCAATATCATGAAATTTTTCAATTGCCTCGAGTGCTAATCCACAACCATAACGATTATCAATTGCTTTAGCAATTACTCTTTTTTTATTCATTGAATAGTGAAATTGGTTTTTAAATAAAACCATATTTCCCAATTCAACACCAAAACTTTGCGCTTCTTCTTTAGAAGTAGCGCCAATGTCTAATATAAGGTCGCTAATATTAGTTGTTTGTGACTGTTTTAAATGTGGTGGAAGTGCACCAATTACACCTGGAACAATACCATTTTTTGTGTATACGTACATAACTTGCGAGATAAATACTTCCCCATTTAAGCCACCAATTGCCTCAACTTTTATATGACCTTGTTTGGTAATTTCAGTAACCATTAATCCAACTTCATCCATATGTCCAGCAACCATGACGGTCATTGGTTTTTCAACGCGAGAACGTTTAACAGCGAAAATGGAACCTAAATTATCTTGAATAATTTCATAGTTCGGATATTTTTCCATAAAGTTGCGCATATATTTTCTTACTAAATGTTCATTACCACTTATTCCTGGTAATTCAAATAAATCTCTATAAATTTTATTAATCATTATTAACCTCCGCGATCACTTGATATATTGGACCAAATTTGCGTTTCTTTTCTTCATATTCGGTCATATAGTTTGATTCTTTTAAATTACGATCGATGTTCATTTTTTTAAAGAATGGCTCTAAGTATTCTAAACTATCATTAAAAAAATCAAGATGATCTGTTCTAAATTGTAAAATACCATCATTTTTTAACATTGCTAAATAATTTTTAATAAAACGAGGGTATGTTAATCTTCGTTTATGATGACGTGCCTTTGGCCAAGGATCTGAAAAATTTAAATAAATACGATCAACCGCATGTCTTGGGAATTCTTCAAACAATGTTTCTATATTTGCCAAAATTATAATTAAATTGTCTAAGTGCATGTTTATTTTCTTTTCTAAGATTCTATAGCAAACACTCATATTCATTTCGACAGCGATAAATTGAATATTGGGATTATCTTTAGCAAGTGTGCAAATAAATTGTCCCTTACCACTACCAATTTCCATATGTATCGGTTTATCTAAGTTTATTTTAGGTACATGTTCATAAACACCTTGTTCAAATAACATTTCCCTAGATACAAATTTAAGTTTCTTTTGTCTCATCTTTTTCTCCTGACATTTTGTAAGCGACAACTAGTCCTAAAACTAAAAGAATTGCCCCAATGGCATACTGATGCCAAGGTATGTGCAATAAGTTAATACCTTCATCAACACTTAGTGTATGTAAGATATTGATTGGTGACATAAAAACAATACCAAGTATCGCAAAGTAAAAAAATGTTTTAAAACTTTTTAATAAATATGCAATTGCTTTTGCAGATAATAAAATCACGACAACTAATCCAATTGCCATAACAAGTAGCAACCATGCATTGGGAAATATATTTGCAAAATCAAAACTTACTACTGCTTTTATTGTTAGACTAATTTTATCAACAATTGTTGCATATACTCCGATAGCCATAAGTAACATTGTCCCACTTAATCCTGGAATAATAAACGATAATGCCATTAAACCTCCGGCAATAAACATCATGACATAGTTTCCTGATATGATTTGTGTTGAAGGCTTAATAAATAAAAAACCAACCATTATAACAACTGTTACTGCTGCAGTAATATAATGTTTTACTGTAATATCATCACTTTTGACCTCACGAATAAGCGATGGTATACTCCCCAATATTAAACCAATGAATAATAGCGTAGCAAGCAAAGGCACGCGATCTAAAACAGTTTTAATAAGTAGAAAACCTACGAAGATTCCCAGTGCTATGCCTATCAAATATTGCCAAATACTAATAACTGCTTTTATTGGTTCTTTTGTAAACCGATTTAAAGCGTTAATCAAGTCTTTGTAAATATCAAAAGCGGCAGCTATCATGCCGCCACTAACTCCTGGTAAAATACTACCTAAACCAATTAAAGATCCTTTTAAAATCTTTAATATATTACTCATGGACGATGCCTATTCCTTCGTTTAATAAAAAGTCTTCAATCTTTTTAAGATCTATTTCTTTACTATCACCAGTAACTTCAACTTTAATGATTTGACCTTTGTAAATACCAAGTGACATTAAACCCATAATCGATTTTAAATTTATGGTACGATCGTTAGAAGTTAAATCAATTTCAGACTCTAAACTCATTGCTAAGTTAACAAGTTTTGTAGCTGGTCTTGCATGTATACCAAGTTCAGAAGTAATTAAAAAAGTTTTTGAAATCACTTTAACCCTCCTTTATTATTTTTTAGAAAATTAAAAATTTCCTCTGCATTTTCTTTTACTAATAATTTTAATTCATTATCGGTTAATACGGCCGGTATTTCTAATTCTTTTAAAATATTTGTTTTGACGCTTTTGATATCTTTAACCTTAACTTTTAATCGTTTATGTTCGATAGAAACGTCAAGGATGTTTTCTCGTCTTCCTAGGGCATCAAATAATGCCTCATACGTTGACACAAGCGCTACTTGTTTATTTTTATTTTTCTGTTTCTTTGATAATTTTATCGTAAAGAAAACAATAAGAACTAAAACGACAATACCGATTGCGATAAACCCGTAATCCATAGGTTTCAACAACAATTGCATACTCTCACTGCCTTTCCATTAACATTATATAATATAATATTATATTTTTGTATGTTTTTGTGTTTTATTGTATAATTGTGTTTAGGTGATGACATGATAGATATAATTAAATTTTTAGTTTTAGGTATTATCCAAGGTATTACGGAAGTATTTCCAGTTTCCAGTAGTGGTCACTTGGCGATTTTTGTACTTCTTAGTAATGAACTGCATATTGGCTCGCCTATTGATATTGATAAT
>Ga0209075_1003423_pt1 | contig 13226 bp, 7 predicted proteins | sample Stecom2011_FD_187523 | JGI IMG/M metagenome (GOLD analysis project Ga0209075, IMG submission 187523) | Agricultural soil microbial communities from Utah to study Nitrogen management - Steer compost 2011 (SPAdes) (version 2) | ecosystem: Environmental > Terrestrial > Soil > Agricultural land... | reverse complement strand
CCTGAAAGAGCCGGGCAAGAACAGCCCGTACCGGGACCGTCCGGTGGAAGAGAGCCTGCAGTTGTTCCGGGATATGCGCGACGGCAAGTTCCAGAACGGCGAACTGGTGTTGCGGGCCAAGATTGATATGGCCTCTCCGAACATCAACATGCGGGACCCGATCCTGTACCGCATTCGCTATGCCGACCACCACCAGACTGGCAGCAAGTGGTGCATCTACCCGATGTACGACTTTACCCATCCGATTTCCGATGCCCTGGAAGGGATTACCCATTCCCTGTGCACCCTGGAATTTGAAGATCACCGGCCGCTGTACGACTGGGTGCTGGATAACATCACCATTCCGTGCCACCCGCGCCAGATCGAGTTCGCCCGGCTGAACCTGAACTACACCATCACCAGTAAGCGCAAACTGAAGCGCCTGGTGGACGAAAACGTGGTAGATGGCTGGAACGACCCGCGCATGCCCACCATCTCCGGCATGCGCCGCCGCGGCTACACCCCGGAATCCATTCGCAGCTTCTGCGACATGATCGGTGTTAACAAAGCCGGCGGTACCGTGGATGTGGGCATGCTGGAGTATGCCATCCGGGAAGACCTGAACGACCGTGCACCCCGTGCCATGTGCGTCATGCGCCCGCTAAAAGTGACTCTCACCAACTACCCGGCTGATCAGACCGAAACCCTGACCTTGCCGGTGCACCCGCAGAAGCCGGAGATGGGTGAGCGGGACGTTACCTGGAGCCAGACCCTGTACATTGACCGGGAAGACTTCGAGGTGGAGCCGCCACGCAAGTGGAAACGACTGGCGCCGGAGCAGGCGGTGCGCCTGCGCGGCGGTTACGTGATGACCTGTAAAGAAGTGGTGCGTGATGCCAGCGGCGAGATTGTCGAGCTCAAGTGCGAATACGATCCGGCTACCCTGGGCGTGAACCCGGAAGGCTACAAGCCTAACGGAGTGATTCACTGGGTATCGGCCAGCGACAGCGTGGAGTCGGACATCAACCTGTATGACCGCCTGTTCAACCACGAGAACCCGGACAGCGACAAGGAAGGCGACTTCCTGGACCACCTCAACCCGGAATCCCTGGTGGTGCTGAAAGGCGCAAGGGTGGAGAAGAGCCTGGCCGAACCGCGCACCGACCTGCCTTACCAGTTCGAGCGCGAAGGCTATTTCTTCTGCGACCAGGAACTGACCGCCAAGGCCGGCAAGCCGGTGTTTAACCGGACCGTCACACTTCGGGATTCCTGGGGCAAGGGAGGCAAGTAATGCGTATCTACAATACGCTGACGCAGAAAAAGGAAGCGTTCAAGACCATTGAGCCGGGCAAGGTACGCATGTACGTGTGTGGCATGACGGTCTACGATTACTGCCACCTGGGCCACGCCCGGGTACTGGTGGCCTTCGATGTGGTTACCCGTTACCTGCGCCACCGTGGCTACGATGTGACATACGTACGCAACATCACGGATATCGATGACAAGATCCTGCGCCGGGCCGATGAAAATGGTGAGGTTTACACCGACCTGACCGATCGCATGATCCACGCCATGCATGAAGATGAAACTCGCCTGGGCGTGCTGGCTCCGAGCGATGAGCCGCGGGCTACCGCCTACATCGACGATATCATCGCCATGATTCAGACCCTGATCGCCGGTGGTCACGCCTATGCCGCGGATAACGGTGACGTGTATTTCGCGGTGGATTCCTTCCCGGACTACGGCAAGCTGAGCAAGAAAAAACTGGAAGACCTGGTGGCCGGTGCCCGGGTGGATGTGCAGGAAGCCAAGCGCAGCCCTGCGGATTTTGCCTTGTGGAAAGCCGCCAAGCCGGGTGAAGTGAGCTGGCAGTCTCCCTGGGGCGATGGCCGGCCGGGCTGGCATATCGAGTGCTCGGCTATGTCCACCAAGTGCCTGGGCGACACCTTCGACATTCACGGCGGCGGGCCGGACCTGCTGTTCCCGCACCACGAGAACGAGATTGCCCAGTCTGAGTGCGCCACCGGTCACAAGTTTGTACACACCTGGATGCACGCCGGCGCTATTCGTGTAAATAAAGAGAAAATGTCCAAGTCTCTGGGCAATTTCTTTACCATCCGCGAAATCCTGGAAAAATACCCGGCGGAAGTGGTGCGGTACTTTCTGGTCTCCAGCCATTACCGTAGCCAGGTAGACTATTCCGAGGAAAGCCTTGCTGAGGCAGGGCGCACACTGACCAAGCTGTATCACGCCCTGCGTGGTATTACTCCGGCCAAGGATAGTGATGTGCCGGAAACCGACCACGATCGCCGGTTCGCCGAAGTGATGGACGACGATTTCAATACCGCCGGTGCCATCGCGGTTTTGCATGCCGTGGCCAACGACATCAATCATCACCGCCGTGAAGGCGATGACGAGCAGGCCAAACGCAGCGCAGCCATACTGGTTCGTCTGGGTGGTGTGCTGGGGCTGCTTCAGCAAGACCCGGAAGCTTTCTTCCAGGCCGATACTGGTAGTGAACTGACGGCTGAAGATATTGAGGCCATGATTCAGGCCCGCGCCGATGCCCGCAAAGCGAAAGATTTTGCTGGGGCCGATCGTATCCGGGATGAGCTGCTCGAAAAGGGTATTATTCTGGACGACAGTCGCGAAGGCACCACCTGGCGCCGGGCCTGACTCGCACCATTACACCTAAAGCCGCATTGTGCTGCATGGGAATGACCTTGTAGGGAATTTCACGTACAATGCGGGGCTCAAATCAGAATGCCCCGCGCCCGTGGCGCTAGAAGGGGAGTCGGGAACTACAAACCCATTGAGGCAAGCAACGATGACAGAACGCGTTCAAGTTGGCGGCATCCAGATCGCCAAGAATCTGTACGATTTCGTAAATAACGAAGCGATCCCGGGCACCGGTGTTGACGCTGACAAATTCTGGGCCGAGTTCGACAAGATCGTGAACGAACTGGCTCCGCGCAACCGTGAGCTGCTGGCCAAACGTGACCAGATCCAGGAAAAGATGGATGCCTGGAACCGTGACCACAAGGGCCAGAAACTGGACATGGCCGAGTACAAGGCGTTCCTGAAAGAGATCGGTTACCTGGTCGATGAGCCCGCCGATTTCAAAATCTCTACTGCCAATGTAGACCCGGAAATCGCCACCATGGCCGGCCCGCAGCTGGTTGTTCCGGTGATGAACGCACGTTTTGCCCTGAACGCCGCTAATGCCCGCTGGGGTAGCCTGTACGATGCGCTGTATGGCACCGATGCCATCTCTGAAGAAAACGGTGCCGAGAAAGGCCGCGGTTACAACCCGGTGCGTGGTGCCAAGGTTATCGAGTGGGCCCGTAATCTGCTGGATGGCTCAGCGCCCCTGGCGTCCGGCAGCCACAAGGATGCCGCAAAATACTACATCGATGGCGGCAAGCTGGCGGTGAAACTGCAGAATGGTGAAGTCACCGGCCTGAAAGACGAGTCCGGCTTTGTTGGCTACACCGGTGCCGCCGATGCCCCCACTGGCGTTCTGCTGGTGAAGAATGGCATGCACTTTGAAATCCAGATCGATGCCAGTCATCCGATCGGCAAAGACGATGGTGCCAACGTCAAAGACGTGCTGATGGAATCCGCCCTGACCACCATCATGGACTGCGAAGATTCCGTTGCGGCGGTTGACGCAGACGACAAGGTAGTAGCCTACAAGAACTGGCTCGGCCTGATGAAAGGTGACCTGGAAGAGTCCTTCGAGAAGGGCGGCCAGATGATGACTCGCCGTATGAACGGCGACCGCACCTACACCGGTGCTGATGGCAGCGAACTGACCCTGAAGGGCCGCAGCCTGCTGTTCGTTCGTAACGTTGGCCACCTGATGACCAACCCGGCCATCCTGCTGAAAGACGGTAACGAGATTCCGGAAGGCCTGATGGATGGCCTGGTCACTTCACTGATCGCCATTCACGATCTGAAGGCTGATGGCAAGTTCCAGAACAGCACCAAGGGCTCTGTTTACATTGTTAAGCCCAAGCAGCACGGTCCGGAAGAGGTGGCGTTCACCAACGAATTCTTCGGTCGTGTTGAAGATGCGCTTGGCCTGCCGCGCTTTACCCTGAAAGTGGGCATCATGGATGAAGAGCGCCGTACCACGGTGAACCTGAAAGCCTGTATCCACGCTGCCAAAGATCGCACCGTGTTCATTAACACCGGCTTCCTGGACCGCACCGGCGACGAGATTCACACCTCCATGGAGCTGGGTCCGTTCATCCGTAAGGGCCCGATGAAGCTGGCTACCTGGATCAACGCCTACGAGCAGTGGAACGTGGATATCGGCCTGGAAGCGGGACTGTCTGGTGTTGCCCAGATTGGTAAAGGTATGTGGGCCATGCCGGACCTGATGGCCGGCATGCTGGAAGCCAAGATCGGCCACCCGAAGTCTGGCGCCAACACCGCTTGGGTTCCGTCTCCGACAGCCGCTACCTTGCACGCCACCCACTACCACCAGGTAAACGTGTTTGATGTGCAGAAAGAACTGGCCAACCGTCAGCGTGCGTCTCTGGACGACATCCTGACGGTTCCGGTGATGGACGATCCGTCTTCACTGAGCGCCGAAGACATCCAGCAGGAACTGGACAACAATGCCCAGGGTATCCTTGGCTACGTGGTACGCTGGATCGACCAGGGCGTGGGCTGCTCCAAGGTGCCGGACATCAACGATGTAGGCCTGATGGAAGACCGCGCGACCCTGCGTATCTCTTCACAGCTGCTGTGTAACTGGCTGCACCATGGTATCTGCACCGAAGAGCAGATCATGGAAACCATGAAGCGCATGGCTGCGGTGGTAGATAAGCAGAATGCCGGCGATGCCGCGTATCGCAACATGGCCCCGAACTTCGATGACAGCATCGCCTTCCAGGCAGCTGTGGATCTGGTTCTGAAAGGCCGTGAGCAGCCGGCTGGTTACACCGAGCCGCTTCTGCACGCCTACCGCCAGAAGGCTAAGGCCAAGTACGGGCAGTAATCTGCTCCGTGTTTAAAAAAACCCGCTCCGGCGGGTTTTTTTTGGTCAGCGGTCTGTCTCCTGGGGTCTGTCCCCCAGGGGTCAGTCCCCTTTTGGGACAGACCCTGACAGACAGCTAGCGGTGAAGCACATCCGCCGCGTAAAGGGTGTTCTCCAGCAGGGTGGCGATGGTCATGGGGCCAACGCCGCCGGGTACGGGGGTGATGTACGCCGCGCGTTCGGCGGCTGCGGCGAAGTCTACGTCGCCGCAGAGTTTGCCGTCGTCCATGCGGTTGATGCCTACATCAATCACCGTGGCGCCGGGTTTTACCCACTCGCCTTTGATGATGCCGGGCTTACCGACGGCGGCAATCAGGATGTCCGCCTCGCCCACAAACTTCTCCAGATTGTCGGTGAACCGGTGGCATACGGTGGTGGTGGCGCCTTTCAGCAGCAGTTCCATGCTCATGGGGCGACCCACGATGTTTGAGGCGCCGACAATGACCGCGTGCTGACCTTTGTAGGGTGTGCCTATGGAGTCGAGCAGGGTAATGACGCCGGCCGGTGTACAAGGGCGCAGGCAGGGCTTGCGCTGCATCAGGCGGCCGATGTTGTAAGGGTGAAAGCCGTCCACGTCTTTATCCGGGCGAATCTTCACCAGAATCGGGTCGGCGTCGAGGTGTGAGGGCAGGGGGAGCTGAACCAGGATGCCATCTACGGCGGGGTTTTCGTTCAACTCATCAATCAGTGCTTCCAGGGCCGCCTGAGAGGTGTCTTCGGGCAGGTCATAGGACAGCGACAGAATGCCCGCTTCATCGCAGGCTTTGCGTTTATTGCCCACGTACACGTGGGAGGCGGGGTCGTTGCCCACCAGAACCACTGCCAGGCCGGGTGCTCTCAGGCCTTTGGCTTTCCGGGCCTGTACGCCCGCAGCCACCTGTTGTCGAACCCGGGCGGCGATCTCTTTTCCGTTAATCAGTTTGGCGCTCATGTTTCCGTCTTGTCGGTTGGGCATGAATAGTGAAGAAGTGAAGGGCGGGCATTGTCTCATGCTTCGGCATTTACGCCAATGCGCTGAGCAGGGTCTCAGGCAAAGCTCCGTGGGGAACTTTTTGTGCCTGCCCGGGTCTTCTTAGACAACGTTATCTCTATGATTTTTGAAATCGTTGTTGACGGATGCCTCAGCCGCCGGTAATATGCGCGCCAACTTTGCTGAGGCACTTGTTGTTCAGTCGAAACGGGGTATAGCGCAGTCTGGTAGCGCGCCTGCTTTGGGAGCAGGATGTCGGGAGTTCGAATCTCTCTACCCCGACCATTTTCTGGATATTCAGGTGGGCGAACGGTCAAGCGCCCGTAGCTCAGCTGGATAGAGCATCCGCCTTCTAAGCGGATGGTCGCAGGTTCGAGTCCTGCCGGGCGCGCCATCAAGTCGTGAGTCCGGACCGGATCGCCAAACCAGCAAAGTTGAAGCAAGCAGTAGTGAGTGCCGCCAAAGGCACCTCCCTGATGTGGTGGACGTAGCTCAGTTGGTAGAGCTCAGGATTGTGACTCCTGCGGTCGAGGGTTCGAACCCCTTCGTCCACCCCACTTTTCCCCTTGTTTGTTCTTCTGCCTGTCTGTACGGCGTTGGGTCGTTTCGGTACAGTGCCAGATACGCGAGAGTGGCGGAATTGGTAGACGCACTGGATTTAGGTTCCAGCGGGGCAACCCGTGAGAGTTCGAGTCTCTCCTCTCGCACCACCCTTTCTTTTTTCAGTAATGCCCCCATTTTTGTCTATGTCGGTTGTGGCACTGGTCTCAAAGCGATATTCAGCCTTACCGGGTGATTCTCTCGGTGGGGTAAACCGTGATAAACTACCGGCTTTTAATTTTGCGTCCCTTTCGGGCTTGTCGCTTTGAACAGGGTTTTATCTTAATTTTCATTCACCTACAGAATCTGTAATTTGAGGAACTTCCATGCAAGTGTCTGTTGAAACGACCTCTAACATCGAGCGTCGCATGACGATTGGTGTGCCCGCCCAGGAAATCGATCAGGCGGTTCAGAAACGCCTGCAGGAAACTGCCCGTTCCGTGCGCCTGAACGGTTTCCGTCCTGGCAAGGTGCCCATGAGCGTGGTCAAGCGTCGTTTCGGTGACAGCGTTCGCCAGGAAGTGGTTGGCGAGGCCATGCGCGACCATTACATCAAGGCACTGCAGGAGCAGGATATCAACCCGGCTGGCTGGCCGAAGTTTGAACCGAAAACCATGGAAGAGGGCAAAGACCTCGAGTTCGTGGCCATCTTCGAAGTGCTGCCTGAAATCGAGCTGGGCGACCTGTCCAAGGTTGAGGTAGAGAAGCCGGTTGCTGAAGTGACCGACAAAGACATCGATACCATGATTGACAACCTGCGTCGTCAGCAGGCCACCATGAAAGAAGTCAAGCGCAAGTCCAAGAACAAAGATGTTCTGACCATCGACTTCAAAGGCTTCATCGAAGGTGAAGAGTTTGAAGGCGGCGCCGCTGAAGGCCATCGTCTGACTCTGGGTTCTGGTCAGATGATCCCGGGCTTCGAAAAGGCCATTGTTGGTGGTAAGGCCGGTGAAGATCTGGAAATCGAAGTGGAGTTCCCCGAGGACTACCACAACGAAGACCTGGCTGGTAAGCCTGCCAAGTTCGAAATCAAGATCCATAAGGTAGAAGAGCCTCAGCTGCCGGAACTGGACCAGGAGTTCTTCAAGAAGTTCGGTATTGAAGCCGAAGACGAAGCGACCTTCCGCGAAGAAGTGAAGAAGAACATGGAGCGCGAGCTCAAGCAGGCGGTGTCCAACAAGGTCAAGAACGACGTTGTTGACGGTCTGCTGGAAACCACTGAACTGGAGATTCCGGCTGCCCTGGTGGATCAGGAAATTGATCGCCTGCGTCAGGATGCCGTTCAGCGTTTTGGTGGTCAGGTCGACTTCCAGCAGCTGCCCAAGGAAATCTTCGAAGAGCAGGCCAAGCGTCGCGTGAAGACTGGCCTGCTGTTCCAGGAAGTGGTCAAGAAGAACGACCTGAAGGCCGAGCCGGCCCAGGTAGATGAGAAGATCCAGGAGATCGCATCTACGTATGAACAGCCTGAAGAGGTTGTTGCGCACTTCACCAACAACCCGGACCAGAAAGCCCAGATCGAGTCATCTGTTCTGGAAGATGCCGTGGTGGACTATGTGCTTGGTCAGGCCAAGGTGAAAGAGAAGAAAATGAAGTACGAAGAAGCGGTTCAGGCTGGTCAGCCCCAGCGCTGATGGCCCCGGGCCTGGCCCGGAGTCGCTTTCTGGAAACAGCCGGCGTGTCCGGCTGTTTTCATCTGGGCTCACTGGTGGCAGAGTATAAGGGTATCCTGACGATAACTTCCGGATATCCTGCCCACAGGAGTCCATGCCCATTGTCCATAAGGAGTTCAGGCGCACATGACGCAGAAACCGTTTGATGGCCCTACAATGATAACCAACGCCGGTCTGGTGCCGATCGTAATTGAACAGACGGCACGCGGAGAGCGTTCCTTCGATATCTACTCCCGGCTGCTCAAGGAACGGGTGATTTTTCTGGTTGGCCCGGTCGAAGACCACATGGCAAACCTGGTCGTTGCTCAGCTGCTGTTCCTGGAATCCGAAAATCCGGACAAGGACATCCACCTTTATATCAACAGCCCAGGCGGCTCTGTGACTGCCGGTATGTCCATCTACGACACCATGCAGTTTGTAAAGCCGGATGTTGCCACCTTGTGTATCGGCCAGGCGGCCAGCATGGGCGCCTTCCTGCTGTCAGGGGGCACCAAGGGTAAACGGGCGTGCCTGCCGAATTCCCGGGTGATGATTCATCAGCCGCTGGGTGGTTACCAGGGGCAGGCGACGGATATCGAGATTCATACTCGCGAAATCCTGAAAATTCGCCATACCCTGAACACCTTGCTGGCGGAACACACCGGCCAGGATCTCGAGACCATCGCGCGCGACACTGACCGCGACAATTTCATGGATCCGCAGCAGGCGAAAGAGTACGGGTTGATCGATACAATACTTGATAAGCGCGTACCGAATAAATAATACTGAAAGTCATCGCATCATCCCTGGTCGGCGTATTGTTTGATTGCGCCGACCAACGAAGAACAGAGGTATTTCAATGGCAGATGAAAGAAACGGCAGAGGCGACGATAACGGCAAGTTGCTGTACTGCTCGTTTTGTGGAAAGAGCCAGCATGAAGTCCGTAAGCTCATTGCAGGGCCCTCGGTGTTCATCTGCGACGAGTGCGTTGACCTGTGCAACGACATTATTCGCGAAGAGATTCAGGAAAACGCCCAGGAAGAGGCCAGCGATCGTCTTCCCACGCCGGCGGAAATCCGCGAGACCCTGAACGAATATGTGATTGGCCAGGATCGCGCCAAAGTTGTGTTGTCTGTCGCGGTTTACAACCACTACAAGCGTCTGCGCTATGGCGAAGGCAAAAGCGACGTTGAACTGGGTAAGAGTAACATCCTGCTGATCGGTCCGACCGGGAGTGGTAAGACCCTGCTGGCTGAGACGCTGGCCCGGATGCTGAATGTGCCGTTCACCATTGCAGACGCCACCACGCTCACCGAAGCCGGTTATGTGGGTGAAGATGTCGAGAACATCATCCAGAAGCTGCTGCAGAAGTGTGACTACGATGTCGAAAAGGCTCAGCGTGGCATTGTCTATATTGACGAAATCGACAAGATTTCCCGTAAATCCGATAACCCCTCCATCACCCGTGATGTGTCGGGTGAGGGTGTGCAGCAAGCGCTCCTGAAACTGATCGAGGGTACGGTCGCGTCGGTTCCGCCCCAGGGTGGTCGCAAGCATCCGCAGCAGGAGTTTCTGCAGGTAGACACCACCAACATGCTGTTTATTTGCGGTGGCGCTTTTGCCGGCCTGGAGAAAGTGATCCAGGAGCGTTCGGAGCGCAGTTCCATAGGCTTTTCCGCAACGGTGAAGAGCCAGGACGACAGCAAGAATACCGGTGACATCATCCGTGATGTCGAAACCGAGGATCTTGTGAAATTTGGCCTGATTCCGGAGTTTGTTGGCCGTTTGCCGGTGGTTGCTACGCTGACTGAGCTGGATGAAGAAGCCCTGGTGCAAATCCTCACCGAGCCCAAGAACGCGCTGACCAAGCAGTATCAGAAACTGTTTGATATGGAAGGCGTGGAGCTGGACTTCCGGGAAGACGCACTGCGTGCCGTGGCGCGCAAGGCGATGGAGCGTAAAACCGGCGCCCGGGGCCTCCGTTCAATCATGGAAGCCACACTGCTGGACACCATGTATCAGATTCCATCTGAACATGATGTCTCCAAGGTGGTGATTGATGCCAGTGTCATCAGTGGTGACTCTGAGCCATTCAAAATCTACGCAAGCAGTGACCATGCCAAGGCGGTACCCGAGGACTGACTGAGTTCTGAGGTCATTTGGCAGTGCATTGAAAAGGGGCGACTATCGCCCCTTTTTCATGACGCTGAATGCTGTTCCTGCCCATTGGTTCCTTTCGTAAAAAGATTGCAATTTTCGCCGCCGCCCCAATGATGGGTGATATGCTGAATAAAATGCTGTCAGAGGATTCCCTATGACCCGTATATCTGAAGAAACCGTGCAAGACTACCCGTTACTCCCGCTGCGGGACGTAGTGGTGTTTCCGCACATGGTGGTCCCGTTGTTTGTGGGCCGGGAGAAGTCCATCCAGGCACTGGAAGCCGCGATGGAGGGCAGCAAGGAAATCCTTCTGGTCGCCCAGAAAGACGCCTCAACCGATGAGCCTGGTGCCGTGGATGTCTTCTCCATGGGTACTTTGGCCACCGTACTGCAGATGCTTCGTCTGCCGGATGGTACCGTCAAGGTGCTGGTTGAGGGCAATGCCAGGGCCAGCATTACCGATATTTCCGAGGGTGATTTCCTGTCAGGACAGGCCATTCTGATGGAAGAAGAGTCTTTACCTGAGCGCGAAGAGGATGTGCTCACCAAGACTCTGATGGACGAGTTTGAAAAGTATGTGAAGCTTTCCAAGAAGGTGCCGTCAGAGGTTTCCAATGCCTTGACGGGGATTCAGGAGCTGGAGCGCCTGGTGGATACCATGGCGGCCCATCTTGAAATGCGTATTCCCGAGAAGCAGGAACTGCTGGAGGCGCTGGACGTTCGCAAGCGTGTTGACCTGCTGCTGGGCAAGCTGGACGGTGAGATCGACCTGATTGAGGTGGAAAAGCGCATTCGCGGACGCGTCAAGAAACAGATGGAGCGGAGCCAGCGCGAGTATTACCTGAACGAGCAGATGAAGGCCATCCAGAAAGAGATGGGCAATCTGGGCGAAGGCAATAACGACTTCGAAGAGCTTGAGCAGAAGCTCGAGGAAGCGGGCCTGCCAGAAGAGGCGCGCAAGAAAACCGAAACAGAACTGAACAAACTGAAGATGATGTCGCCCATGTCAGCGGAAGCCACCGTTGTGCGGGGTTACATCGACTGGATGCTGGCGGTGCCCTGGAAAAAACGCAGCCGCGTGCGTCACGATCTGGAGAAGGCCCGTGAGATCCTGGATAAGGACCACTACGGCCTGGATGAGGTGAAGAAGCGCATCCTTGAGTACCTGGCAGTGCAAAGCCGTGTGAAGAAGGTCAAGGGGCCTGTGCTTTGCCTGGTTGGGCCTCCCGGCGTAGGCAAGACGTCGCTTGGGCAGTCCATCGCTAAGGCGACCAACCGCAAGTATACCCGGATGGCCCTGGGCGGCGTTCGGGACGAAGCGGAGATTCGCGGCCACCGGAAAACCTACATCGGCGCGTTGCCAGGCAAGCTTTTGCAGAAGCTATCGAAGGTTGGCGTGAAGAACCCGCTGTTCCTGTTCGATGAAATCGACAAGATGGGCATGGACCACCGGGGTGATCCGGCGTCTGCCCTGCTTGAGGTGCTGGACCCTGAACAGAACCACACCTTTAACGATCACTACCTGGAGGTGGATTACGACCTCTCTGACGTGATGTTCGTGTGTACTTCCAACTCCATGGATATTCCGCCGGCCCTGCTGGACCGGATGGAGATCATCCGGATTCCGGGCTACACCGAGGAAGAGAAGGTCAATATCGCTCTGCGCTACCTGTTGCCCAAACAGATCAAGGCGAACGGTTTGCGCAAGGACGAACTGAAGATTCCCGAACAGACACTGCGTGACCTGATCCGCTACTACACTCGTGAGGCGGGTGTGCGGGGCCTGGAGCGGGAAATCGCCAAGATCTGCCGGAAAGTGGTCAGGGAGCACGTGGAGGCCAACGACAAGGCCTCTGTGACCCTCTCGCCCGAGATGCTGGAGGACTACTCCGGCGTAAAGAAATTCAAGTATGGTCTGGCGGAAGAGAAGAACGAGATTGGTCAGGTGACCGGGCTTGCCTGGACCCAGGTGGGTGGCGAGTTGTTGACCATCGAATGTGCTCTGACCCCAGGTAAAGGTCGAGTGGTCAAGACCGGTTCATTGGGGGACGTCATGCAGGAGTCGATTCAGACGGCCCTGACGGTGGTTCGCAGCCGGGCTTCTGGCCTTGGCATTGCCGATGACTTCCACGAAAAGCACGATCTCCACGTGCATGTACCTGAGGGTGCAACGCCAAAAGATGGCCCCAGTGCCGGTATTGGCATGTGCACAGCGCTGGTGTCTGCACTGACCAAAATTCCGGTTCGGGCCGAGGTGGCCATGACCGGTGAGATTACCCTCCGGGGTAAGGTTTTGGCGATTGGTGGGCTCAAGGAGAAGCTGCTGGCAGCCCATCGGGGGGGCATCAAGACCGTCATTATCCCGGATGAAAATGTTAGGGATCTCAAGGAGATACCAGAGAATATAAAAGAGTCTCTGGAGATCCGCCCGGTGAAGTGGATCGATGAGGTTCTGGACATTGCACTGGCTTACCAGCCAGAGCCACGCACGGCTGATTCGGCAAAAGAGGGCGCCTCGTCGAAAGCCGGAGACGATGCCGGCGATGCTGCCGAGCGCATAAATACACATTAAACACCCGATGAGTTGTTGACATGCCTGAGAGCCCGTTGGTATAACTGTTTCGCCGTGAAGCAGCCAATACCAAGGGCTCCCGCGCAGTAAGTGCCTATTCCGAACACCGGTGTACTACCGAAAGGAATAAGAAAACTGAAGAATGGAATTCTCCGACCGCATATGCGATAGTCGGGAACGTCCTCGAAAAACAAACCGACCTATAACATCTTCAACCTGAAATCGAAGGGGTTTAGTGTGAACAAGTC
>Ga0209075_1003420_pt1 | contig 13236 bp, 9 predicted proteins | sample Stecom2011_FD_187523 | JGI IMG/M metagenome (GOLD analysis project Ga0209075, IMG submission 187523) | Agricultural soil microbial communities from Utah to study Nitrogen management - Steer compost 2011 (SPAdes) (version 2) | ecosystem: Environmental > Terrestrial > Soil > Agricultural land... | reverse complement strand
GACATGATCAGTGGTTCCATCATACTGGTCAGGCCGTCTACCGCGTTATCCACTTCGTCTTCAAAGTAGGTGGCAACTTTATCTAGCATGGCATCAAGAGCACCAGACTCTTCACCAATGGCCACCATCTGCAGGGCCATACTTGGGAATACCCCGGTAGAGCGCATGGCGAACTGCAACTGCTGGCCGGTAGAAACGTCATCACGGATTTGCAAAATAGCATTCTTGTAGACCACGTTACCGGCGGCAGCGGCGCAGGACTCTAGCGCATCAATCAGCGGCACGCCTGCAGCAAAGGTGGTCGATAGAGTGCGTGAGAAACGAGCTACAGTTGCTTTGTAGGCAATGTCGCCAACAATAGGCAGTTTTAAAGCCAGCCTGTCCAGTGAGTTGCGGAAAGTGGCAGAGCGTTTTTTTCCTTCGCTAAAGCCAACGACAATTGCGGCAATAATGATGGCTAGGAAAAAGCCGTTATCCATCAACCAATCCGATATTCCCATGACAAACAGGGTGAAAGCAGGTAACTCGGCGCCAAAACCATCGAATAGCTCTTTAAAGGTAGGCACTACTTTCACTAGCAAAATGACAGTTACGACTGCTGCCACCACCAATACAGTGATTGGATATTTCATCGCCTTTTTGATTTTCATTTTCAGCGCTTCGGCTTTTTCTTTATAGACCGCCACACGCTCTAGCATGGTTTCCAGTGCACCGGACTGTTCGCCAGAATCCACTAGGCTACAAAACAGCTCATCAAAGTACTGTGGGTACTTTGCCAGTGCCCCTGCAAAGTTATTACCTGCCTCCACGTCCATCTTAATGCCCATAACTACCTGTTTCATAGTTGGGTTATCGAGGCCATCAGCAACAATTTCGAAAGACTGCACCAATGGCACACCGGCTTTCATCATAGTGGCCATTTGCCGAGTAAAAATAGAAATATCCTGCGGCGTGACTTTTTTTGCCCCGCCGATATTAAACTCCAACTTACGGTTAATGCGCTTGGGCTCAATGCCTTGCTTTTTTAACTCCAGTCGGACCAGCGCGGTGTTTTTACCCGAGACTTCACCTTTAACCTTGGCACCTTTACGGTCCTTACCTTCATAAATAAAGGTATGGGTTTTATCCGCCTTGGCTTTTTTTGTTGCTTGAGTTTTTTTGGCCATGGTTAGCTTCCAGAGGTTACGCGGTTAACTTCTTCAAGGCTGGTGACGCCTTTCATTGCTTTGATCAGGCCCGAGCGGTGAAGGTCATCAAACCCTTCCTTACGGCACTGGTCGCCAATCTCAATGGAGTTACCTTCTTCCATAATGATGCGGGCGATGCTATCGGTGATTTTAACCACCTCGTAAATACCCACTCGTCCTTTATAGCCGTTATTACACTTTTCACAGCCTTTTGGCCCGTACACAGTAAAGCCGGTTGCTAGGTCCGCTTCCGTGAAGCCTATCTCAAGCAGCGACGCTTTCGGTACGTCAGTGGGCTGTTTGCAGTGTTCGCACAGTCGTCGGGCCAAGCGCTGAGCAATAATCAAGATCACCGAAGTGGCAATGTTGAATGAGGGAATACCCATGTTACGTAAACGGGTCAGTGTTTCTGGCGCACTGTTGGTGTGTAGGGTTGATAATACTAAGTGGCCGGTCTGCGCCGCTTTTACACCAATGCTGGCAGTTTCTAAGTCTCGTATCTCACCGACCAAAATAACATCTGGATCTTGTCGCAAAAACGCCTTCAGCGCCGCGGAAAAATCCATCCCTTGGGCGGGATTAACGTTAACTTGGTTAACACCTTCCAAGTTAATTTCTACTGGATCTTCCGCCGTGGAAATATTGCGCTCGGGGGTATTGAGAATATTAACACCAGTGTACAGCGATACGGTTTTACCTGAACCGGTCGGCCCTGTTACCAGAATCATACCTTGCGGTTTTGACAGGGCGTCCAGATAGAGTTTTTTCTGTGCGTCTTCATAGCCAAGCGCATCAATACCCATCTTGGCACTTTCAGCATCCAGAATACGCAGTACGATTTTTTCGCCCCAAAGGGTGGGGCAGGTGTTAACGCGAAAATCGATCGAACGGGTTTTTGACAGGCGCATCTTAATACGACCATCTTGTGGTACCCGACGCTCGGCAATATTCAGCTTTGCCATAATCTTTAAGCGCGCCGCAATTTTGCCGGCGGTATTCACCGGCGGCTTGGCAATTTCTAGTAAAATACCATCTTGACGAAAGCGCACTCGGTAAGATTTTTCGTAGGGCTCAAAGTGTAAGTCAGAGGCACCCATTTTGATGGCATCAAGCAATAGCTTATTGACGAACTTAACAATCGGCGCGTCATCTGCTCCTGAAACACCGTCATCGCTATCTTTCTTCTCTTCGCCGCCACTGATATCAATGTCTTCAAGATCTGAATCCAGATTATCGAAGGCACTGCCCTCTGCTTCATTGATAATGGCATCAAGTAGAGTTTTAAGTTTGTTGTCTTCAGCAATAAGAGTCTCAACACTTAAACCCGTGTTGAAACGAATTTCCTCTAGCGCCTGCAAATTGGTGGGATCAGACATGGCGATAAACAAACGACCGCCACGTTTAAACAGTGGCACGGCGCGATGTTTAATCAGCAAGTTGTTGTCGACTAAGTCCTTAGGGATAGCATCAGGCACCAGTGCGGCCAGATCGATCAACGGGTCACCGAACTCCCCTGCGGTGGCATGGGCCACGTCAGCGGCTTTGGCCAAGCCTTTCTCAACCAAGTGTGCTACCAGCGGCACTTTGTCACGCTTGGCGGCAACAATAGCATCGCGAGCCTGGCCATCTTCTAGAAGGCCATCGCGCACTAGCCGGCGGGCTAGCCCGCTCAATTGAATATTCGCGCTGTTTTCTGCCATGGATTTAGGTCTTATCAGGTCTTGTTATAGTGATTCCCGCGAAGGGTAGCTGCAAAGGGCCCCCGCCTGCGCCGATTTTCCGACTCTACACATTATTACAGGGTGACGCCACTCGGTTTCCCTGCGCTATTTCAGGGGCTTAGCTGCGGCACTTGAGGTAAAAGCTAGATCCTAAGCAGCGCTGGATGTGGCCATTATTGGCATAGGTAATTATTTAGAGTGACGCAAATGGTCACAAGGTGACATGGGCTGACAGTCTAGGGGTGATAAAGTGCTGTCTGTAACGGCCCTACTTAGGCTTTTGCATACGGCAGAGCGAGAAAGATTGACTGCCGCCATACTTTTTGCTGAAGTTGGCCCGCTGATTGCATGGATCAGTACTAGGCGCTCTCCGGTCGGGGGGCGAGCCAAAAAAGAAATCCAAACGACTGGAGCTCCAATATGAAAAACATTCAGAAGGGTTTTACCCTTATCGAACTGATGATCGTAGTAGCCATTATCGGTATTTTGGCTGCTGTAGCGATTCCTGCTTATCAGGATTACACCGTTCGTACCAAAGTATCTGAAGGCCTGAGCTTGGCTTCTGGTGCTAAGACTAGCGTTGCTGAAAGCCGTTTGTCTGGTGGCACTTGGCCGGCTACTAACACCGCAGCAGGCTTGTCATTGGCAGGGAGTATCGTTGGCAATAACGTAGCCAGTGTTCAGGTTGGTGCTAATGGCGCGATTACTATCACTTACTCCAATGATGCTGCCATTGCCGGTAGTACTGTTATCCTGACCCCATCTATGGGTGGTGGCTCTGTTACTTGGAGCTGTACTGGTGGTGACGTGAATGCACGCTACCGTCCAGGTAACTGCCGCGCATAATTAGCAAAGGCAGTTGAAAGAAAACGGGACACTAGTGTCCCGTTTTTTATTGTGGGAGAGGTAGTGCATGCAGAGCTTTCGGTCAGCCACCAGAGAGAGTCTGGTTTTAGCTGTTGCTTTATTGGCGCTAATAGCAGCGGTGTTATGGGCATTCTGGCCTGCGTTACAAGGGCCCTTTCTATTTGATGATTACAGCAATCTCTCCTTGTTAAAGGTGATCGATGGCGAGATTAATGCGGAAAGCCTGCGAACATACTTTATGGCAGGAAACACGGGGCCAACAGGTAGGCCTATTTCCTTGCTATCCTTTTTGCTGAATGATTTTACTTGGCCATCTAGTGCCGAATCCTTTAAATACACAAACTTATTATTACACCTTATCAATGGGTTGCTGCTTTGCTGGTTGACGTTCCTGCTGTTGCTGAGGAACAAGAAAGGTAGTGCAGAAACTACTTTTTATATTGCTTTATTAATGGCCGCCTTCTGGTTGCTAAATCCTTACCAGATGTCTTCTGTTATGTATGTGGTTCAGCGTATGGCATTGCTGGCTACATTTTTTGTGCTATCTGGACTGGTGATATACGTTAAAGCTCGATACGTCATGCAGCAGGGACGTGTGGTATTTGGCTACTTCTTGATACTTTTAGCCTATTTTTGGGGGGCTTTGGTTGGCGCTTTAGCAAAAGAAAATGCGGCTATTTTTGTTTTGTTGGTGCCTTTGATTGAGTTCTTCTTTTTTACTAACAAATCAGAAAGAAAGCCTTGGCAGCTTAGTTTTATTATTTGGGCGCCATTCGTTTTTTTCTTTGTCTTGCTATTCCTTCAATGGCCCTCTCAAAAAATAGAGTATGAGTTGATCAGGGATTTTACCCTACAGGAAAGACTGCTCAGTGAGGGGCGGGCGGTAGGGTACTATCTGTGGCGATACTTGATTCCAGGGGTGGGTTATGTAGGTGTGCTGGCTGACGGGTTTGATAAGTCGGTCGACTTATTTACTCCTATTTCAACATTCTTCTTTTTATTGCTACATGCCACATTGGTTATGAGCGCAGTTTGGCTAAGGAAGAGGCTGCCGCTATTTTCTTTTGGAGTGTTATTTTTCTATGTTGCGCACTCTCTAGAGTCTACTCATATTCCTTTGGAGCTTATGTTTGAGCACAGGAATTATTTACCATCTGCTTTCTTGGTATTGGGTTTGGCACATTTTCCATGGAAAAAGACATTATTTTTAACTGGTATAGGGGTTGTATTGCTTTGTGTTTTCCTCACCCATGTACAGGCGAGGTTTTGGTCAGATGAACATGACTTAAAGGCTATTATGGTGAGTGAAAACCCAACGTCAGAGCGTGCCGCCTTGGTTTTCGCAGACTATGTACAGCGAAGAATGGGCAATAAGGCAGCGCTTGAAATGTTAGATCGCTATGCCTTGAGTAATGATGTAGGCATTGAGATGGCAACAAATATAATAAAGCTACGCTGCCTTACTGGTACGGACGATGAAGAGGCATTTAAAGCACTGAAAGACTCGGTTCATACCTATAGAGGGAAAATGGCATATTTAGTCTCAAGAGCCATTGAGCTTAGTGGGGTTGTGCTTAGTGGAAGTTGTCAATACCTAGATCTTGATAAGCTCCAAGAGTTTCTAGATGCCTATTACGTTGCTTGGCCTAAGAATGATATGTCGGACCAAAGTTATTTGGTGGCCTCAGCACATGTTCAATTAGTTGGTGGTGATTATGATGGATTTAAGCATACGATGTATGAGGCTCTTGAGGTTCTTGATAATCCTGAGTTGGCGCTGAACCTGTGTGGTTGGTTTGACTCTGTGGGACAGAAAGAAGATGCCTGTTATTGCTTTTCTAGCCAGCAACCCTCTCAAGAAAAAGTGAGGGACCTTGAGAGGAATAAGCTCCGTCGTTTTTATGGTTACAGCAAAAAGGTGCACGGTAGGTTTGCTGACGGTATTGATCGGAGCTGTACCGAGTGATGAGTGCTTAATGTGATATTGCTTTTAGGCTGGTAATGATGAAAATTTCAGCGGTAATTCCTGCAAAAAATGAGTCGGCCTCTATAGGTAGAGTGGTTGAGGGACTCATAGTGTCGGGGCACTTTATTGAAGTGGTAGTAGTGGACGATGGCTCCACTGACGACACTGGGCGATTGGCCACCGAGGCAGGAGCAAGAGTCGTACGCCACCCTTTTAGCTTAGGTAACGGCGCTGCTATTAAACGCGGCGCGCGCGAGGCACAGGGTGAGTGGGTGCTGTTCATGGATGCCGATGGTCAACATCAGGCGGCAGACATTCAACGACTGATAGATGCGGCAGCAACGGATGCTGATATGGTGGTGGGTGCCCGAGATGCAAAAGGGCAGGCTAGTATTTGGCGGCGTCTTGCCAATGGTTTTTATAACTGGTTTGCCAGCAAGGTGACGGAGTATCCGATTGACGACTTAACCTCTGGATTTCGCCTGGTAAAGCGGGAACGATTTGCTGAGTTTTTACACCTGCTACCGAATGGTTTTTCCTACCCTACTACCAGTACTATGGCGTTTTTACGCTCTGGTTATGTAGTGCGTTTCGTGCCAATTACCGTGTTAAAGCGAGAGGGTAAAAGTCATATCAGTCCGCTTAAAGATGGCTTTCGCTTTGTTATTATTATTTTCAAAATTGCGACATTATTCGCCCCGCTCAAGGTCTTTATTCCAATCGCTATTTTCCACTTTATGCTGGGCCTTGGTCGTTATGCCTATACCTATATGACGGATGGCACCTTTACCAATATGTCTGCCTTGCTCATGGTGACATCAGTTCAGATTTTTCTTATTGGTTTGGTGTCTGAACAAATTACATCACTGATCTATCGCGATAAAGGTTGATGGCATGGCTATACGCTTTGGCCAAACAGCATCGCGGTTAATCAACTTCATTATTAATGATGTGTTGCCGCCGGTGCTGCGGGATTCTCGTTTAATGGCGCCGCTTTTTTGGCTGGCTTTTGGTCGAGAGAAAGCAGCCTTGTTTATGCGCTTTCGTGACCATGCAGATGGAATGACGGAGGCAGACTTTGCTCAGGTTTATAGAGAAACGGCTGCTTGCGACTTAAAAAAAGATGCTGATATTTCTACTGTCTTGCTACAGCGCGTAGTGTCTGAGTGTAAAGGTGCTGCTCAGATAATAGATGTTGGCTGTGGTCGTGGCCGTTTGGCGCTGGCACTGGCAGCGCACGACTTCTCTGTGCTGGGCTTGGATCTGGGTCGCACTTGCCCTGTTGGTCTTGAGGGACGTTATCTGATTGCTCGTAGTGAGAGCCTACCTATTGCAGATAATGCCATCGATGTGGCTGTGTGTGCTCATGTACTTGAGCATATTCCAGATGTTTTTACTGCTATGTCTGAGCTGCGTAGAGTCAGCAAACGTAAGATTATTATTGTCTTGCCAGTAGAGCGACCTTACCGGTTTGGCTTCAACTTACATGTCTGGTTTTTCCCGTATCGCCTGAGTGTGCTGCAGGTGCTTCGTCCCCCCGCCGGTGCCTCTTGGCTGCTTGAGCGCCACGCCAATGAATGGCTCTATATTGAAACCCATGGTTGAATCATGCTGAGCCGCAGCCAGGCTCTGCGTAGCCTACTCGTAGCGTCGGTAACTCTGGTGGTGATGGTTTTTCTGCTATGGCAGTTGGACCTTAATGCACTGCAAGAATCATTACGTCATGTCAGGCTTAAGCCACTATTTTTTGGATTGTTGATGTTTCTACTCGGGCACTTGCTGCGTTACTGCCGCTATGCGCTGATTTGGCGCTGGCAGTATGGGCTGAGCTCTTTGGCTGTGACGGGCTGGCACGGGGTGGCGAGCTATATGCTGCCGATGCGTTTAGGAGAGTTGGTGCTGCCAACTCTGGCTAAGCGCTTGGGAGGGCAGGGCTTTATCACTGCCTTGTTTAGTTTGATTTGGCTGCGACTGTTCGACTTATTATTTGTAATGATCGTAGCAGTAGTATTTTTGCTGTTGGCGCTGTTTGTGCATCCTGAGTGGTTGCCACAGGTGTGGTGGCCGACGCTTTATGAGCATGCACTGCAGTGGCGTCGCTCTCTTATGCTGCTACTTGGTGTGCTTTTAGTGTTTGCCGTTGCTTTAGCTTTTTGGGTGCTTCATCGCCGCCTTGGGTTGATGGATGGCCGTTTAAACCGCTGGTCTATCGCCATGTTGACACTACTGATTTGGCTGTCGGTGCTCACCATGAACACACTGTTGGCACAAGCGGTTGGCGTTACCTTGTCTGTGCCTTTGGTGGTCTGGTTATTGATCGGCACGACCTTCGCCTATGTTATTCCTGTACAAGGCTTGGCAGGTTTAGGTGGCCACCAATTGGTCTGGTATGCGGTGTTGATTGCAGCCTCTGTTAGTCATAACGAAGCGCTGACGCTGAGTGTTAGCACGCATGTATTAACAGTATTTTGGGTGCTGACACTGGCGCTCATCTCGGCACTATTGTGGTGGCGCTGTCAGTCTCACAGGCTGCCCTAGAGTCAAGCAAGAGGGTGGTTGTGACGAATAGCGTCAGCTGCTGCCAAACCGCGCCATTCTGCTGCAGTACTACTGCCTAAAGCTGCTGTTTTTGCACTGTGTATCGCCTGCTTTCAAGTTGGCGCGATTTTTGCTTCAACTAGACTATGTGTACACATTGTTTGGTACCGGAGGCAGAAATGAAGCAGAGAGAGAAGGGATTCACCCTTATCGAGTTAATGATTGTGGTGGCTATTATTGGCATCCTTGCCGCCGTAGCCATTCCTGCCTATCAGGACTACACCAATCGAGCGAAGATCAGCGAGGCGATTGGTATGGCGGCCGGACTGAAGGCTGAGATTGCCGGCACAGTATTTGTGCAGACAGGAACCTTTGTTGGCGTGAGTACTGGAGCTTATGGTATTCGTCCAGCGGCTTCTTATAGCAGCGATTATGTCGATCAAATTGCCGTGGTTGATGGTGAAATACAAGTGCGCCTAGGCAATAAAATTCCTACTGATTTAGCAGGTTATGTTGTGTCCTTCACTCCTTCACAAATGGCGGGATCAGTAAAGTGGATTTGTGCTTTTACTGGCCCGGATCGTTTTGTGCCAAACAACTGCCGTTAATCGAGGTGAACCTTGCTAAGGTTGGCGGCCTGCACTCAAACCAACCTCAACGACAAATCCACCGCCCTCACATGCTTAGTAATTGACCCCGACGACACACACACCGGAAACGCCAGCGCCTGCATGCCCTTTAGCGTCTCCGGTGTCACCGAGCCAGAAATCTCCACTGTTATCCCCGCTTCATAAGCAGCTAGTGCCCGGACCCGATCGCTGACATCAAACTCATCCAGCATGATTTGATCCGGCCGCGCCGCGATCGCTTCTTCTAGTTCCGCCACCGTTTCCACTTCAACGATGACTTTTCTATCTGGCGCCAGTGCGCGTGCGCGTTCAATAGCAGCGCTGATCGAGCCGCAGGCGGCGATGTGGTTTTCTTTGATTAGGAAGGCGTCGTACAGGCCGATGCGATGGTTGTGGCAGCCGCCGCATAGCACGGCGTATTTCTGTGCGCTGCGCAGGCCAGGTAGGGTTTTGCGTGTGTCGAGGATGCTGATTGGCTTGTCGGCCACAGCGTCGGCGTATTCACGGGCGCTGGTGGCGGTGCCGGATAGGGTTTGCAGTAGGTTAAGCGCCGCGCGCTCGCCGGTAAGAATTTGCCGAGTGTTGCCGCTGAGGCTGCACAGGGTGTCGTTGGCGTTGACTTGGTCGCCATCGGTAAAGTGCCACTCTACGGTGACGTCGCCACCGACTTGACGAAACACTTCATCAACCCAGTCGGTGCCACACAGAGTGGCCGCTTCGCGGGTGATGATGGTGGCCTTGGCGCGGGCGTCAGCGGGGATCAGCTGCGCGGTAATGTCGCCACTGCCGATATCCTCTTGCAGTGCTACCCGTACCTGTGTGGCGATATCGTTAACAACGTAAGCGGGCAGTTCAGGCTTTTTCACGGCTAAAAAACTCTCTGGTTAGTTTGACGACAAGCGGGCTGAGGATCAGCAGGGCAATCAAGTTAGGCACGGCCATCAGGGCATTAAGGATGTCGGCCAAGTCCCAAATGAGGGTGAGGCTGCTCATGGCGCCAACCGGCACCATGGCAATCCAGCACAGCCGAAAAGGCAGTATCGCACGGTCGCCGAACAGGTATTGGGCGCAGCGCTCGCCGTACAGGCTCCAGCCGAGCAGGGTGGTAAAGGCGAAGATAGTCAGGCCGATGATGACGATGGTTTCGCCAAATGGGCCGAAGGTGCTGCTAAATGCCATGGCCGATAGTGGCGCACCGCTTTCACCGGATTCAAAGACGCCGGTGACAACGATGGCGAGGCCGGTGATGGAACAAATAATGATGGTGTCGATAAAGGCGCCGAGCATGGCGATGGAGCCTTGTCGGCAAGGGTGGTCGGTGGTGGCTGAAGCGTGAGCAATCGGTGTGCTACCCAAGCCTGCTTCGTTAGAGAAAATGCCCCGTGCCACGCCAAAGCGGATTGCCGCCCAGACGCTGGCACCGGCAAAGCCACCGCCGGCGGCGCTGCCGGTGAAGGCATCGCTGAAGCAGCGGGCGATGGCGGCGGGCAGGTGCTCGGCGTGGTCGATCAAGATCATCAAGCCGCAAAGCAGGTAAGCCAAAGCCATCAGCGGTACTAGTGCAGTGGCGACATGGGCAATGCGTTTAATGCCGCCCAAAATAACCAGCGCCACCAGTGCCGCCATAACCAGGCCAACGTACTTAGGGTCGAGGCCAAAGGTGCTGTGCAGGCCATCCGCAACAGAATGGGCTTGCACGCCATTGCCAATACCGAAACCAGCCAGCATGCCAAATAAGGCGAAGGTTGCCGCTAACCAACGAAAGCGCGGGCCAAGGCCGTTGCGGATGTAGTACATCGGCCCACCGATATACTCGCCGCGGCTGTCTTGCTGACGAAAATGCACCGCCAGTACCGCTTCGCTGTATTTAGTGGTGATGCCGACTAAGGCGATTAGCCACATCCACACCAGTGCGCCGGGGCCCCCTAGGGCGATGGCGGTAGCCACGCCGGCGATGTTGCCGGTGCCGACGGTGGCAGCCATGGCCGTGGCCAGTGCGGCATAGCCAGCAATGGTGCCATCGCCACGGGAGCGGCCAAATAGCTGGCGAAAGCCGAAACCGAGCCGCCTGACCGGTAAAAAGCCCAGCCGTAGGGTCAGCCAGACACCGGTGCCACCGATCAGCAGTAGCATCGCGGGGCCCCAGACAAATGTAGAAATGCTGGATAGGAGGTTAGCGAGTGCTTGCTCGTTAAAGTTCATCAAATCCCTGCGTCGATAGCGGCAAAGCGGACTAGCTTAGAGCATGATGGCAAGGTGGCAAAGCCTAGGAGCGCCATCTTGGTGCGATTGTTGGCGCCACTCTCTAGCTGCTAATATTTTTACATTAGTGCCACAGGGCTGTCGTTGCGCTGCTAAATGCGAATATATGGCTATATGAGAACTACTTCATAAGTCTTATTCTTTCTGTAATGCTAAGGTGTGACTAGAAAGTAATCAGGCCGGTACTGCTGCCGGTTCAACTTAGGTGCTGTCGTGGACAATAAAACGCCGCTAAAAACAGTCAGCTCAGCTCGCCCGCCACGGCCATTGCCGCGCCCGGTCGAGAAGGCGTGCGTGCGTGCCTGTGAGTTACTGTCAAGCTACCTAAGAGATATGCTCGACAGTGCCGATGACAAGTTGTTTGATCTTTCTGATAGTCGGAACAGGGATGGACTAGATGCCATGCGCGAGCTACGTCTCAAACGCGCAGGTGTAGAAGGCGGTTTTCTGCAAAGTTTGGAAAGCCAGTTTCGTAAAGCATTTCTGGGGGAAGACGACGGCACATCAGTGCTGCGCAATCTAGACCTGAACACGTTGTCACTGGTGCAAGAAGATCAGATGGAAGTTGATCTGGCCTTAGGCACCATGGCGCGACGGGTGCGCATGAGCAGTGAAACTCAACTGCGCGCCTTTAATCATCGCTTAGAATATCTGAGTGAAGGTAAGAAAGAATTTGGTGAGCGCAACAGCCCACTGGATCCCGCGCAAATCGTTACCGCATTTCGTATAGAAGCAGAAAAGTTAGATGTGGATATCCGCACGCGACTGATCATGCTGAAGTTATTTGAGCAGCAGGTGCTTAACGAGCTGGGCTTTGTCATTACTGAAACGAACCAAGTATTGATCGACAGTGGTGTGTTATCAGACATGACCACACCGCCGATCCGTGCCAGCCGTCAACCGGGCCAGTCAGCACGTAGCTCAACACAAAACGAAAGTGCCTCGGTCAATCCGCTCGAGTCTTTGCTGGGCTCTCAGCTCGGCTCCTCAGGCAGTGGGGCAGTAGATCCATCAGCGCTGTACGCCATGTTTGGCGAACTGCTTGATGCCATGCGCATGATGTCCGCCCGGCCAAACGCGGCCCCAGCACCGTCTAATATGGCGGTGATGCAAGGTGGCGTGGCTTACGCCAATGGCGCACCGGTGGCCAACCCCAGTCAAGTTCGACAGGTATCTTCTGACGACTTGGTGGGCATGTTAAATCGCTTGCAGCGGGTTGAGACTTCTTTGGAGGATCTTGGCCGAGAGCAAGACGAGGCCTTGCCGCGCGCAGAAGACATGGACGTGCGCGTTGAGCTATCCAGTTTGCTCGGCGCTGACGGTGATGAAGAGGCTGTGCACGCGCTTGATCAGGCGGATGACGCAGTTATCAATTTAGTGTCAATGCTGTTCGACTTTATTTTTGACGACCAAGCATTGGCTACCGAGATCAAAGCCTTGATCGGGCGCTTGCAGATTCCTTTCCTTAAAACTGCGATTGCGGACAAAAGTTTCTTTAGCAATGAGCAGCATCCCGCTCGTTTATTTTTGAACGCACTGGCCCGTGCTGGCAGTCAGTGGTCAAAGTCTCAGGGTGTTTCTGATCCGCTTTACCGTTTGATTCGTGAAAGTGTTTTCAAGGTGCTCAATGATTTTGACCTTGATGCCAGTTTGTTTGAGCGCTTGCGCGAAGACATTGAAGATGTGGTGGACCGCCAGGAAAACCAGCAGCAACGTATTGAAGAGCGCCTGCAAGAAGTCGAGCAGGGCAAAATTTTAGCCGAGCAAAGTCGCCGCATTGTTACCGTGGCACTGCAAGAGCGTATTGGCCAGCGGGCCTTGCCGGCGGTGGCGATCAAACTTATTAAAGACGCTTGGCAGCAGGTGTTGTATCTCACTTGCTTGCGTGATGGCAGCGGTAGCGAGCAGTGGAATCGTTATCTCAAAGTGTTGGAAGTGCTGGTCTGGAGTGTGCTGCCGAAAAAAGATGAGGCCGCCCGCGCCAAGCTGGCAGATTTAGGGCCAAAACTGTTGGTCAGTTTGCGCAAAGGCCTGGAAGCGATCGGTTATGACGGCAGCGAGCGGCA
>Ga0209075_1003419_pt1 | contig 13241 bp, 10 predicted proteins | sample Stecom2011_FD_187523 | JGI IMG/M metagenome (GOLD analysis project Ga0209075, IMG submission 187523) | Agricultural soil microbial communities from Utah to study Nitrogen management - Steer compost 2011 (SPAdes) (version 2) | ecosystem: Environmental > Terrestrial > Soil > Agricultural land... | reverse complement strand
TCACACACCCCTCAACCCGGCTTCCTAGCCAACATCGTCGCAAACTGAAGCTGCGCCCCGCTGTGCATGGTGCCCAGATCCTCGTTATATTTCACCATCTCCCAGCCTGCGTAGGCCTCGCGCAATTCGCCCGCGTCGAGCAAAAACGGAAAGCGAACCGGACTCGGATGCGCCGCCGTATCCATCGCCGCGACGATCAGGTTATAGCCCCCGGGGCGCGTATGCGCCTGCATATCGGCCAGCACCGCATTCACCCGCGACGGCTCCAAAAACATCAGCGTCACGGTGCATGCGATGAAGTCATAATCCTCATCCAGGCTCGCCAGATTAAGGTCATAAACCCGCGCATCGATATTCGTGATGCCCTCCTGGGCGACCACGGATTTAAGCCCTTCGATCGCGCGCGGGTTATTATCGACCGCCGTCACATCAAAGCCGAGCTGGCTTAAATACAGGGCATTTCGCCCGGTGGAGCAGCCCGTATCAAGCGCCTTGCCCGGCCGGACGATTTCACTCGCCAGGACCACCTCGCTATGCGGCGGATTCATCCCATATCGGGCGTTTAATGCGGCGAGTTTTATGTCGTTTGTTGCCATGATCAGCCTCCTCTTTAGGGTCGAATTTGACGTCGGAGGCAACGGTTAGCGCAATCTTTTAGGGGCGTCTATATCTAATCACACTATTTAGTCCACTTTGGCGGGTTGGACGCGATTTGCGGTCCATAAAATGATCTGGGTCATGTTGCGGGGCGGTCGCTTTCATCGCGAAGGGCTGCGTTCATCATCCCGCTCACAACTCGCGCATGAAGACCGTGATCTTCAGAGTGGGGCCGGGGTCGTAGCCCGACTGGAGGGTGTCGCTGACCGAAACGCGCTCGACGCGGGCAAGGAGCATCTTGCCGGCGTCCATGAGGCGTGCGATGGGCTCATTTTTGTTGCGGGGCAGATACCCGAGCATGATGGCATCGCTGCTCAGGACTTCGACGGCGAGTGAGTCGTGCTCGTTACTGGGTTGGCGGCGCAGGGTGAGTTCGACGCCCGGTCCGAGCGCGTCGAGGTGTTCGGCTGCTTGGTGGTAGCGGGTACCGGCAACTTCGGTGTTGAGCAGCTCGATTTCTTGGGCAAAGGGCGTCAGCGGAAAGGAGTCGTCGCCAAATGTCAGCGACATAAGTCCATTGCCCGTCGTCTTATGCTTGATGAGATCACTCATGATTTAGCGCTCCATATTCTTTCTTGAATCCAATCCACCACTTCAGTTCAGCCCGCCGAGCATCTGTTCGAGGTGCCGGGCGAGCACGGTGATCCGGGCGTCGAGGGCGTTGGCCTGGGCGCCCAGGTCGGTCTTTTTCTCGCGCATCCACACCTCATCGCTAAGAAGTTTTTTGTAGGAGAGTGGCGGCCGACTTTCCAATACAAGCTGCGCCTCGAGCTTGGACTCGAGCTGCTCGCGCAGCCTTGCCTGCTCGGCGCGCAGCGCGTCCAGGCGGTCGAGTCCGTCATCACGCGCGTCAAAGGCGCCGGCTGCGAGATCTTTTGCACCGAGGATAAGCGCAATCGATTCGAGCTGGGCGAGGTCCCCCGCCGTGTAAGCCGACTGGACCAGAGGCCACCATTTTCGGTGCAACGCCGGATCGACCTGGGCCATATCGGGGTGCAGGAGTTGGCAGAGTTGGTGATAGAGTTTTTTGCGCCGCGCCGTGTCCTCGCGGCTCAATTCGGCCAGGTCAAGGAGCACGTGTTGCGCCTGGTCGAGCGCCTGCCTTTGGCGCCCGATTTCATCGGTATAAGCCGCCAGTTTTGCCTCGATCTCGGCGTCGAGCTCGCGCAAGAAGTTCTCGCTAATCGGCTCCCCGCGGTTGAGCCGGGCGGTCAACGCGCCGATTCGGTATTCGAGACTTTTTAGCAGCGCGCGCCGCTCGAGCAAGGCGATCTGCAGCGGGGCGAGTTCGCGCTGGTAGAGCGCGCTTAGGTGCGGCCCGTCGATTTCTTCCAGATGCACCAGCCGGCGCAGTGCCTCGGCGAGCAGCGCGCGCAGCGCGGCCACCTCGGTCGATAACTGCGCGACCTTCGGGTGAATAATCAGTGATGTGTGACGGTATGCGTGCAAGATTCGGCCTCCCTAAAAACTCTCCTCAACAGTCTTTAGGATAGGCGCGAGGCGCTGGCTTCACAATATATTGTTCAGGTTTTAATGATCGCGTTGCGATGCATTCAAAATTAAAGATGCAGGGCTTAAGCATCCAACGCGCGATAATAAAGCCAGCAGCCGATCAACAGCAGGCCCGCGGACAAAAGCGCGATGAGCCCGCCCCAGAACCAGTAGGGCAAAAAGAGCGCGTTTGCGATATTGGCCACATCCGATGGGAAGTCGCCCTGCGTGGTCTTGGCGGTGGCGCTAAAGAGGTAATCCGCGCGCGAGAAGACGCTCAGCGCGAGCTGGGTGCCCAGAAAGACGAGCACGAAATGGGCGATTCGGTGGGAGGCAAACTTCGCGATCGTGATCATGAACAGCGCGCAGCCCAGCACAAAGATGATGCCGAAGAGATTTCGCACCACCAGGATGACCGACAGCGCGCATAGCACCCCGAAGCCGCCCAGGACCCAGCGCGCCCAGCGCGGTTTGGTGGCCAGCGCAAAGATCACCGTCGACAGCAGCGCCGGGCCGATCAGCCCGCCCATACTCACCACCGCCCGGCTGAGGCGAGTATCGGGTACCGCCGTGGTCGCTACGCCGGAGGCATCCAGCCACATCTTAAAATTCAGAAAATCACCGCCCATCACCAACGCCGCCAGGCCGTGGCCCATCTCATGGGCAAAGGTCGAGAACAGGATCAACGGCCGTCCGATCACCGGCCCATAGGGCACGTAATAGAGCAGCACCGTCACGGCGATGCTCAGCAGCAGCACGGCGATCATCTGGCCGCGGTGGGCGTGCTTCGAAACGATATTTGTTGACTCAGCGTTCATAGTCTCGGCCCCTTCCACAGAGAATACAGGCGTCTTTATTTGTCCATCCCTGATAATGATAGCAGGCGTGAGGCCCGTAGCGTACTCACGGGTGGGCGCCGGGGCGACACCCTCGCGCCACACCCTCAACGCAACACATCATCCCCAAATACCACCCGAATCAAATCCGCCAGCGTCCTCGCAAACTCCAGCTTAAACCCCTCAAACGGCGCGCTCTCCGGCGTGGTCACCTCTTCGATCGCCGGCACATTTCCGCGCGGCAGCATCCCGCGCTCAAAACCCAACTTCTTCGCCTCAAGCAAGCGCCCCACCGCCTGGGGCACCGCGCGCACCTCGCCGGTCAGGCCGATTTCGCCAAAGACGACCAGGTTGGCCGGGACGGCGCGGTCCAGGTAGCTCGACAAAAGCGCCACCGCGATGCCGAGATCGGCGGCGGGCTCTGAGACGCGCGCGCCGCCGGCGACGTTTACGAAGACGTCCTGGCCGGCGATTTTGAGGCCCGTGCGCTTCTCGATGATATTGAGCAGCAGCATCACGCGGGTCTGGTCGACGCCGATGCTGGTGATGCGCGGCGGGCCGTAGTTGCTGGGGCTGACGAGCGCCTGAATCTCGACGAGCAGCGGGCGGGTGCCCTCGACAATCGGCACGACCGCGCTGCCGGAGGCGTCGCGGGGGCGCTCGGCCAGAAACATCGCAGACGGGTTAAGGACCTCGTGCAAACCGGTGCTGCGCATCTCGAAGACGCCGATCTCATTGGTCGAGCCGTAGCGGTTTTTGACCGCGCGCAGCACCCGATAATTCATGCCCGGGTGGCCCTCGAAATACAGGACCGTATCGACCATATGCTCCAGAACTTTGGGGCCGGCGATGGCGCCGTCCTTGGTGACGTGGCCGATCAGCACGGTCGGAATATTAAGCCCCTTGGCCGACTGGGTCAGCGCGCTGGTGACCGCGCGAAGTTGGGCGACGCTGCCGGGCGCGGAGGTCAGTTGGTCGGTGGCAATGGTCTGGATGGAGTCGATGACCAGCATATCGGGCTTATTGTCGCGCAGCCGTTTTTCAACCCGCTCAAGGCTCGTCTCGCCGACCACCCACACATTATCTGCCGCGATGCGCAGGCGCTGCGCGCGCATCTTTAGCTGCGACAGGCTCTCCTCGCCGGAGACATAGAGGACGTCCAGCCCGCGCCCGGCGAAGTCGCCGGCGACCTGCAGGGCGAGCGTGGATTTTCCGATGCCCGGGTCCCCGCCAAGCAGCACGACACTTCCGGGCACAAAGCCGCCGCCCAGGACGCGATCAAACTCCGAGATGCCGCTGTCGATCCGGTTATGATCGACAACTTCGACGTCGACCATGCGCACCGGCTCCATGCCACCCTCGGCCCCGTAGCCCGCCCGCAGGCTCGCCCCGCCCAGCGAAGACGCGCTCGGCTCGCCGCCGCGAATCTCCTCCACCAGCGAGTTCCACTCCTCGCAGCCCTGACATTTCCCCGACCATTTTGCATGCTCGTGCCCACAACTCTGGCAGACATAAACCGCGCGCGCTTTTGCCATTTCTGTTCCCTGATATGCCTTTGAGACGACCGATTCGAACGGACCCTTTTAACGCATTCAAACGCAGAAGATTCCATAAAAAATGCGCCCGAGAAGTTGCGTGCCCCTCACGGCTGCACAACTTCTCGGGCGCATCATGCGGCGTAACCCGACTCGGGTAAACCCCGAAACTTAAGGCTCGACGATCTTGAACTCCACGCGCCGGTTCAAGGAACGTGTGCGCTCCGAGGAGTTCGGCACCAGCGGTTGGGTCTCGCCGAAACCTTCGGCGCTCAGGCGCCCGGCGCTCACGCCCTGCTTGACCAGATACTGCAGCACACTTTCGGCGCGATCCTTCGACAGCTTCAGGTTCAAGTCGTCCGCGCCGACATCGTCGGTATGCCCCTCGATCGCGACTTTCTTGATATTCGGCTGCGACAGCAACAGCGCCCCGACCTGGTCGAGGACGTCGAAAGAGCGGTCCAGAATGGTGGCCTTTCCGGTCTCAAAGAAGACCTTCTGCTTGATGCGAATCTGGTCGCCTTCGACCTCGACCAGCTCCTCTTTGGGAGCCGGCTTCAGGCTGATGGTGAGTTGCAGGGTCTTGTCGGCGGCGATCTCGACGTCGCGCCCACCGGTCATAAAATCGTCGGCGCTGGCGGCCACGGTATAGCTGCCGGCGGGAAGCTCCTGCTGGAAGTTACCGTTGGAGTCCGTCGTCACCTGGGCATCTTTTGCCCCGCTGAGTTGAACCCGCGCGTTCGCCACGGGTTTCCCCTGCTGGTCGATGACTCGACCGTTGATTTTCCCCTTTGTATTCACCGCCTTAAGCTTGATATTCAGCTTCACTTCGCCGTTGCCCTCGATCATCTGGCGAGCTTCGACGGGGGCGTAATCCGGGTGGCTGACCGTCATCACGATCTCTCGGCCCGGGGCGAATCCGTAGGAAATAAAGGTGCCCGAGGCGTTGGTCGCCTGCGCGGTTTTCTCACCCGGTTTGCGGTAGCGAATCACGGCATTTTCGATGGCCTTGCCGGTCTTCTCGTCGGTGACGGTTCCCAGAATAAAGCCATCTTCGGGCGCGGTGCGAACCACGCGCTCGGTCTCAACAATCGTTTCGATATACTCAATCTTCGGCTCCGGATCGATGCGCCAGCTCGCCCCGACCACCACCTGCCAGGGAAGCGTCACCGGGATGCCATCGGCGTCGGTGCTGGTCAGGCCGATATCGACCCCCGCGCTCAGCCCGAGGTTCTCGACCGGCTCGGCCCGAAGTCCCACACTCAGCGTGTCCGGATAAGCCGCAAAGCCCTTCTCGCTCGCGCATCCCAGGGCTGCGCCCGGGGCGCAAATAGTATCATCGGCGTTCACCGGGATATCCAGATTCCACGCAATAAAGGGCGCCACATACTGGGTGGCATACTCAAGCCCGAGGCCAAATTGCAGATAATCATAGCCGCTGATTTGATGCGCGAAGCGCTCAATTCGGGTCGGCTGGAATCGGTCGTCGAGCAGGTTCGCCGAGTTATCGAAGAGATAGCCGAAGTTAAAATGCCCCAGCAGACCGATGCTCTGGCCGCCCTGGGTTTTGGGCAAAAACTCGCCGAAGTCCGCCGTCAGCAACATCCGCGGGCGCACGCTCATCGCGCTGGGCTCATAGCCGCCCGACTCGAAACTCGTGGGCAAAAACCCCGTCACATCACCGGCCAGGTGGATACCCGGCGTGGGCTCAAGATGCCCGCGAATCCCGAGATGCAAATCGCCCTGGGCAAGCATCGACTGCGGGCGCCCGAAGGTATTGACGGTATTGCTGGTCCCCAGGCCGAGGTTCATCGAAAGATACTCTAAAAACTGCGCCTGCAGCAGAAAACGCGCGCCCAGATAGTCGTTCTCGTCATTATGACGAATGACATCGGAGCCCGTGCTGAACATGCCGAAGAGGCCAATGCGATAGGTATTGGCCTTATCGGGCGCCGCCGAGGCGATCTTGTGAAAACCCAGCGCGCCTTCGGTACTGATGCCGGGGTTCAGACGCCCATCGTCGGACTGCGCATCCTCCACGACCGCCACCACTTCGCCATCTTCTTCAACTGTTTCGCCAGCAAACGCCTCAGCCTCGGGCGCGAGCATAAGCTCTTCAGGCGCCTCTTCCACAGGCGCAACAGGCTCATCGACGATCTGCTCGTCGGTCGGCGGCGCGTTGCCGATGGCGTCGGCGCCCGGAAGTCCCTGGGCATTCGCGCTCACAGGCGCGATCAGTGAAGCGGCAAGTCCAGCCATCATCAGCGATTTCAGACGCGCCCTTTTGCGAAGCCGCTCCGATTTATTCAAATTAATACTCTGCATTCCCAACACTCCCTTCGGCATCTATTGGCCCGCAAATCGCAGTCATAAGGCTGATATTAAATAGTCAAGTAATCCGGCGCGATAGCATATTCATTGCTAACCCTACAATACACCGGCGTCAAGAATACGATCAATTTCAGAAATATACGAATTGCGCCAAACCTGTGTCCCGCCGCCTCGTCGGTCACGACGCGTGACGCCGCCGCAAGGCTATAGCATATTCAAAACGAGCGCCTTGCAGGATAGATGTGGCGCTGACACAAATCTCCTGAATATACGCTTCAAAAATGCACCTGGATAACTTCCCCATTCTTCTGGTCGGCCACCGAGGCACCGGCAAAACCACGATAGGCCCGCTGCTGGCAAATGAGCTGGGCGACGCGTGGCGTTTCGTCGATCTCGACGCCGAAATCACCCGCGTCACCGGGAAGTCGCCGGCCGCGATTATCGCCGAGAACGAGGCCAATTTTCGGCGCACCGAGTCGGCCGAATTGCGACGTCTTCTCGACACGTCTTCGGCGCGCACCGTCATTGCGCTGGGGGCGGGGTGTCGGCTACCCCGAGGCGAAGACCTCACGATAAACCCGCTGATTATCTGGCTGTGGCGCGATGGGTGGGAGGAGTCGGCCATGCGGGAGCGCCAGCGGCTTCGCGGGGCGTTGAGCTTTGCCCAGGAGGTCGACTGGATGCGCCAGACGCGCGAGCCGGCGTGGGCCGCGGCGGCCCATCTATTCTTCCAGATTCCGCGCGCCCGCGCCCCCCAGCGCAGTGCGCGCATGCTCGCCGATTACGCCCGTTGGGCGATGGAGGCGCGCCACAGCGCGATCGCCCAGCGCTCCTGGCTGGTGGCGGCGAGCGCCGCGCAGGTGCCACGCGCGCTGCGCGATGCGCAAGTTTTCGGCTTCGCGGGCGTCGAAATTCGCAGCGACCTCTTCGCCGATCTCGACGCTATGGACGAGCCGCAGGGCGTTGCGATTCTCGCAAGCCTGCGAACTCCCGAACTCGCCTGGCTCGAAGAAATCGCCGCGCAACCCAGCACACACGCCCTGGATATCGACCTCGATTTTGTACACGATATCCTCGGCGAAAAGTCGCTCGCGCGCATCGCACCGCGCACACTTTTGCTCTCCACACATCCCGCCGCAGTCGGCGCAAGCGCCGCCGAAAACCTGCGCATACAGGCCGCACAGATCTGCGCGGACTACCCGCAATGGGCGCCGCATATCCAACTAAAATACGCCCCGTCGCCAACCTCATTTGCCGAGCTTCGCCAGTGTTTTGACATCGCCGCGGCGCTACGGCACGCCGGCCACCCGACGACCTTTTTGGCCCAGGGCGCGCGCTTTGCCTGGACCCGCGCGATTCTTGCAAACCCACGAAATCGCCTCGGCCAGGTCAACGCGGCCAACTATCTTCCCCTCGGCATTCGAAAGACGCGTCTTCCCGCCCCAATCACCGCCGCGAATGCCGCTTCAGACGCCGCCCCATCACCGATGGATCTGCAGGATTGGCTCCCCCATTTCGCCCGGCTGCGCCCGCCCCAGACCCAGGCGCCCGCCGAATATTTCGACGCCCTCATCGGTGCTCCAGTCCACGCCAGCGTCGGCGATTGGTGGCATACCCGGGCGGCCATCGCGGCCGAAGAACCCACGCGTTATCTAAAAATTCCGCTCGGGCGCGATGACGACGACGACGCGCTCGACCAGGCTTTTGCGCTCTTCGCCGAAGTTGGCCTTCGCGGCCTGTCGGTCACGGCGCCCCTGAAGCAGCGCATGCGGCGTATCGTCAACGCAGATGACCAAAGCGATGCTCCCCTGAATACCCTTCGCCGGGTCGAAAATGGCTGGCTCGGCTGCGACACCGACGAGCTCGGCATGCTCGCCAATTTGCGCGCCTTTGCCCAAGAAGATCGCCCGGCCGAGGGCGCTGCAAAGCCGGCGAATACCGTTTCGATCATCGGGCGCGGCGGCGTCTCGCCGGCGATTGTGCGCGCCATCGACGCGGCCGGCTGGACGCTCGTAGAGCACGCCAGCGCGCGCGAGGGCTGGAAGCTTGCGCAAACCGACGCCCGCGCAAGACGCGTGCGCCTGGTCATCAACGCCGCGGGCGCACGCCCTGAAGTCGCTAAAAACGCCCCTCAATGTGAGATCTGGCTTGACCTGCATTATTCCGAGGTCGGCGAAAAACCCGCGGGCGCCCAGGCGCATCAAAACGGCGATATCTTCTTTGAGGCGCAGGCCAAGGCGCAACGCGCGTTCTGGGGATGCGCGAAGGCGTGAAACCCGCTCAGAGCCACCCGTTCTCTAAATACCAGTCCGCTGCGCGCCGTGCGCCGCGCTCGATCGGCCACTCGGGCTTCCAGCCGAGCAGCTCACTGAGCGCCGCGTGCCCGCAAACCCAACTCGCCTGCGACATTTCGCTGACCTTGTCACGGTTGAAGATCATCGCCTGGCGCGTGAGTTTTCCGAACGCTTCGCTGACAGCGCCCGCGACCCGGAAAACCGCGCGCGGCACGCGTATATGTCGAGGAGTCTTCCCCATGGCCAGGCCGAAGTCGCGCGTGAGGCTCTCCCAGGTATGGACTGCACCATCGTCGATCGGGAAGATCGCCGGGCTTGGATGCTCAACTTCGAGCGCGGCGACGAGCGCACCGGCGAGGTCTTCGACGTAAATAAGGCTGAGCAGACCGGAGCCATCGCCGTAAACCGGGGCAAGCCCGTATTTGGCGAACTTGAAAGCCGCGAGCATTTCATAGTCGCGCGGGCCGTAAACCGGCGGGGGGCGAAAGATGGAGATGGGCATGCGCCCGGCGAACTCCATCAGCGCGCGCTCCCCGGCGAGTTTGCTGCGCCCGTAATGACTCACCGGCGCCGCGGGCTCATCGAGCGCGCGCGGCACGCCCCCCAGCGATGGGCCCTGGGCGCTCACACTTGAGACAAAAATAAAGCGCCTCAACCCCGGGTTGGCCTTGCCGGCGAGGCGCGCAAGCTCGCCGGTCGCCGCGCCGTTGATCCGGTAGAAGTCATCGGTATCGCGCACCTTAATCGCCCCGGCGATATGAATAACCGCGTCCACCTCTTTGAGCGTATCGCTGATGCCGTCAAGCTCGCCAAGCGAACCCACCACGGTCTGCACGCCCAGGCTGTCGAGTAACGCGGTATCCGACGTCGCGCGCACCATGCAAATTGGATGATGCCCGGCCTCAACCAACCGATTCACCACATGTGAACCGACAAATCCGGTCGCGCCGGTCACAAATACACGCATGGCTTAAATCTCTTTTTCGTAGACTCGAAAGGTCTTATATTTTTCTGCGCCCATCAACTTCATGCCCTGATTGATCGCCCGGTTATCCTCAAGCGTCCACCCGGCCTCGGCCTCGACATAGCCCTTGTCATAGGCGCGCTGATAAATCGTAGTATACAAAAGCACGCTCAGCCCGCCGAAGGCGATCCGGCGATACTCCTCGCTGACGCCCAATAAGAGCACGCGAAAGCTCTTGGGATGCTTAACCTTGAGCCGGTACAAAACCTTCGCCCACCCCAGCGGCAGCAAGCTGCCATCGAGGTCGTGGAAGGCCTCGTAGATATTCGGAAGCGCTACCGTCATCGCAGCAGGCTTGCCGTCGACCTCGGCGATCATGCACATCTCGGGGTCCACGATGAGCTTGAAATCCTTGGCCATCTTGTCGAGTTCGGCTTCTGAAAGGGTGACAAACCCCCAGTTATCCGCCCACGCGTCATTATAGATATCGATAATGATGCGCACGTCGCGCTCAAGATTCTTCATATCGACATTTCGAATGGTCACGCCCGGATGCTCGCGCGCCATCTCGGCGAGCTCAAAGGCATGCTCGGGCAAAAACTCCCGATTAAAACGCCAGGCCCAAAGATCCACGGCCTTGGCAAAACCCGCGGCCTTGATAAGCCCGTCATAATACGGCTTCCCGTGGGGCATCATAATATAATTGGGAGAGTCAAACCCCTCGACCAGAAGCCCGGACTCCTCGTTGATCGACAGGGTAAACGGGCCGCGAATCTGGCTCATGCCGCGCGCCAAACACCACTTGGCGGCCGCATCAAGCAGCGCCTGGGCGGTCTCCAGACTATCTTCGACCTCAAAGAACCCGAAAAAACCCGCATTATCCTGATGACGCTCCAGATGACTTTGATCGACCTGGGCGCTGATGCGGCCAACCGCCTTGCCGTCGCGCAGCGCCAGAAAGAACGCCGCCTCCCCATGCTCAAACCAGGGATTCTGTTTGGCCGACATGACCTCGCGCACCATCAGATCAAGCGGCGCACGAAAATTCGGGTCCCCGGCATAGAGGCGATGCACCAGGCGAATAAATGCCTGTCGATCCGCGCGCGTGCGAACGGGCCGAATAACCAGCGTCGAGGTCTTCGAATTCTTTAGCGTTGATGCCACCACTATCGCCTCACAACCTGATAAGCAATCTATTGAACCATTAAATATGTCGCGCAGCACCGTCTGCAAGAAACGCGGCGACCGCGCCGGCGCGCGCCATTCGATACCGTATCCATTCCTACTTCGCCAGCACCCAAACACACAACTGGGGGCCATGGCGGCGATTAAAAAAACCGAAGTATTCCGACTGCTTGTCCGGTTTCGACGCTTGAAATTGGGGCTACCAAAAGCTACATCCATGGCGTTAGAGTTGCGCGTTGACGTGATGCGATGAACTGCAGATCGCGTCCAGATTTCATGAAATTCCCCCCGCCATGGCCCAAATTGGCAACTAACTGGCTGAATATACAACGTTGTTGATTTAATTAATGGCTCCCAAAGCCCCCATTATGCGAGAACCCAGATGACCCGAGACGAAGTTATTGCCATCATTCGAAAACATGTGGTCGAACAAATCGAGGACGTTGAGCACGAGGACCTCGAATTTGCCGACACGTTCCGTGATTTCGGCGCCAATAGCCTGGATATGCTCGAGGTCGTGACGGCGTCGATGCGCGAGATGAATATCAAGGTTCCACGCGCCGAGCTTGCCGAGGTCGAGTCGATCGAGCAATTGGCGGACCATTTTATGAAGTATATTTGATCGCTGAGTTCCGCAGCGCTTCGCGCACGTCTTCAACCATCGAATCGTCCCGGCGAACGAATCCGCACCCATTTTCCGTAATACGCGCCAGGCCTAAAATCTGGCGCGTCGAACCTTGAGCAAAGCTCGTTTTATGAAAGATCTTGACCCCTTAGACTTTAGCCTCGCCGACTTCGGTTGGAACGATAATCCGGATGTTCTCGCGCCGCCTGTCGACTTTCAGCAGTGGGCGGCGGTACCCGATATCGCGCTCGGAATGAGCCTATACGAGCAACCGCTGCAGGCCTCGCCGCGGCCGCGCACCAGCATCCGCAATAACTTCGACGGTGAGGTTCGCGACATCATCAACCTGACCTCATATAATTACCTGGGTCTGTCGACCCACCCCGAGGTTGTCGCGGCGGCCAAGGATGCGGCGGATAAGTACGGGCTCGGGGCCTCCGGGGCGGCGATGCTTTCGGGCACGTTTGACCTGCACCAGGAGTTCGCCGATGCGCTGGCGAAGTTCAAACACAAGGACGCCGCGATGCTCTTCTCGAGCGGGTTGGGCGGAAATGTCGGCGCCATGCAGGGCCTGCTTCGCAAGGGCGACGTGATGGTCATGGACTCCAAGTGCCACCGCAGCATCATCGACGGGGCAAAGCTTGCCGGGGCGACCCTGGCGAGTTTCGCGCATAACGACGCCGAGAGCCTGGACGCGCTGCTTACAAAATATGCTGGCAAGCGCCGCCTTATCGTGGTCGAGGGGGTCTATTCGATGGACGGCGACCTATGCGATCTTCCGGCGATCGTCGAAGTGGCCCAGGCCCATAAGGTTCCCATCTATTGCGACGAGGCGCACTCCACGCTGCTATTTGGCGCGACCGGCAGCGGTGTGGCGGAGCATTTCGGCCTGGAAGATGCCATTGGCATCAGCTTTGGGACGCTAAGTAAATCATTCGGCGGCGTCGGTGGATTTGTCTGCGCAAATAGCGCGATCATCGACTATATCAAGTATTACGCGTCATCCTTCCAATTCTCGTGCGCGCTGCCCCCGCCGATCGTCGCCGGGATGCTTAAATCGCTCGAGATAGGCACGCGCGACACGAGCCTGCGCGATAAATTATGGGAAAATGTGGCGTATTTCCGCGAGAACCTCGACACACTCAAGCTTGATACGGGCGATTCACAGTCCCAGATTATCCCGATCATTGTCGGTTCGGACGGCCGCCAGCTTTACTCGATGGCCGTGGAATGCCAGCGCCGCGGGCTTTTCCTGCAGCCGGTCGACTTCCCGGCGGTCGAGGCGCACGCGCGCCGCTTTCGAATCTCGGTATCCTCCCAGCT
>Ga0209075_1003418_pt1 | contig 13245 bp, 11 predicted proteins | sample Stecom2011_FD_187523 | JGI IMG/M metagenome (GOLD analysis project Ga0209075, IMG submission 187523) | Agricultural soil microbial communities from Utah to study Nitrogen management - Steer compost 2011 (SPAdes) (version 2) | ecosystem: Environmental > Terrestrial > Soil > Agricultural land... | reverse complement strand
AATGACGACGGCGCCGTGGGGCGCCGTCGCATGCGGGGGAAACCGCGAACCGAAACCGCCGCCTACAGCAGCAGCCGGCGGATGTCGGTGAGCAGCTGACCGAGCAGGGCGGTGAAGCGCGCCGCATCGGCGCCGTTGACCGCCCGGTGGTCGTAGGAGAGCGACAGCGGCATCATCAGCCGCGGCTGGAAGGTCGCCCCGTCCCACACCGGCTTCATCGACGCCTTGGAGACGCCGAGGATGGCCACCTCCGGCGCATTGACGATGGGGGTGAAGGCGGTGCCGCCGATGGAGCCCAGGCTCGAGATGGTGAAGCAGCCGCCGGTCATCTCCTCGCGCTTGAGCTTCTTGGTCTGGGCCTTCTTGGCCAGCTCCAGAGACTCCTTGGCGATGTCGATCAGCGACTTCTTGTCCGCATCGCGGATCACCGGCACCATCAGGCCGTCCGGCGTATCCACGGCGATGCCGATATGCACGTACTTCTTGTGCACCACCGTCTCGCCGTCGCTCTTCAGGCTGACGTTGAACTGCGGGTACTGGCGCAGGGCGTAGGCACAGGCCTTGACCAGGAAGGGCAGCGGCGTGAGCTTCGCCCCCTGCGCCTCCGCCTCGGCCTTCATGGACTTGCGGAAGGCCTCCAGCTCGGTGATGTCCGCCTCGTCGAACTGGGTGACGTGGGGCAGGTTGACCCAGCTGCGGTGCAGGTTGGTGGCGCCCATCTTCATCAGGCGCCCCATGGGCTTCTCTTCCACCTCGCCGAACTGGCTGAAGTCCTGATCCGGGATCGGCGGAATGCCGGAGCCCGCCTGGGCGGCCGGCGCCGCGGCCTGGGGCTTGCCCTGGTTCGCCATCACCTGCTTGACGTAGGCGTTGACGTCCTCCTTGAGCACCCGCTCCTTCGGCCCACTGGGCCGCACCAGCCCCAGGTCGACGCCCAGCTCGCGGGCCAGCATGCGCACCGCCGGACCGGCGTGGACCAGCTTGCCGTCGCGGGGCTTGTGGGCGGCCATCTGGGCCTCGGGGCTCGGCGTGCCCGCCGGGGCCGACGCGGGTTTCTCGGCCCTGGGCGCCTCGGCCTTCTGCTCGGGGGCCTTCGCGGCGGCGCTCTTCGCCGGCTTGCTGCCCGCTACCTCCATGTAGCCGATCAGGTCGCCCTCGGAGACGCTGTCGCCCTCCTTGACGGTGAGCTCGAGCAGCTTGCCCTTGAAGGGGCTGGGCACGTCCATGGAGGCCTTGTCGGACTCCAGGGTGATCAGCGGATCCTCCTCGTCGACCTCGTCGCCCACGGCCACGGCGATCTCGATGATCGGCACGTCGGAAGAACCGGAGAGGTCCGGCACCCGGATCTCGCGACGCTCCGGCTCGCCGGAGGCGCTCTCTTCCTCGGCTTCGGGCGCGGACTCGGCGGCACCGGACTCGGGCGCGGCGGCGGCCGGCTCGGCCGGCGCCTCGTCACCGTCGTCGCCGGCGATCTCCATGGTGCCGATCACATCGCCCTCGGAGACGCTGTCGCCCTCCTTGACGGTCAGGGAGAGCAGCTTGCCGGCGTGGGGGCTGGGCACGTCCATGGAGGCCTTGTCGGACTCCAGGGTGATCAGGGTCGACTCCTCCTCGACCTCGTCACCCTCGGCCACGGCGACCTCGATGATCTCCACGCTCTCGGCGCCACCCAGGTCAGGCACCTTGATCTCCACGCTGCGCTTGCCGCCACCGGAGGCCTTGGCCGCGGGCTTCTCGGCGGCGGGATCGGGCGCCTTCTCGGGTGCCGGCGCTGCCTGCTCCTCGGCCTGGTCGGCCGACGGCTCGGCGTCGCCGCCACCCTCGACCGCAAGCTCGACGATGTCGTCGCCCTCGGAGACGGTGTCGCCCTCCTTCACCAGCACCTTGACCACGCGGCCGCCCTTGGGCGCGGGCACGTCCATGCTGGCCTTGTCGGACTCCAGGGTGATCAGGGTATCTTCGGCGGCGATGACGTCGCCCTCGGACACCGCGATCTCGATGATTTCGACATCCTCGCTGCCGCCGATGTCGGGAACTTTGATGATTTCGCTACTCAAGGTCGCGCTCCTTCAAACTCGTGCCTGATGGGCGGGCCCGGGGGCCCGCCGCCGGGCGGATCAGTCGGTCAGCGGGTTGGGCTTGGACGGGTCGATGCCGTACTTCTTCAGGGCCTCGCCGACCACCTTGCGATCCAGCTCGCCGCGCTCGGCCAGCGCCTTGAGGGCGGCCACGGTCACGAAATGGCGATCCACCTCGAAGAAGTAGCGCAGCTTCTCCCGGGTGTCGGAGCGGCCGTAGCCGTCGGTGCCGAGCACGTGGTAGTCGGTGGGCACCCAGGCACGCACCTGGTCGGCAAAGAGGCGCATGTAGTCGGTAGAGGCGATCGCCGGCCCCTCGCGCCCTTCCAGGCAGCGGGTGATGTGGGGCTTGCCCGGCTCCGCCTCGGGGTCGAGGAAGGCCTCGCGGTCCAGGGCCAGGGCCTCGCGGCGCAGCTCGTTGAAGCTGGTCACGCTCCAGATGTCGGCCCCCACGCCCCAGTCGTCGCGCAGCAGCTCGGCGGCCGCCTCGACCTCGCGCAGGATGGTGCCGGAGCCCAGCAGCTGGACACGGCCCTTCTTGCCCTCGGTCTCCCGCAACAGGTACATGCCCTTGATGATCTCCTCGGCGGGCACGCTCTCGAGCTCGGGGTGCTCGTAGTTCTCGTTCATGACCGTGAGGTAGTAGAAGCAGTTCTCGCGGTCGGCGAACATGCGCTTCAGGCCGTCCTGGACGATCACCGCCACCTCATGGGCATAGGTGGGATCGTAGGTGCGGCAGTTGGGGATCATCGCCGCCTGCAGGTGGCTGTGGCCATCCTGGTGCTGCAGGCCCTCGCCGTTGAGGGTGGTGCGCCCGGCGGTGCCGCCGACCAGGAAGCCGCGGGCCTGCAGGTCGCCGGCCGCCCAGGCCAGGTCGCCGATGCGCTGGAAGCCGAACATCGAGTAGTAGATGTAGAAGGGCAGCAGCGGCAGATTGTGGTTGCTGTAGGAGGTGGCGGCCGCGATCCAGGCGGACATGGCGCCGGCCTCGGTGATGCCCTCCTCGAGGATCTGGCCCTTCTTGTCCTCGCGGTAGAACATGATCTGGCCCTTGTCCTGGGGCTCGTACTTCTGGCCTTCGGAGGTGTAGATGCCGAGCTGGCGGAACATCCCCTCCATGCCGAAGGTACGCGCCTCGTCGGGGACGATGGGCACCACCTGCTTGCCGATCTCCTTGTCCTTCACCAGGCCGTTGAGGATGCGCACGAAGGCCATGGTGGTGGAGACTTCGCGCCCCTTGGAGCCGGCGAGCTGGGAGGCGAAGGTCTTGTCCTCCAGGGCGGGAATCGGCAGCGACTGGAAGTCGCTGCGGCGCTGGGGCAGGTAGCCGCCCAGGCGCTCGCGCTGCAGGTGCATGTACCTGAGCTCGGGGGAGTCATCCGCCGGCTTGTAGTAGGGCACTTCCTTGAGCTGCTCGTCGGTGATCGGGATGCCGAAGCGGTCGCGGAATTTCTTCAGTGCCTCGAGCTCCATGCTCTTGACCTGGTGCGCCTCGTTGGCCGCCTCGCCGTCGCCGCTGCCCATGCCGTAGCCCTTGACGGTGTGCGCCAGGATCACGGTGGGACGGCCGTTGGCATTGGTGGTCGCCTGGTGGTAGGCCGCATAGACCTTGAACGGGTCGTGGCCGCCGCGGTTGAGCTTCCAGATGTCCTCGTCGGACATGTCCTTGACCATCTCGGCGGTCTCGGGGTACTTGCCGAAGAAGTGCTTGCGGGTATAGGCGCCGTCGTTGGCCTTGTAGTTCTGGTACTCGCCGTCGACCGACTCGTCCATGATCTTCTGCAGCACGCCCTTCTTGTCCTTCTCGAAGAGCGGATCCCACAGCCGACCCCAGACCACCTTGAGCACGTTCCAGCCGGCACCGCGGAAGACGCCCTCGAGCTCGTCCATGATCCGGGAGTTGCCGCGGACCGGGCCGTCGAGGCGCTGCAGGTTGCAGTTGATCACGAAGATCAGGTTGTCGAGCTTCTCGCGGCTGGCCAGCTGGATGGCGCCGAGGGATTCGGGCTCGTCACACTCGCCGTCGCCCATGAAGCACCACACCTTGCGGTCCTGCATGTCCTTCATCTCGCGGGAGTGCAGGTACTTCATCACGTGGGCCTGGTAGATGGCCTGGATGGGGCCGAGACCCATGGAGACGGTGGGGAACTGCCAGAAGTCCGGCATCAGCCAGGGGTGCGGATAGGACGACAGGCCGTTGCCGTCCACCTCCTGGCGATACTTGTCCATCTGCTCCTCGGTGAGGCGGCCCTCCAGGTAGGCCCGGGCGTAGATGCCCGGGGCCACGTGCCCCTGGATGTAGACCAGATCGCCCTCGAAGTCGCCGTTGGGCGCACGGAAGAAGTGGTTGAAGCCGACGTCATAGAGGGTCGCCGCCGACATGAAGCTGGCGATATGACCGCCCAGCCCCGGATTGGCACGGTTGTTGCGGATGACCTGGGCGATGGCGTTGTAGCGGATCAGGGAGCGGATCTTGCGCTCCATGAAGAGATCCCCCGGCATCGGCGGCTCGCGGTGCACCGGAATGGTGTTGCGATGCGGGGTGGTCGCCGAGAAGGGCGCCTGGGTCCCGTCGCGGCGCAGGCGATCCGCCAGGCGGGTCAGCAGGAACCGGGCGCGTTCCTCGCCCTCGCGATCCAGGACCGACTCGAGGGATTCCAGCCACTCCGTGGTCTCGATCGGATCGTGATCTTCTCTTGCATCCAGACTCATATGACGTCTCTCCGAATGACGATGGGGGTGTCGTTTGCCCCCAGTGCAGGGAGCATGGTGCCCTCTCTCTTGAAGAGGCCTACACGCCGCATGTCGGGGGTGGTGTAGTAGTTTTACAAGACGACGCGATCAATCTGCCGTTGTTTCGCAGGAAGATACCGTAAACCGCACCAGCTGCCAATTCAAGATAACATGGAAATGATTTCCACCAACCGGATATTGCAACGCAACACAAGGGATTACGACATATGGATAGGCCCTGACACGCGGGGAAACAGCAGCTTGTAGTCAAACTACCGTATGAATAAGGGTGGCTGCCGAAAGCCGTCGGCTGCCCTGCCTCTTTCCCTGCAATGTGCGTTGCCTTTAATGCCTGATGCCCCTCAGCTGCTGACGAAAGAAGGCCCAGTCGAACGCCGGCCCGGGGTCGCTCTTGCGCAGGGGCGCCACTCGAGCGTGGCTGGTGATGCGGCGCTCGTCCAGCGCCGGCCAGGCGGAGAGCAGCTCGGCGGTGACCTCGGCCAGGGCGCGGTACTGGGCCAGGGTATAGGGCGTCACCTCGTCACCCTCGAGCTCGATGCCGATGGAGAAGTCGTTGAGGGCCCTGCGCTCCCGCTCGCCGTCGTGCCAGCGGGAGCGGCCGGCGTGCCAGGCGCGGCGATCGAAGGGCACGAACTGGACGCACTCGCCGTCGCGGCGGATCAGCAGGTGGGCGGAGACCCGCAGATGGGCGATGGAGGCGAGGAAGGGGTGGGCGCCGGGGTCCAGCCGATTGGTGAAGAGGCGCTCGATATGCTCGCCGCCGAACCGCCCCGGCGGCAGGCTGATGGAGTGCAGCACCAGCAGCGACACCTCGCCTGCCGGGCGCTCGTCACAGTTGGGCGACGGCACCCGGCGCGCCCCCGCTAGCCAGCCCTGGTGGATCGGCATGGGTCCCTCCCCTGACGTGATCCCGATGGATTCCCTATAATGGACGCCCCCGACCATCCCGGCCACCCCGCGCCGGCCCGACCCCGCGAGTGCCCCCATGGACTACCAGGACGCCCTGCCCTACCGCCAGAAGCTCGACGACGAGATCCGCAGCGCCACCGCCCGCCTGCTGGCGGAGGATATCGGCGACGGCGACATCACCGCCCGGCTGATTCCCGCCGATGCCAAGGCCCGGGCCCGGGTGATCACCCGGGAGAACTGCGTGCTGTGCGGCGTGGCCTGGGTCGAGGCCCTCTTCGCCCGGCTCGACTCCAGCGTGGCCCTGCGCTGGAGCGCCGCCGACGGCGACCGCCTCGAGGCGGGCCAGGCCTTCCTGGAACTCGAGGGGTCGGCGCGCAGCCTGCTCACCGGCGAGCGCGCGGCGCTGAACCTGCTGCAGACCCTCTCCGCCACCGCCACCCGCACCCGCCACTGCGTGGACCTGATCGCGGGCACCGGCGTGCGCCTGCTGGATACCCGCAAGACCCTGCCGGGGATGCGTCTGGCCCAGAAGTACGCGGTCACCTGCGGCGGCGGGCACAACCACCGCATCGGCCTGTGGGATGCCTTCCTGATCAAGGAGAACCATATCGCCGCCTGCGGCGGCATCGCCGCCGCGGTAGGCCAGGCGCGCCAGATCGCGCCCCAGGCGCCGGTGGAGGTGGAGGTGGAGACCTTCGGTGAGCTGGAGCAGGCCCTGGCGGCGGGCGCCGATATCATCATGCTGGACAACTTCAGCCTCGAGCAGATGCGCGAGGCGGTCCGGCGCACCGCCGGCCGGGCCACCCTGGAGGCCTCAGGCAACGTCGACGAGAGCACCCTGCGGGCCATCGCCGAGACCGGCGTGGACTGCATCTCCAGCGGCGCCCTGACCAAGGACGTCAGGGCCGTGGATCTCTCCATGCGCCTGGTCGAGCAGACGACCTGAGGACGAAAGGCCCCGGGTCAGGTCTCCACCAGGCCCAGGGCCTTCTCCAGCCGCTTGCGGCAGAGCCGCTCGCCGCCGCGCTCCACCCACTCCTCGCCGACTTCGCGCCAGCCCCGCCGGACCAGGTGCTCCGCCAGCACCAGGCTGGCCTCGATGTCCACGCGAGCGAGCCCCTGCTCGCGCAACAGCCGCTCGGCATGGACCAGCAGGGTCGACCCGATGCCGCGCCGGGAGAGCGAGGGCCAGACGTAGAGGGTCTCGATGCGCCCGCGCGACAGATCCAGCTCGAGAAAGCCCACGCAGCGGCCGTCGCAGTCGGCCACCAAGGTGGTGTAGAGCGCCTGGCGCACCGCCCAGGCACTGGCGTCCCGCGGCAGGGCGCCGGCCCAGGCCTCACGCTCGGCCACGCTGTAGTGGGCGCTGGCGCCCTGCATCACCGCATGGTGGAAGACCTCGGCCTGGTCGGCCGCGTCACGGCTACGGGCCTGGCGATAGCAGATACGGGCGCCCCGGGGGGGCGGCGGCACGGCATCGGCCGCGCTCAGCGTCTCGTTCATGGGCACTCCGCAGCAGACGGGATTGGTGTGGACAGGGTGGGTGGATGGCGTTGCCGCAAGACTACACAAGATTGTCACCGGACGACACAGGGCCCGGCCCCCTCGCCGCGGGGTCCCGCGGCGGGCATAATCCGACCATGAGCGAACTCCCCCAGCCCGACACCTTCACGCTGTCGCCCATTGGCGTCATCGAGAGCGACTACCCCGACAAGTTCGGCATTCCCCGCCAGCCCGGGCTTGCCCCGGCGTCCCGGGCATGGCTGGTGCTTCAGCCACCCTTCGACGACCCCCTGGCGGTCCGTGGCCTGGAGGCCTTCAGCCACCTCTGGCTCACCTTCGTCTTCCACCAGAGCCCGGAGCGCTGGACGCCCCTGGTACGCCCGCCGCGGCTGGGCGGCAACGCCCGCGTCGGCGTCTTCGCCAGCCGCAGCACCCACCGCCCCAACCGCCTGGGCCTCTCGCTGGTGGAGCTCATCGAGATCGATACCCGCCGCGGGGTGCGCCTGAGGCTCGCCGGCGCCGACCTGGTGAGCGGCACCCCGGTGCTCGACATCAAGCCCTACCTGCCCTGGGCGGAGTCCCGCCCCGAGGCCCGGGCCGGCTTCGCCCCCGAGGCGCCGGTGCGGCTGCCGGTGACCTTCGCCCCGGAGGCGGAGAGGGTTCTGGCGGCGCGCGCCGATACCGACTCGCTACGCGAGCTGATCCTCCAGGTGCTGGCCCAGGACCCGCGCCCCGCCTACCGGAAAGGTGCCGAACGACGCACCTATGGCGTGCGACTGCGCGATGTGGACGTGCGCTTCCGCGCCGAGGAGCGAACCGGTGAACCCTGCATCGAGGTGGTGGCGATCGTCTCGGCCTGACACGAAGAAGGGCCCCGCAGGGCCCTTCCCGAACCGCGGGAGGCGGCGCGATCAGTCGAAGCTGATGCCGATGCGGCGGCCGACCTCCTCGTAGGCCTCGATGACGCCACCCAGCCCCTGGCGGAAGCGGTCCTTGTCGAGCTTCTCCCGGGTCTCGGCGTCCCACAGCCGGCAGCCGTCCGGGGAGAACTCGTCGCCCAGCACGATCTCGCCCTTGAACAGGCCGAACTCCAGCTTGTAGTCCACCAGCAGCAGGCCGCCGTCGGCGAACAGCGCCTTGAGCACCTCGTTGACTTTGAAGGTGAGCGCCTTCATCTCGGCCAGCTGCGCAGGCGTGGCCCAGCCGAAGGTCTCGGCCAGGGACTCGTTGATCATGGGGTCGTGGAGGGCGTCGTTCTTCAGGAAGAGCTCGAAGGTCGGCGGGGTCAGGGCCTCCCCCTCGGTGACGCCCAGGCGCTTGACCAGGCCGCCGGCGGCGATGTTGCGCACCACGCACTCCACCGGGATCATCTCGAGGCGCTTGACCAGGCTCTCCTCGTCGGAGAGGCGCTTGACGAAGTGGGTCGGCACCCCCGCCGCCGCCAGCTTCTCCATGATGAAGGCGTTGAAGCGGTTGTTGACCATGCCCTTGCGCGCCAGTGACTCCATACGCTCGCCGTCGAAGGCGCTGGTGTCGTCGCGGAAGTGCAGGACCAGCAGGTCCGGGTCATCGGTGGCGAAGACCGACTTGGCCTTGCCGGCATAGAGTTCTTGACGCTTGTCCATGAAAGCCTCCGGAGGCTTGGGAGAGATAGGGGTTGATCGGGTCAGGCGATGGCCTGCCACGCCAGGCCCGCCTCCTGGCAGGAGATGCTGAGCCGGGAATCATCGCCGTCGAGCAGGGGCACCAGGGCCTCCAGGGCCAGCTCGGGGCGGTTGTTGTGTTCCGACAGGTGCGAGCAGACGATGCGCTGCAGGCGGTCGAGCCCCAGGCGCGGCAGCAGCGCGGCCGCCTGGGCGTTGGCCAGGTGGCCCCAGTCGCCGCCCACCCGGCGCTTGAGCCGCGGCGGATAGGGGCCGTCGGCCAGCAGGCGGACGTCATGGTTGCACTCCAGCACCAGGGCATCGCAGCCGGCGAAGGCCTCGGCCACGTGGGCGGTGGGATGCCCCAGGTCGGTGAGCACCCCGAGGGTACGCTCGCCCCCCTGGACGCGAAACTGCACCGGTTCCCGGGCGTCGTGGGGCACGGTGACCGGGTCGATGGTGAGTCCCTTCACGGCGAAACGCCGCTGGGGGGTGATCCAGTGGCGGTCCGGCAGCTCGCCCAGGCGCCCCGAGGCCCAGGTGCCGGGGGTCAGCCACACCGGGATGCCGTGGCGCCGCGCCAGGGGGCCCACGCCGCGGATATGGTCGCCGTGTTCGTGGGTCACCAGCAGCCCGTCGAGCTGGCCCGGGTGCAGGCCGAAGGCGGCCAGGCGCCGCTCCGCCTCGCGCAGGCCGAAGCCGCAGTCCACCAGCAGGCAGGTCTCGCCGTCGCTGACCAGGGTCGCGTTGCCCTTGCTGCCGCTGCCCAGGGAGGCGAACCGCAACCGCCCTGCCGCCTGCCCCGCCGTCATCAGCGCAGCAGGCCCGACACCCGCTCGAGCAGCTCGCGCTGATCCTCGGGGCTGAAGCCACGCTCGCTGGCGTTCACCGCCCGCAGCACGGTCTGCCGGGGGCCTTCGGCCTCCAGCACCAGGCGGATCTGCTGGTGCATCTGGCGCACGTCGGCGCTGAAGACGATCTGCAGCGGGTTGCGGTTGCGCTCGGTCACCGTCATGTAGTTGATCAGGAAGGCGCGGCCCGCCGGGTCGCTCTCCAGCAGCTCGCGACGCTCCTCCACGGTGAAGTCCTGCTGCAGCTGGTGGTCGAGCTCGGCCCAGGTGCGGTCGAGCTCCAGCGGAATCCGCACCACCCACTCGTCACCGCGCTGCTCGAGGCTCAGCCGGGACTCGCCGGCGAGACGCTGGGCGGCCAGGGACGAACCGCTGGCGGTGGCACTGCGCGCCCCGAAGTGCTGCTCCAGGGCATCGAGACAGGCGCCCACCGGGCTGCCGTTCTGGTCGCAGCGCACCTCGCTGTCGCCGGCACGCAGGCCCTGGCGCACGCTGAGCCGCGCCTGCTGGGTCTCGATCACACCGCGGGAGGAGTCGCTGGCCACGACGCCGAGGCCGCGGCTGCGCGCGAAGTCCTCGAGCTGGGGCCAGACGCTGCCCGGGTCCGCGCCCACCACCAGCCAGGCATCCCGGCCGATGGTGCGGCGCTCGACGAAGTCGCGCTCCACGGCGCGGCCGGCGCCCAGGGCCTGGGGGCTCGGCGCCCGGAAGCGGCCGTCGGGGGCGCTGAAGTCGCCGGCCGCCTGGGGAACCGGCATGGCGTCGCGATAGCGCTGCGGATCCCGAGTCTCGGGCAAGGTCAGCGCCGGGGCGGTACGCGCCTCGGCATAGTCGACGTTGCGGTCGTGGTAGTAGCCGCTGTCGCGAGCACAGCCCGCCAGGGCGATGGCCGCGACCAGGGGCAGCCATTTCAGCGCAGAGTTCATGCGTCCACCTTGCATCCAGTTCTCCAGGTTCCGGCACCGCAGGGGGCCGGAACAGCGATGATCAGTCCTCGATCACGCCGGCCAGCTGCAGGGCCTCGCTGATCGTGGAGTGGTACTTCTCCGAGAGCCAGGTGAGCGGCAGGCGAATGCCCGGCTCGATCAGGCCCATGCGGTGGAGCGCCCACTTGACGGGGATCGGGTTGGACTCGATCCCCAGGTTGGTGTGCAACGGCATCAGCCGCGTGTTGAGCTGGTGGGCTCGGTCGGTATCGCCGGCCACCGATGCGGCGCACAGATCATGCATCGCCCGGGGCGCCACGTTGGCGGTTACCGAGATGTCGCCGTGGCCGCCCATCAGCATGAAGTCGCAGGCGGTGCCGTCGTCACCGGAGTAGAGCATGAAACCGCTACCCTTGAGGCGCGCGATCAGGTCCTCCGCACGCTCCAGGTTGCCGGTGGCATCCTTGAGGCCGATGATGTTGTCCACCTCGGCCAGGCGCAGCACCGTCTCGTTGTAGAGGTCGGAGCAGGTGCGGCCGGGCACGTTGTAGAGGATCACCGGCAGCTTGCTGCCCTCGGCCACCGCCTTGAAGTGGCGGTAGAGCCCCTCCTGGGTCGGCTTGTTGTAGTAGGGGCAGACCGACAGGCAGTAGTCGGCCCCCACCTCGCCGGCGTAGCGGGCCAGCTCGACGGCCTCGGAGGTGGCGTTGGCACCGGTGCCGGCGATGACCGGGATGCGGCCATCGACCTCCTCCACCACGGCGCGTATCACGTCGAAGTGCTCGGCGAACGACATGGTGGTGGGCTCGCCGGTGGTGCCGGCGGCCACGATGCCATCGGTGCCGTTGTCGAGGTGGAAGTTCACCAGGCGACGCAGCGCCTCCCAGTCGATGTCGCCATTGCTCTTCATCGGCGTCGCCAGGGCGACAATGCTTCCCGTGATCATCCTCTCAATCCTCTCGATTCGACGGCTGCGCCTCGACCCGGTGGCCACCGGGTCGTCAGGGGGCGGGGCCCGTGGCCCGCATCAAGGGTCAAATGGTACTCAGGCGGCAGGGACCTGTACAGCGAGGCGCGCCACTTTGACAGCGCCGCGGCGCTTGCGTGTAATCGACTCCCCAACCCAGTCGCAGGAGATTTCCATGAGCGTCAGCATCGGCCAGCCGGTTCCCGACTTCACCGCCACCGCCACCGGCGATACCACCGTGACCCTCTCCGAGCTCAAGGGCCGGCAGGTGGTGGTCTACTTCTACCCCAAGGCCAGCACCCCGGGGTGCACCACCGAGGGGGGCGACTTCCGCGACCGCAAGGCGGACTTCGAGGCCGCCAACACCGTGATCCTCGGCGTCTCCCGGGACGGCATCCGCGCCCAGGAGAACTTCAAGGCCAAGCAGGCCTTCAACTTCGAGCTGGTCTCCGACAAGGACGAAACGGTGTGCGGGGTCTTCGACGTCATCAAGCTCAAGAAGATGTACGGCAAGGAGCATCTGGGGATAGAGCGCAGCACCTTCCTGATCGACGCCGAGGGTAGGCTCGCCAGGGAGTGGCGCGGCGTCAAGGTGCCGGGCCACGCCCAGGAGGTGCTGGAGGCGGCCCAGGCGCTGCATGACGGCACCCTGAAGGAGGCCTGAGCGCTACCCGGGCGGGGCCGCCCGAGCCCCGCCCCCGCTGCCCCCTACTTCTCGGCCAGGGCCTCGGCGGCCTCCTCGCGCTTGTGCCGCTGTATTCCCCGGGGCCAGGCGTAGACCAGCGCCTTGAGCAGCGTCGCCAGGGGGATGGCGAAGAAGATGCCCCAGAAGCCCCAGATGCCGCCGAAGAAGAGCACCGCCACGATGATCGACACCGGATGCAGGTTGACCGCCTCGGAGAAGAGAATCGGCACCAGCACGTTGCCGTCCAGGGCCTGGATGATGCCGTAGGCGACCACCACATAGGCAAACTCGCTGGTCATGCCGAAGTGGAAGCCGGCCACCGCCGCCACCGGCAGGGTGGCCACCGCGGCGCCGATATAGGGCACCAGCACCGAGAAGCCCACCAGCACCGCCAGCAGCGCCGAGTAGGGCAGGCCGAAGAAGGCAAAGGTCAGGAAGGAGACGGTGCCGACGATGATGATCTCGATGAACTTGCCGCGCACATAGTTGGCGATCTGGGCGTCCATCTCGTGCCAGATGCGGGTCATCAGGGCCCGCTTCTGGGGCAGCAGCGAAAGGGAGAAGCCCACCAGCGTCTCGCGGTCCTTGAGCAGGAAGAAGACCAGGATCGGCACCAGCACCAGGTAGATGATCAGCGACAGTACGTTGCCCAGCGACGCCAGCGACAGAGTCAGGGCGCGCTGCCCGAACTGGGTCATCTCGCGGCCGGCCACGGCGATCCAGTTCTGGATCTGGTCCGGGGTGATCAGGTGGGGGTAGCGTTCCTGGAGGTCGTCGAGCAGCTGCTGCCCGCTGGCGAACATCCGCGGCGTCTCCTGTACCAGCCCCACCAGCTGGTTCCAGATCAACGGCATCAGGATGAAGGCCATGGCCAGCAGCATGCCGATGAAGGCGAGGAACACCAGGGTCACCGCCAGCAGGTGCGGCAC
>Ga0209075_1003417_pt1 | contig 13249 bp, 11 predicted proteins | sample Stecom2011_FD_187523 | JGI IMG/M metagenome (GOLD analysis project Ga0209075, IMG submission 187523) | Agricultural soil microbial communities from Utah to study Nitrogen management - Steer compost 2011 (SPAdes) (version 2) | ecosystem: Environmental > Terrestrial > Soil > Agricultural land... | reverse complement strand
GCCCAGAATATCCGCTTTACCTTCTTCCAGCGCTGAAGCGTACTCTCGTAATGCCGCACGCACTGTGCCGCGCTCGTTTAGTGTGTTTTTAATTCCCAAACCATGGGCAACTTCATGAAACATGGTGTTGGCGAAAAATGCATCAAACGTTATATGCTGACGTTGTTCAGGTACGATAAGTACGTCGGCAATAGGCTCTAAAATACCGTCAAACTTCGCGCGCATTGCGTTTTTCAACTGTGAGCGTCGTGTGCCGGTAGCAAGCTGTACCGCTTCATCGTTGGGTAAATTTACCGCAATAGTTTTGCTGCCCGCGTTTGAGTGGCCCGCATAATACACCACGTCATACGCATTCAACTGACCGTCTGAACCTGGTTGCTCTGCTTTATAAGCCTCTGGAACAGGTAAGCTACGTTGTAAAGCCGGTAAAGTTTCAGCGTAAACCGCAAGGCGCTCGCTCCACTCCGTATCTTTAATTAACACATATGACTCGAAGCTCGCTTTATAACCAAACAAACGGTCTTCGTAAGTTTCAATTGGCCCAATAATAACGTCGATTAAATTGTCTTTCATATCCATCCAGGCGTAATCAGACGCGGTATAATCATCGGTTAAAAACGCTGCCGCACGTAATTCTAAATACTCTTTAAATTTTTCATTTTCCGTTAAACTAGCTGCGGTTAACAATAAATCGCCTGCTTGTTGTAACTGTTCTGCATATACTTCGCTAAAAGGCACTGTGTATAAATCACCTTGCTCATTACGGCGAATAATCGTGTATAAGCTGTCTTTGTCGTTGCTAGCAAAGGCGTTAAATTCATCACGCGTGATATCTGCAGGGTAAAAACCCGCACCCAATGGTTTTTCACCATACCCTTGAATAAAAGGTTGTTCGTTATTAAGACGATCCCAAGGGCCATAATTCAGGTCTGCAAAGGCACGAACTGCTGGATCTTTAATGCGGGCCATAAACTGACCACGATCACCTGGATAAGCTTGTTGCCAGAACAAGTCGTCCATAATCACTGAGGCGTCGATCAGCAAAGCGACTATTTGGCGTTGTTTGTCGCTTAAATGACTTAAATCAGCTGTTAATTCTACTGACTTATAAATGTTAAGACGTTCTTCTGCACCTGCAACAAGTAATGCCGGCGGTACATCATGAACACTTGCAGTTGAACTGTCGTTCGCAGGTGAGCAAGCAATCAGCATAGCGCCTGCTGCTAGCCCACAAGCTGCTTTGGCAAGTAAAGTTTTAGTGAAAGTATTTAATCTCATAATGTTCTCTCTTAAAAGGCGATCCTAATGATCAAGGCTCAGCTACAAGAATAACCTATAACGGCTTTCATTTAGGAACAAAAAAACCCCCAATGCCGAAGTTTGACGAGTGGGGGTTCGAGCAATGAATGTATAGTTTAACCGCCTGCAGGACCGGTCATGCCCGAAGCAAAGCCGCCACCTTGCTGGAAAAATTCTTCTACATCGCGCTGTTTTTGCTCCCAATCAGCACGAGTCATGCACGCGGTACGCTTAAAATTACTACCCGTAGAACGCTCACTGCGGCAAATGACTTGACCAGAATTATTGCCCATCACCACCGCTTGCAAACGTTCGTGTAAATTGGCAATACGCTGTTTATCGTCGGCTGATACACTGTCCATCGACTCATGGCCATCTAACATTCGCTTCAACGAAGCAGATAAACTGCTGTACTGACGCTTTTCGTCATTGTTCAGCTGGCGTGGCTTACCTTCTTCGATAGCACTGTCTAAATAGTCTAGAAAGGCAGTATATTCGGCAACGCTTACCGTTTGTGGGGTAACAGACACTTTTTGTTCGCTCGAGCTACTTGCACAACCAAATAACATCATACTCAGAGCAGCAATGACTCCATATTTAATCAACTTCATATATCCTCCAATTTTTTTATTATGCAAACTATACGTTTTCGCCAACTCCGTTTCAACATTGGTTAACAAAACGTTACATAAATTATGTTTGGCAAAGTAACGGCTTAATCGAGTGTTTTTATAGGTGAGTGCAACATAAAAAGCGAACCCGTAACAAAAGGTGCTAAAGCAAGTATTAAAGCTTGTATATAGGTACTTTCACGTGACTCCAAGCCTTGAGTAAGTAGCGCTATTGCGCCACCCATTTGTTTCACATTCACAGTATTAAAATGCAGATCAAGCACATCACCTAGCTCTTGCCCTTGCAGTAACTGCTGATAAAAAATTTCCGGAAGGGGTAAATCACTTGTGCGGCCAACCCGCTCATGTTCGCCGTTGGCCACCACCACATAAGCAAAGGTAGCGACTCCATAATCAAAACGATCAACGCCACCTTCAAAGGTTACATAAAAATTCGCTTGATAATGTGCGCGACAAAATGCCATTCGGTTACGAGCTCCTGCTAAAGTTTCCTGCTCGTTCATCGGTTGGTCAGACACTTGCGAAGGCGCGTCAACGCCTTCAACAATCACTTTTTGGTTTGGAAATGCAGCTTGAATAGCCGCCTGAGCAGCATTTATTTTTACTGGGTTCTTCGAGCCTACAACAACGGTTAACACTTACTCGTTACCATAGTACTTAACGCCAATTTCAATCCGTTCACGGCCTGTTTCTAAACGCCAACGGTTGGTGTCGCGCAGTGAGTAAACACAACCACAATACTCTTGCTGATAGAAGCGCTCACGTTTTGATATTTCAATCATGCGCGCTGAACCACCGTCTTTACGCCAGTTAAAGGTCCAGTAATGCATATCAGGGTAGCGCGCTGCTGCACGAAGCCCTGAACCATTAATTTGGTCCATGTCTTTCCAACGCGAAATGCCTAAGCAGCTAGTAATGGTATCGAAACCATTTTCATGGGCATATAAAGCCGTACGCTCAAAGCGCATATCGAAACATTCCGTGCAACGTTCGCCGCGCTCTGGTTCCCATTCCAAACCTTTCACCCGCTCAAACCAATTCTTCGAGTCATAATCGGCGTCAATAAACTCAATGCCGAGCTCTTTAGCAAAACGAACATTTTCTTCTTTGCGAATTAAATATTCTTTTTCTGGGTGAATATTGGGGTTATAAAAGAAAATCGTAAATTCAATACCCGCTTCTGCCATACGCTCCATAACCTCGCCTGAACAAGGCGCGCAGCACGAATGTAGCAGCACTTTTTTTGAGTCTGTTGGGGTTTCCAGAACAATACTTTCTTCTTTCATGTGAATACCTAAAACGAGGAGCTTATCTATAGCTGCAGTTTAGCATAGGTTAACTGCATGCTAAACAAGACGCCTGCGCGAAAAACATGGATAATAGCGCCCATCTTATTGCGCATTATATGGGCCTGTTTTCCATGGAAATTAAAGTTAACTTTCTCGACAATCTAAGGCTTGAAGCCAAGTTCGACGATTTTACCGTGATCGCCGACCAACCTATTCGTTATAAAGGTGACGGCTCTGCCCCTGGCCCATTCGACTATTTCTTAGCATCTTCGGCGCTGTGCGCTGCTTATTTTGTGCGGGTGTATTGCTTATCGCGAGATATTTGTACTGACAATATACGCATCTCACAAAATAACATTGTTGACCCTGAAAACCGCTACAAGCACATTTTTAAAATTCAGGTGGAATTGCCCGACGATATTTCAGATCGCGATCGCCAAGGTATTCTGCGTTCTATTGACCGCTGCACGGTAAAAAGAGCGATACAAACTGGCCCCGAGTTCCTAATAGAAGCGGTTGAAAGTTTAGATGCCGACACCCAAGCCTTATTAACGCTAACGCCTAGCAGTAGCGAAAGTAGCTTTATTACCGGTAAAGACTTACCTCTCGAGCAAACCATTGCCAACATGACGGCGCTGCTAGCCGACTTAGGCATAAAAATAGAAATAGCCTCTTGGCGTAATATCGTCCCCCATGTTTGGTCATTACATCTGCGTGATGCCGCCTCACCCATGTGTTTTACCAACGGTAAAGGCTCTACCAAAGAAAGCGCGCTGTGCTCAGCGTTAGGTGAATTTATTGAGCGCATGAACTGCAACTTCTTCTACAACGACCAGTTCTTTGGTGAAGACATTGCCAACAGCGACTTTGTCCATTACCCCAATGAAAAATGGTTTAAGCCTGGCCCAGACGACGAATTGCCAGAAGGTATTTTAGACCCATATTGCTTGGCCATTTATAGCCCAGACGAGGAGTTGTTTGGTTCACACCTGGTTGACACCAACTCGGGTAATGTGGAACGCGGCATTTGTTCACTGCCTTTTGTGCGTCAGTCCGACGGCGAAGTGGTGTACTTCCCCAGCAATCTGCTTGAAAACTTATATTTAAGTAACGGTATGAGCGCCGGCAATACTTTGGCAGAAGCGCAAGTACAGTGCTTATCGGAAATATTTGAACGAGCCGTTAAAAAAGAAATTATTGAACAACAATTGGCCTTACCCGACGTGCCACAAAGCGTATTAAACAAATACCCAGGCATTGTCGAAGGAATTAAAGCGCTTGAAGCACAAGGCTTCCCAGTGCTGGTTAAAGACGCTTCTTTAGGTGGCCAGTACCCAGTGGCCTGCGTTACCTTAATGAACCCGCGTACTGGCGGTGTGTTCCCTTCTTTTGGTGCTCATCCAAATCAACAAGTGGCCATAGAACGCAGCTTAACCGAACTCCTGCAAGGTCGTAGTTTCGAAGGCTTGAACGACATTCAGCAACCCACCTTTAATGAAATGGCCGTGACTGAGCCAAATAACTATGTGGAACACTTCATTGACTCGTCGGGCGTTATATCTTGGCGTTTCTTTAGCGACAAAGCTGACTTCGAATTTTGTGAATGGGACTATTCCGGCACCACGGAAGAAGAAGCCGACTACTTATTTGGTTTACTCAAAAACATGGGTAAAGAAGTGTATATGGCGGTACATGACCAGCTTGGTGCCACCGCCTGCCGTATGATAGTGCCAGGCTATTCCGAAGTGTACCCAATTGAAGACTTGGTCTGGGACAACACCAACAAAGCCCTCTACTTCCGTGAAGACATACTCAACTTACATCGCTTAGCAGAAGATGAACTCCGCGACTTGGTCGAACGTTTAGAAGAAAGCCAGCTGGACAATTACGCCGATATTATTACTTTGATTGGTATTGAGTTTGATGAAAACACCGTTTGGGGCCAGCTAACTATTCTTGAACTTAAGCTACTTATTTATTTAGCCCTACAAGAGCACGAAGAAGCACTCGACCTCGTGGAAGCCTTCTTGCAATACAACGACAACACAGTTGAACGTGGTCTATTTTATCAAGCCTTGAATGCCGTACTGGAAATTACCTTAGACGATGAACTTGAGCTAGAAGATTACCTGCCCAACCTAACCCGTATGTTTAGTGCAGAGGTAATAAATGCAGCCGTTGGCTCAGTGACTGGTGAGGTGCGTTTTTACGGCCTAACCCCAACCAATATGCAACTTGAGGGCTTAGACAAACACCTACGCCTGATTGAAAGCTATAAGAAAATACATGCGGCGCGGAAACAGCGGATTGATCTTTATGAATCTTGAGGGGCTGCTAACTTGGTAAAATGGTGGCCCCTCCCAGACTTGAACTGGGGACCAATCGATTATGAGTCGACTGCTCTGACCACTGAGCTAAGGGGCCTTACATGAAAAGAGCTTCAATGAAGCGGCGGCAAGTATACCCAAATACCTAACAATAAAAAAGCGCCCTTGGGCGCTTTTTTATTTACTTGCCTATTTAATCGTCTAAGAAGCTTTTTAATTGCTCGCTACGGCTTGGATGGCGCAGTTTGCGGAGTGCTTTGGCTTCAATTTGACGAATTCGCTCACGCGTTACGTCGAACTGTTTACCCACTTCTTCGAGCGTATGGTCGGTATTCATATCAATACCGAAACGCATTCGCAGTACCTTAGCTTCACGCGGCGTTAAGCCACCCAAAACGTCGTGTACGGCGTTTTGCAAGCTTTCAGCTGTGGCAAAGTCGACTGGTAAATCGAGGGTGGTGTCCTCGATAAAGTCACCTAAGTGCGAATCTTCATCGTCGCCAATCGGCGTTTCCATGGAAATTGGCTCTTTAGCGATTTTCAGTACTTTGCGAACTTTGTCTTCTGGCATTGCCATGCGTTCTGCAAGCTCTTCTGGATGCGGCTCACGCCCCATTTCTTGCAGCATTTGGCGTGCAACACGGTTCAGTTTGTTAATAGTTTCGATCATGTGAACCGGAATACGAATGGTACGCGCTTGGTCGGCAATTGAACGAGTAATTGCTTGGCGAATCCACCACGTGGCGTAAGTTGAGAACTTAAAGCCACGACGGTATTCGAACTTATCAACCGCTTTCATAAGGCCAATGTTGCCTTCTTGAATGAGGTCTAAGAACTGTAAACCACGGTTGGTATATTTTTTCGCGATAGAAATAACCAAACGTAAGTTTGCTTCAACCATTTCTTTCTTAGCACGACCCGCTTTCGCTTCACCGATGGACATGCGGCGGTTAATATCTTTTACGTTAGCAATAGTTAAGCCTGCTTCAACAGCAATTTCATGCAGTTTTAGAACGCAACGCTGCACTTCTTCACGTTGCTCGTCTAATTTAGCACTATAACTAACGTTTTTATTTACTAAACCATTGAACCAATCCATGCTGCTTTCGTTACCAGAAAACGCTTGTACGAAAGTACGCTTTGGTACTTTGGTGTTTTCTAAGCACAGCTTCATGATTAAACGTTCTTGAACACGTACACGGTGCATTACTTCACGCATGTCGCGCACAAGGCGGTCAAACATTTTCGGCACTAATTGGAACTGACGAAAGTACTCACCTAGCTTTTCAATTTCAGCAGCCGATTTTTCATGATCGCGGCCGTACTTTTCAATGGCTTTACAAGTGGCTTCATAATGCACTCGTAATTCAGCAAATTTCTCACGCGCTACTTCAGGATCAAGACCTGTATCTTCTTCCTCTTCTTCCTCTGTAGCTGTGTCATCTTCTTCGTCTGCGTCTTTTTGTTGTTCATCCGTCAGCTCAGAGCCAACGTGCGTAGCGGTTGGCGCTACTTCGTCCACTTCATCTGGATCAACAAAACCGACAATGATGTCTGTGATGCGAATTTCTTCCGCTTCATAGGCATCCCATTGTTCAAGCAAATAATTAATAGCTTGTGGATATTCAGCAATGGAAGATTGAACTTGGTTAATACCTTCTTCAATTCGTTTAGCGATAACAATTTCGCCTTCACGAGTAAGAAGTTCAACGGTACCCATTTCACGCATATACATGCGCACAGGATCTGTTGTTCGACCAATTTCGCTTTCAACCGTAGCAAGGGCTGCTGCCGCTGCTTCTGCTGCGTCTTCATCAGCTGAGTCTTCACTCATCATTAGCTCATCGGCATCAGGGGCGTTTTCAAACACCTTGATACCCATGTCGTTAATCATGCGAACTATATCTTCGATTTGATCTGAATCAACAATATCTTGGGGCAAATGATCGTTTACTTCAGCAAAGGTTAAGTACCCTTGCTCTTTGCCTTTAGCAATAAGAAGTTTCAGTTGCGACTGCCGAGTCTGCATACAGGCCTTCACCTCAGTTGAATAATTTGTGGGATGCTGCTGGAATGACCGCACATTATAGCAAATAGACGGTTATTCAGCCAGCCGATAATAGAACTAATTTTAGACCCTAAGGGTTAGCTTGGTGTGTTTTTCAACGCGCGAATAATTTGATCTATCTCGCGTAGCCGTTCATTGGTCAGTTGCTCCGACGGCAACGCTCGTAGTTCTTCATAGCGTTGCTCTAAATAACGGTCTATTAAGAACATATAGGTGTCTTTGAACTCTTGTTCAAGGTGTTCGTCGAGAATTTGGTGATTCCATTGCGCCAAATTTCGTAAACCTTCTTCGTAACGTGTACCCCGCCAGCCTTCCAGTAGTTGTGCTGTATTCAGCTCATTGCTGTAAGTTTGACGGTGAAGGGCAACAAATATCTTTGCACCTTCCATTTTTAATGTTTCCAAGGCGTTATTTACCGGAACAATTTTACCCAGCTGTGGATGTTGGACCAATAGGCCCATAGCACGCTCAATAGGCGTGCCACGTTTCTCAGCGGTATCTGCAACCGGCATTTTTACCGTAGGTTAGCGATCATTTGCTCTAACTGAGCAACATCACGCCCGAGCCTACGGGCAAGCTCCTCGAGCATTAAATCGCGATAAAACTCACTGTGCATACGTTCTATCAGTGGTTTTGCCGCGGCAATAAGTGCGCCTTTCCCTGCGTCTTGAGTCAAATCAATCGTTGCAGACAAGTGCTCAAAAAAATAATTCCGTAACGAAGTCGCCTGCTCAATGCGTTTCAAAAAGCCTTCTTGGCCTTCCGTGCGCACGATTGAATCTGGGTCGTCGCCTTCTGGTAAAAACAAAAAGCGTAAGTCGTGGCCGTCGCGCAATAATGGTAACGCGTTTTCGAGCGCTCGCCATGCGGCTTCTCGGCCGGCACGGTCACCGTCGAAGCAACACACCACGTGGGGCGCCTGGCGAAATAATAGTTGTAACTGATCCGGCGTGGCTGCTGTGCCTAACGATGCCACTGCGTTGCGCACACCATGCTGCGCAAGTGCCACAACGTCCATATAGCCTTCAACAATAATGACTTGTTCAAGTTGCTTATAATGCTGCTTCATTTCATAGAAGCCGTAAAGCTCACGCCCTTTATGAAATAGTCGGGTTTCAGGTGAGTTCAGGTATTTAGGGCCTTGCTCGTTCTCGAGTACTCGCCCGCCAAAACCAACCACACGACCACGACGGTCTCGTATAGGAAACATGAGCCGGTCACGGAAAAAATCGAAACGTCGGCCGCGATCATTTTCACTCACTAACTTTAACGCTAACAGCTGCTGTTCTGCTTTCGCATTACTGCCAAACTTCTTTAGTACGCTGTCCCATTCACTGGGCGCATAACCAATACCAAAGGCTTTTGCTGTTTCGCCCGTTAATCCGCGATTTTTCAAATATTCAATAACTTGAGCAGATTTTTCGTGCGTTCGAAGCTGCTGCATAAAAAACTGAGTGACTTTTTCCATCACTTCAAAGTCATCTTCGATTTCAGCTCTATCACGACTAGGGCCACCTTTGCCTTTTTCGCGAGGAACTTCTAAACCTAGTTCTGCAGCCAAGACTTCAACCGCATCTGGAAACTCTAAGCCGTCGTACTCCATAATGAAGTCGATTGCGTTACCATGCGCACCGCAACCAAAGCAGTGATAAAACTGCTTGTCGGGCGCTACCGTAAAGGAAGGTGACTTCTCACTATGAAATGGGCAACAAGCCTGATAGTTGCGCCCCGCTTTTTTTAAACGCACGCGCGCGTCTACGACCGAGTGAATGTCAGCTCGAGCAACTAAGTCTTGAATGAAATCTTTTGGAATGAGTCCAGCCATGGTCTTAATGTACTCTGAATGTGGGCACAAAAAAACCGTGCAAAACACGGTTTTTGTGGTCAATCAGTGAGCGTTGGCTTAATGGGCCTAAAACGCTACTTGTAACCGGCGTAAAACTTAATACAGGCGAGTACGACGTGCATTTTCACGAGACAATTTCTTAGCGTGACGCTTTACCGCTGCAGCTTTCTTACGCTTACGCTCTGCGGTTGGCTTCTCGTAGAACTCACGACTACGTACTTCAGATAACACACCTGCTTTCTCGCACGAACGCTTAAAACGACGTAACGCTACGTCAAATGGCTCATTCTCTTTTAATTTAACTGCTGGCATTAGCCCCTCACCTCAAAAATCGTTAACAACATAAACTGGGAAAAAACTGGTGCTGAATACTAAACAAATAAAGGCTGCCTGTAAAGCCCTTTGCCTATTTTCTATCCCTTGATCGCTTCTTTGATCAATTTAGAATGTAAAATTAAATTGTCTAACGAAGCCGTGTATTGCTCATCATGACGGTCAACAAGCAAGCCCATAACAGTATACTCTTCACTTAGCTTTGATCCTCTAATCTCTGCTAAGGTTTTTAATAATTGTTTTTCCCCATCAAATATTTCTATTTCCACCACGCTACCATTTAATTCGTCAGCACTAATTTCAAGTTGCGCTACCGATTTAAAGCCCATACCACCACGGGAAATATCAATAACATTCCCTTTGATTTCAGTTAAGCCGCTTTCAACGGTAAAGGGTGATGGTAGGTTAGGTGCCGGTCGCACAATGGCATCCAATTCCACCTCAACACGGGGCGTGTGGCGTAAAACTCGAGACTCAAAACGCTGTGGGTAATTTAGGAAAACCATTCGTTGTGGGCGTGCAATTGCAGTAATAAAACCCGTAGCGCCCGCAACAACTTTACCTTGATCTAAAACACCGCGGATAACAACAGTAGCAGCTGATGAAAACCATTCCTGTATTTCCGCCCAATTGTGCTTTTTAGACACTTCAACGATAAGGTATTCTTGTTTTCTTTGGCCAACAAGTATGCCTCTAACACGTTCTTTATGTGTACCAAACCGAAGTTCCATTTCAACCGGCACTGGCCGCAAAGACTCAGAAAAGCCCTCTGTACTCATAGTTTTAGAATTCCCTAGGTATAAAACTTACTGCTCGTCATTACCTTACGACAGAGTTCACTCATACTATCACTTCACCCAGTGTTAATGTGCGTTTACAATTGCGCAAAAAAATCTCTATTTTAATTCTGGTACGGCTAGCCCTTGAGTACTGTAAAAATCGTCAACAAAACTGTCAAAGCTACCTGCATCAAGCGCTTCGCGCATACCGCGCATAACGTCTTGGTAATAATGTAAATTATGTATGGTATTTAATCGTGCACCTAAAATTTCATTACAACGATCAAGATGGTGTAAATAAGCACGCGAATAATTTTTACATGTGTAACAACTGCACTGCCCATCAAGCGGCCCCGTGTCTGTGCGGTGGCGTGCATTACGAATTTTTATTACGCCTTCGCGAACAAATAAATGACCATTGCGTGCATTACGAGTTGGCATAACACAGTCGAACATGTCCACGCCACGGCGCACCGATTCAACCAGATCCTCTGGTTTACCTACACCCATTAAGTAACGTGGTTTTTGTGCAGGCATGTGCGGCGTTATATAGTCAAGAATACGCATCATGTCTTCTTTCGGTTCACCCACGGACAAACCACCAATAGCGTATCCATCAAAATCTATTTTTTCGAGCCCCTCCAAAGAAATAGTCCGTAGCTCTTCGTACATACCCCCTTGAATGATACCAAACAAGGCAGCGTCATTTCCCGAGTGAGCATTTTTCGAGCGCTCAGCCCAACGTAGCGACAGCTCCATAGACACTCGCGCTTCGTCGTGGGTCGCTGGGTGTGGTGTACATTCGTCAAAAATCATAACAATATCTGAACCAAGCTTACGCTGTACTTCAATTGACTTTTCTGGGGTTAAAAATATTTTCTCGCCGTTTGTTGGTGACCGGAAATGCACGCCTTCTTCGGTAATTTTGCGTAACTTACCTAAACTAAATACTTGGAAACCACCCGAGTCGGTTAAAATCGGCTTGTCCCAATTCATGAAGTCGTGCAAGTCGCCATGTTGCTCAATAATATCTGTACCTGGCCGTAACATCAGGTGAAAAGTGTTACCTAAACAAATTTGTGCACCTGTAGCAGCCACTTCTTCGGGTGTCATTCCCTTTACTGTACCTAATGTACCAACAGGCATAAATGCAGGGGTTTCCACCACACCGCGGGGGAAAGTTAAGCGGCCACGACGGGCTTTGCCTGTTGTACTCAATAATTCAAACGACATACGACTCATTTTAATACTCAACTTATTCTGTGGGCTTACGGCTAATAAACATGGCATCGCCATAACTAAAAAAGCGGTACTTCTCAGTAATAGCTTCCTGGTACGCCTGCATAATGGCGTCTTTACCCGCAAATGCCGACACCAGCATAATCAAGGTTGATTCTGGCAAATGAAAATTTGTCACCATGGCGTCTACAACTTGAAATTCATACCCTGGGTAAATAAAGATATCCGTATCACTGGCAAATGGCTTTAACGCACCATTCGATGATCGCGCTGCCGATTCAAGTGAACGCACCGATGTAGTACCAACAGCAATCACTCGGCCACCGCGGGCACGAGCGTCTGCAATCGCCTGTACTACGTCTGCAGACACCTCGGCATATTCACTGTGCATTTTATGCTCAAGCACATTATCAACTCGAACAGGCTGAAACGTACCCGCCCCAACATGCAGCGTTACGTGAGCGAAGGCCACGCCTTTCGCTTTCAGTTCAGCCAACATAGGTTCGTCGAAATGCAAACCAGCAGTAGGCGCTGCCACGGCCCCTAATTTTCGACTATAAACCGTTTGATAGCGCTCTCGGTCAGCTGTTTCATCGGGCCTGTCAATATAAGGTGGTAATGGCATATGACCATACGTATCTAACCAGCTTAACACCGTCTGGCTTGAGTCAAACTCAATTTCAAACAGAGCGTCGTCGCGGCCTATAATCGTCGCGGCGACAGCCTTTTCAAGTAGTAGTTTAGTGCCCGCTTTGGGTGCTCTATTACTACGTACATGGGCCAATACAGTGTGTTCACCCGTGACCCGTTCGACGAGTACTTCCACCTTACCACCCGACACTTTTTGGCCTAACATACGTGCCGGAATAACCCGTGTATCGTTAAATACGAGCAAGTCTTCAGGTTCGATCAGTTTAAGTAAGTCACGAAACTGTTGGTGCGAAGTGGTTCCAGAACTGCCGTCTAAATGAAGTAAACGGCTGCTCGTACGCTCTTGTCGCGGATAACGCGCAATAAGTTCGTCAGGAAGTTCAAATGAATAGTCTTGTCGCTTCATGGCATGCCAAATAATTGTTTTATTAAAATACTAACCTGCTAAACAAGCGCTTGAACACGCTCGTTTAGCTCAACAATGCGTTGAGCCATTCCAGCGATAATGGCATCTTTCAGTTTTTCTCGGATAGCGGGGGTAAGTGAACGTAGCGCAGTAATATCGAGCCGCAGTAATAATGCGTCTTCAATCGCAACTGCCGATGCACTGCGGGGTGCCTGGGTTATAAATGCCCCCTCACCTAAAAACGCGCCAGCAACTACAGTGCCAAGGGTTCTATTTTTCTTCGTTTGAACGATATTTATTTTACCGCTTAATACCAAATAGAAAGTAGCGTCAATTTCGCCTTCGCGAAATACGCGAAAATTTTTCTTACAAAAATATAC
>Ga0209075_1003416_pt1 | contig 13252 bp, 13 predicted proteins | sample Stecom2011_FD_187523 | JGI IMG/M metagenome (GOLD analysis project Ga0209075, IMG submission 187523) | Agricultural soil microbial communities from Utah to study Nitrogen management - Steer compost 2011 (SPAdes) (version 2) | ecosystem: Environmental > Terrestrial > Soil > Agricultural land... | reverse complement strand
GGGAGAATAGTTGATTTGGAAGAAAACGGTATCTCTGGTGTAAGCATCGTGCTCACCGGAGGGTATACCGGAACGGCGACAACCGGCGAGGACGGGTCCTGGTCGGCGGGCGGTCTTAAAGGCACGGTGACCGTAACTCCAGTACATGATGACTGGGTTTTCTCTCCTCTCTCCAGAGAAGTAAATAAAGCCGCGCAAGATGTTGACTTTACAGGAAACCCGGTTGATGAAACCACCACCTACACCCTGACTGTGCAGGTCGAAGGTGAAGGCGACGTTACTCCTGCTCCCGGCGCCCACGAGTATGACGAGGATACCATCGTCAACCTGGAAGCCACAGCAGGCGAAGGATACGAATTCAGCCACTGGACCGGAGATGTGGCGGACACACAAAATTCCGTGACCACGGTCACCATGGACGCCGACAAGACAGTCACCGCGGTTTTTACAGAAATACCGGTTCCCACCTACACCCTGACTATTCAGGTGGAGGGTAATGGATCGGTCATACCCACGGCGGGGACTCATGACTATGACGAAGGTACAGTAGTAAATTTGTCCGCCAACCCCGACTTTGATTTCAGGTTTGTCAAATGGGTGGTGGGCGTGGAAGAATATGAAGATAGTAGTATAAATATTGAGATCAACAGTAACCTGACAGTCACAGCCGTCTTCAGAGCAAAAGTGACGGCAGTTGCCGGTGGGATACAACACAGTATGGCGCTCCTGTCCGACAATACGGTGATGAGCTGGGGAAGTAATAATTACGGGCAGTTGGGCGACGGAACCGAAGACGACAGCGGTACACCGGTGGCGGTCAGTTCGGCAACCGGCCTTAATTATGTCAGTATCTTAGCAGCCGGCTGGCGTCATAGTCTGGCCTTGTCAGACCCGCAAACAGCCTGGACCTGGGGTTATAACTACTACGGCCAACTGGGCGACGGGACAACCGTGAACCGTTCTGAACCGGTACAGATCAGCGGTTTGCCGGCCGGTACGATCCTGGTGATTTCCGGAGGCATGGGGCACACGGTGGTCTTGCTTGACGACGGGACGGTCTGGGCCTGGGGAGATAACGAATATGGGCAACTGGGGGACGGAACAACGGACAACAGCAATGAGCCGGTACAAGTCACCGTACCGGCGGGTAAAGAAATTATCGCCGTCAGCGCCGGGGGTTATCATAACCTGGCGGTTGCCGGGGACGGGACGGTCTGGGCCTGGGGCCAAAACAGCAACGGGCAGTTGGGTACCGGTTCCTATGATGATAGTTCAGTCCCTGTGGAAATAGCCACACTTTCCGAAGAAGGGATCATCGCCGTTGCCGGCGGTGGCCAACACAGCCTGGCTCTGTCTGGTACCGGTGAAGTCTGGGGATGGGGACAAAACTGGGACGGCCAGGCCGGAGGTTCCGGTACAACCAAAAGCACTCCGGTAATAATCAGCGGTTTAAATGGTGTCGAGGCAATTGACGCCGGTCTTGATCACAGCATCGCGCTCCTGTCCGACAATACGGTGGTAACCTGGGGAAGAAATGAATATGGGCAATTGGGCGACGGCGGCGCCCCCGGTTCCAGTAATACCCCCGTAGCAGTCACCGGACTGGCAAACATTACTGCCGTATACGCCGGGCAGTATCATAACCTGGCTCTTACTGCCGACGGTGCTGTCTGGGCCTGGGGACGAAATGACGAAGGACAATTGGGCGACGGCACAACCAATAACAGTAGCATTCCTCTTCCGGTAGAGGATTTATAACCGACATGAACTAAAAGCACTTGGTGGAAAAAAGCCGGGGACGGTTTTAACCGCCCCCGGCTTTTCAAACGGCTGGAATCAGATAGGTAAAAAACCGCCCAAAGGCGGCCTTAAGTGTATCGTAATCAGAGGAGTATTTCCCTCTAAACAGCTTAAACTAGTATTTGGTGTGAGATTCATCGCGAAGACTTATGCTTAACTGGGAAAATGCCCGTAAACATGAATTATTAATAAATCCTTTGGTTTAGAAAAATGGATTGTATGTTTCATAAAAAGTAGTTCAAGTATACCCAACTGATGATAGGTGGTCAGGCATTGACCAAAGAGAGATTTGATAATATAATTAATTGGCTCGTACAAGTTGTAAGGTAGGGGGACTGTATGATTAAAATGGTCGTAACCGACCTAGATGGTAGCCTTCTCAGGACGGATAAATCTATTTCTAAGTATACCACTGATATAATAAATAGAGTTCGCAATCTAGGAATAAAAATTGTATTTGCAACAGCTAGAGGAGCTAGTACAGAATCGTTAATCCCCTATGAATTGTTTGATGGATATGTATTGATGAATGGCGCTAAGGTTTATGTTAACAACAGGCTAATATACGATAGAACGATTTCAGCAGATATTTTCATACCTTTTTTGCGGGAATTATCTAATAGGAACCTCAGAGTTGCAGCAGAAATAGAAGGCATTCATTATGCTAACTTTAATGTTAAAGAAAAATGGAGTTACATCGATAATTTCATTGTAACTGATTATTTAAATATTTCGGGCAGCGCTGATAAACTATATGTATTAATAGAAAATCCAAATCAGATTGATATAATTACCCCAATTCTCCCCAAGGAGTTATATTTAAATTTGAGTAGGGATAACTTAGTTATGATAATGCATAGAGAGGCAACAAAATGTAATGGAGTCTTAGAAGTTGCAAATGAGTTCAATATATCTAAAAGTGAGATAATAGCTTTTGGCGATGACATAAATGACAAGGAAATGCTACTAAACGTTGGGTTAGGTGTGGCAATGAGTAATTCCCTTGATGAGATTAAAATGATAGCAGATTATATTTGCGACACAAACGATAACCATGGTGTAGCTAAGTGGTTGGATGAAGTGTCGGTAAATAAAATAATTCTAGCGAAGGCAGTTGAGTAAGAAGTGTCTTATGTGGTTGGGATCGACGTTGGCGGAACCAATACCTATGGTGTTCTGCTCAAGAATGGAACTGTATTAATGACCGCGAAGGCCGCGACTGATCCGGATGATTTGCACAGTGGAACCACGCAGGTGCTCGCCTCTATACTAAAATCACTTCCAAAATCAGCCGCTGAAATTGAACTTCATCTCAGTACGACCCTTACAACGAACGCCGTCGTACAAGGAAAAGGTTTACCCACCGCGGCGATTGTCATTCCCGGACCCGGATTGCGGTGTGAAGACTTGGGACTAAACTTCAAACTGTTTCCGGTAACAGGCTATATTGATCATCGGGGCAGAGAACAAGCAGCGCTGGATTACGGGCAACTGCGGGCTATCTTAAGCCGGATTAAGCAGTCCGGTTACCGGGCCGTGGCGGTAATCGGGAAGTTTTCACCACGGAATCTCCAACATGAACTGGCGATTGAGAAACTGATTGCCGCCGAATTTCCGGAGTTATTACCGGTAACGTTAGGACACCGTTTGTCGGGAAGGTTGAATTTTCCCCGGCGTATTGTTACATCCGTGCTTAATGCCGGTATTGCTCAACTGCAAGCCGAATTTATCCGGATGGTTCAAGAAGTTAAAGACCGTTACCACTTGGACCGGGTTTATTTGTTAAAAGCCGACGGCGGTAGTGTTGACCTTGAAGCTTCGCTCCACCGGCCGATTGAAACGATTCTTTCCGGTCCGGCGGCCAGCCTGATGGGGGCGCAGGCTTTGTCGGAACAAATTGAGGACGCGGTAGTGATAGACATCGGGGGCACCACCACCGAAATTTCCCTGTTTTACCGGGGTGAACCCCTGGCGGAGCGCGATGGGGCGGTGATTGCCGGCTATGCTACCTTAGTGCCGGCCCTATTCTCCCGCTCCATAGGTCTTGGCGGGGATAGCGCAGTTGACTACGACGGCCGGGAGGTAACAATCGGTCCCCGGCGGGAAGGACCCCCGGCAGCCTTGGGAGGTCCCCGGCTAACGCCCACCGATGCTGTTGTGGCGCTCGGCGCCGCCGACATTGGCGAAAAAGAACGTGCCCGGCGGGCTTTGGAAAAGATGGGAGCGTCTTTTGACATCGACCCCTCCGCGTTGGCGGAACGGATTGTGACGGCTTTTGCGCAAAAAGCAGCGGCAGCGATTGACGATATATTTATCGCTCTAAACCGTAGGCCGGTCTACACGGTTTCGCAGGTTCTGGCCGCCGAGCATCTTAAGGCGGATCTGATAATCGGAATGGGCGGGCCGGCGGTATTTTTTATTCCCAAAATTGCCCAACAAATGAAGTTGCCCTACCGCATACTCCCTTATCATGAAGCGGCCAATGCGATTGGCGCCGCCGCCGGCCGCCCCACGGTTTCCATTACTCTACGGGCGGATACCGCACTGGGACAGCTTGTTGTCCCGGAACTGGATTATGTTACGCCGATTTCCCGGCCTTTATTCTTCGATTTGCAGGCGGCCCGCAGGGAAGCTGTGGCCGGTACAATTAGTTACGCGCAACGAATGGGTACGCAAGTAACCCCTGCGGACATTGAAATTACCGGAGAAGAAGTCTTTAATATGGTGCGCGGCTTTCGTACCGTTGGGAAACAATATACCCTAACCGCGCAGGTGAAACCAAGGGTTCAGCAGGTTTCTTACAATCAATAAATTGAGGATGGTAGTTGAGTATTATGACACAAGTAGGTCTGGTTTTTTTCCCCGCTTTTGACTGGGCGATCTCGCCTGACCACCCGGAAAGGGAAGAACGGCTTTTATACACCAGGGATCAGATCATGGAGGAAGGGCTCTTTGACCTTCCGGGGATCACGGAGTTTAGGCCTGAGGTAGCTTCCTTTCAGCATATCGTAAGAACACAGATCTGTGTGCCGTCTGTGGAGAAGGTGGCAACCAAGCCTCATCTCATCGCGGCTGGAGGAACAATCACCGCCGGCGAACTTGTGACCAGTGGTAAAACCAGGCGGGCCTTTGCTTTGCTTCGCCCTCCGGGTCACCACGGCATGCGGATTGTTCACGGTTCCCGCGGCTTTTGCACTATTAACAACGAAGCGGTGATGATTGAGTATTTACGCAAACTAAAAGGCGGCAACTTACGCTGTGCGATTGTTGATACTGATGCGCATCATGCCGACGGTACGCAGGATATATACTACAATGATCCGGATGTTTTACATATTTCGATCCACCAGGACGGGAAAACACTATACCCGGGTACCGGCGCCGTGGATGAGCTGGGCGGTCCGGGCGCTTACGGTTTAACCCTTAATCTGCCGTTGCCACCGGGAAGCGGCGACGCTGAACTATTGTACGTAACCGAGCATTTGGTCCTACCGGTGCTCCGCGAGTTTCAACCCGACCTGATTATCAATGCGGCCGGGCAGGATAATCATTTTTCCGACCCCTTGACCAACATGCAGATTACGGCGCAAGGTTATGCGCGCCTGACGGAATTACTCGCCCCGGATATCGTGGTCTTGGAAGGAGGCTATTCGATTGAGGGGGCCTTGCCCTATGTCAATGTCGGGATTATCCTGGCCCTGGCCGGGTTGGATTATTCGGGGGTAATTGAACCCGAGTTAGAGGAATATCCTTCCAAAAACCGGTCCGTCCGGGAGGAAGTCGTTCGGAACGTTGCGTATCTGCAATCAGTTTGGAGTAGGCGCCAAGAGCAGGATTTGGACCAAATCTTTGGGGAAAAAAATTATTTTCTACGAGAACGTTACATCTTCTATGATACCGATGATATAACCGAATTCCAGGCGGAAGCGGTCAAGAGATGTTCAGCCTGCAGCGGTTACCGGCGGGTTTATTCACAGGCGGAACACCACAACGGCCGGGTTACTAAGATCGGAGCAGTTTTGCTCCCGTGGCAGGCCTGCCGCAGTTGCCGCCGGGCGGCGGAAGAAACCTGTCGGCAATTGGAGGCAGAGGAAGAATTAGATCATGTTTACCTTCAGGATCCGGGCTGCATCCATAGAAGGACATCAAAAAATGATGAGCGCGGCGAGATAATTGGAGGATAAGAGCAAATAATTTATTTTTTGCGATGTATACCATAATATGCTATAATGTTCCTAATCATAACAGTCGCCGTTGCCCGGTTGTTCCGGAATAATTCAGAAAGCGGTCAAATAAATGAACCGAGGTTCGTTTAATCATACTAACAAAACGAACCTTGTTTCGTTTTAGAAGACAATAAAGGATTATAGACGAACGGCGTATATAAGATGTTACTACGCAATTTGATTTGCTTACACCTTAATAATAGTATGGAGTCATCATAAACAGGTTTAAAATATCGTAGTTTGACTCAAGATGAATAATATCCTTTATTGTATGGGATTCGGTTAATTTTAAACCTTCCATCTTCTCATCCGGCAATGTATTTAAAATAATATTTTCATATATAAGTTTCTTTAATGACAGCAAATGCTTTTCAAAAGGATAGACTCTTATAAAAACAGCATCCCGTTTGAGTATTCGGTTAATTTCTTCCGGGCAAACCGGAGCAAATACCGAAATAACAAAATCGCAACTCTCACTTTTACTTAAAAATAAAGTTAGCGAACCAGAAAAGGAAAGTCGTATATTTATAATAGCTAAAAAATAGCGGGCCCGCCAAACAGCGTATAACATTTAGGTGTCTTCTGAAGTTGCAGGAAAAAAGAGAAAGCAACGTTTGAAAAACAACATTGCTTTCTTCAGAGATTAGCCTTTAATTTCAGAAACATCCTGCCCGTCGAAGCCGCGGTCGAATTCAGCTATGGAGTTTCAATAATCTCCTTTTGGTTTTCACCGGGCCTTAATCCGGTTTTTTACGAATTCCAAAGAGCTCAAAAGCTGATATACAGTGGATAATGCTTTAAAAAAGAACATAATTTCCCCCTCCCCCAATCAAGGGGCTTTTAAAAACCATACTGTTACCGGCTAAGGTGAGGCACGAAGGTTCCAGCTTTCTTTGCGAAGCATTTTCCCAGCGCCACAGCAAGGACAGACGGACAGATCAATGTCGCACCTTTCCTTGGCCAGGCCCTGACACTTAGGGTAATGCCTGTTTCAGCAAGAGTTATAAGAGACGCTTATATGGCCGCAGGAATCACACTCATCGACATGCCCGCCCAGGACCGAACTGCGGCACGCTTCGACGGCAGACATGGCTTTGAGTTGATTCAACGGGAGGCGGTGGGTTTTGCGAAACTCACCGCCGTACTGTTGAAAGATTTCATAGTAGTTTCATACATAAACTTTAAAGCGCTGTAAGTTGTATTAACATAGGACCGGCTGAGATTATTTTAGGTGATGCAGTAATGGAGAAATTCTTTAATTTCGGGGGCGCCCATGGACTTACCGTACATGATTGAGATAGGCGTATTGGGTTTTGGGACTGAATCCGCGAAGAATCATGTTTTGTTTCATTTGTTCGTGCAGGTTGGACAAAAAAACCACTCTCCTTTAAATTGATAAGTATCATTTTAAAGGAAAAAGTGGGAATCAAGGTGAAATATAATTTAACAATTGGCAGTTTTTATCGGAAACAGGTTCAAACCCCATGCAGAGATTTTCTTTAGCCACCGCGACAGCGGTTTAGCGCCTGCAGTAAAACGAGTCTGGATAGACAAACCCGGAAAGAAAGAAAAGCGGCCTATCGGAATACCTTGTGTAGCAGACAGAGCGCTACAAAGAAGCGTAGCGGGAGTCCTATCGGCAATTTATGAACAAGATTCCTGGAGGTGGCGGAATAACTATCCTACCGTGACTGCGAAAGACCATACAAAATGGGATATAAAAATAATACACGGGGGGGAAGTAAAGTGGGTATTAAATATGTTCATACAAATATTATTGCAAAGGATTGGGAAAAGTTATCTCAGTTTTATATAGATGTATTTAATTGTAAGCCACAATATCCAGAAAGGGATCTTTCAGGTAAGTGGATAGATAAGATGACAGATATTACTAATGTTAATATAAAAGGAATTCATTTGAGTTTACCTGGCTACAATAATGGACCAACTTTAGAAATATTTGAATATGATCCAAAAATAACAAATAGTGAGTCTATGATAAATAAAGAAGGTTTTGGTCATATCGCTTTTCATGTTGATGATGTTGAAAAGGTGTTAAAAAAAGTAATATTTAATGGCGGTAAAAAATTAGGAGAAATAATAAAAAAAGATTATGGTGAGCTTGGAATATTAACCGCTGTCTATGCAAAAGACCCAGAGGGGAATTTTATTGAGCTTCAAAACTGGAACAAATAAGATTAATACCTGTGGAGGGTATGAATGTGTTAATGCGCTTCCGTTTAACACACACTAAACAACAAGAAAAGGTGAGACAATACAGTGCGTTTCATGATGTGTGGGTGACATTGTCGTTAACGTGGAAATTCTGATTAGTGTTTGAAGAGGAGCTAGACATTGAAATGAAAAACAGAAAGATATTTTTGTTAATAACAGTCATGTTGATAGTAAGCATAACATTTGCACTATCCAAATTGCTTACTGTAAGTGGAGAAATAATTATTGTTGAAGCAAATTCAGAAAAAGGGTTTAATTATGAATATTATTTGTATATACCCAAAGAAGTAGAGAAAAGTAAAATAAAATATTTGCTGGTCGAACCGAATAATACTGGTATGGTAAGTGATAATCATGATATTCATGTAAAAAAGGTAGAGAATTTAATACAAAGAGGTCACCCAAAAAGAATTGCAAGTGCGTTAACAGTACCACTCTTAATCCCTGTTTTCGACAGGCCAGAAAACAACTGGAAAATGTATACTCATTCATTGGATAGTGATACTTTGAAAATTAATAAAGGACAACTGGCTAGAATAGATTTACAATTGATTAGCATGATTAATGATGCTCAAAATAGATTGAAGGAAAAAGATATTGTTTTAGAAGAGAAAATTTTTATCCACGGTTTTTCGGCCTCGGGAAGTTTTGCAAATCGTTTTACTGCATTACATCCTGAAAAGGTTAAAGCAGTGGTTTCTGGTGGAGTAAATTGTATGCCGATTATTCCTGCGGAGAAATGGAATGGAATAGAACTTCCATTTCATATAGGTGTAGCTAATATAGATGAAATTGCCGGGATACGGTTTAATTTAGAAGAGTATAAAAAGGTGGCACAATATATTTACATGGGAGAATTAGATGATAATGATACTTTGCCCTTTAGTGATGCTTTTAATGAAGATGAAAGGCAGATAGTTATAGAAATACTCGGAAGTGAAATGAAGAAACGATGGGAAAAATCTAAAGTGATATATCACCACTTTGAATTACCAGCTCAAATGGTAATGTATAAGGGAGTAGGACATACAATCACACCCGAAGTAGAAAATGATATTATAAACTTTTTTAGACTTAATGTAGGAGATGAAATAATTTACATTAATCCATATGAATATTAACACGAAGGATCGTAACGGAAGTTAACACAAAGAAATCGCTAAAGGTGAGATTTCGGAGGGTCTGCCGCTTTTTCCAGAGATTAGCCTTTAAAGCTTAAACCTACAATTTAAGAAACACCTTGCCCGTCGAAGCCGCGGTCGAATTCAGCTATGGAGTAAAAATATTAGATCTATTGAATTAATTGGTTCTGTTGTTCATTATGACGGCTGGCTTGGTTTTGATATCCTGAAAAAAGGTTTAGTAACAATTGATCCTAAAATATATTGAATGTGATTATATGGTAATCGAACAGAAAGACGAAGACTTTTATTTTGACTTTGAGGGAGGGTTTTATAGATTTTTTCTGCGAATTTATTTAGAGAATAATAAAGTGGGGAGGTTTCTCATGAAAATTTCAAACTACAATGAATTTATAGATAGAGTTAATGAACTAGGTTTTATGACTTTATCTGATGTGTTACCAGGATTACCATCATTATCAGGTGAGACTAAAAAAAGTAATTGGCATACTGGTGACTATGAAAGTGACCCTTGGTGTTGGAAGGATAGAGTCGCTAAGGAAAAGAAATTGGCTTATGGTTGTATACTTGGTGGACACAAAGGTTTTGTTTCTCCGAAGATGTATTTATTCTTTTATTATGCTTATCATCCGACGGAAACAATAAAGGAACTTTGGACAGCTGGAAAGCTATGTCGTACTACATGGGATTTATGGAATCTTTTTGAGGAAAGATCTTTACTTAGCACAAGTGATATTAGACATTTAATGGGAATAACTATAAAAAATGGTGGAAGTAATATTAGTAAAGACGGAGAACCATATGGTTGGCCTGCATGTGTATATGATAAGGTAGTTGATTGGATACCAACTAATTGGTTCGATGATAAAGAAAAGTTCAAACCTGAAGAAGCTCGTGAAAAAATATTAGAGAAAGGAATGGTTATAGGAAATAACTTTAGCAGGAAACAATTAGCTAAAAAGCTAAAACTAGGGTAATATAAATCAGGTACGTTCAGAAAGAATATTTCAGAAAACCCCTGCCCGTCGACACGATTACCGCTGGCGGGGCACGGATTGTATTTTATGATGTATGATCAAAGAAGTCAAATCATGCAGAGTACGCGCCCACATCTGGGGACATGCTTAGACGAAAATAACAGAAATATATACACACGTAAGCAGAAGAGAAATTGGGTAACATTGAAAGTCCACTCGATAAGATGATAAAATCCGATGAGCTCACCTATAGTTCAAATAACCGAAATAAGGTTCGCTAAACATACCATATTTATCCAGGATAATGAAGATTCATAAGCGAACATATAGGCGGTTATAAGACGTTAGCTGACATGCCGCACGGGCGGCCATCGTGGCCACTAAGATTAGATATATACATATGACTTGGAGGATCCGTACATGGGAAAATTCTATACAGTGGTGTTTTTGCACGAAATTAGACGACAGTGCGATTTTGCTTCAAGGGCGTATCAAGATATAACCATTGCTTTGGACGAATCTGATATCGGTAAACTATGGTATTCTGTTCAATCATTTTTAATTGCATGTGGTAATATCTATTTAGGACGGAGACCAAAGCGAAGCTGTATTGTTGCAGAAACTGACTAAAGAAAAGGAAGTACACACTATATTTCTCAAAAGACTATCTGAGCTTTCTTTTGGTCAATATACAGTTGAGTCTGAAGAGGAGTTTGCTGATGGTAGCAGAATTGACATTAGGCTTAATGCTCCTCAAGTTTCAGCGGCTGTTCCGATTGAGTTAAAGATTACTGATAATTGGAGTGTTTCGGATTTACGTGAACGCTTGGAAAATCAATTAATTAGTCAATATATGCGTGAATCTCAGTATGGGATCTTTTTGATCGTTTATAATGGCAAAAAAAGTCATTGGAAAGATTCTCTTGTCAATAAGCAATATAATAGCTTTGATGATTTGATTGAAGTATTGAAACAGGATGTGCCAAATTTGTTAAAAAAAAGCCCAAATATTGAAGGTGTTGAAATTATTGGTATAGACTTTACAGCACGGTTTAAAAAAGAAAAAGTAGCATAGGTAACATTGTTGGACATGATGGTTGAGAAAGAGTAGTTTATTTTTCATGGCTTAGGCGAAGTGTTTGTTTTAGATTCCAATCCCGGTTCATAGTAGTTTCATACATAAACTTTAAAGCGCTGTAAGTTGTATTACATAGGACCGGCTGAGATTCTTTTGGTGATGCAGTAATGGAAAATTCTTTAATTTTGGGCCCATGGACTCAAGAGGTCGTTTATAGAAATTTTCGAAATGCCATGATTGAGATAGGCGTATTGGGTTTTGGGACTGAATCCGCGAAGAACTATGTTTTGTTTCATTTGTCTTGCAGGTTGGACAAAAAACCACTCTCCTTTAAATTGATAAGTATCAGTTTAAAGGAAAAAGTGGGAACCAAGGTGAAATATAATTTAACAATTGGCAGTTTTTATCGGAAACAGGTTCAAACCCCATGCAGAGATTTTCTTTAGCCACCGCGACAGCGGTTTAGTTCAACACAGCATTGCCGCTTCGGGCCGCGGTAGGTGCTTCATGAAGAAGAATTGAGGATGTCGGTCATGAAGAATTCGCGGCCACATCGATTCGCCAACCGAGCCGGCGGGGCGGGTGGATTAGGGAAGAATTCCCGCCTGTAGGCTCATCGACGTCGGCAATGCCAAACGTTATACGCAATTTGGCTGTAACTTATTAAGTACTAATGTATGTTTACTTTTTTTGAAAATATTGAAGGAATGTTTATAATAATTGGAAATTATGATATTATAAAGTAAAGATAGTATTCCTAGAAATAGGAGGGAGATTATAATATGAGATCAATCGATGACAAAATCCTTACTACTATACAGGATCAAGCATTAGCAGAAATTCAAAATAAAATAAAAACTAAATTCAATATAGAAAATATTGTCCTGTATGGCTCCATTGTTAGAGGAGATTTTGATGATGAATCTGATATTGATTTGTTAATTATAACTGCAGATGTTCTTCCTCGAAGAGTTAGGCATGAAATAACGGATATTGTTTTTGATGTTAATTTAGAATATGGTACAAATTATAGTACCTTTGTTGTAGACAGTACTTCATGGAAAGATGGACCCCACTCTATATTACCTATTCATGATGAAATAGAAAGAGAAGGTGTAATATATGAGTAAAGAGAACCAACGCAAACAGATGGTCCGTTATTGGTGGGAAAAATCTGAAGAAAGTTTAAAATCTGCAAGAAGAGAATTTAAAGCTGGTGCATATGATTTTTCTATAAATAGGATATATTATGCTGCTTTTTATGGAGTAAGTGCAGTCTTATTAGATAGAAATATGTCATTTAAAAAGCATTCGGGAGTAAGAGCATATTTTCAGAGAGAATTTATAAAAGAAGGATTAATAGAGGTAAAATGGGGTAAATTTTATGATATATTATTTGAAGATCGCCAGGAAAGTGATTATACAGCTTTTATTGATTTTAGTAATGATTATGTTAGTGAACAAATACAATTATGTGAGCAATTTTTGAAAGAGTTAAAAAAATTATTGAATGGCGTATAAAGTGGGGAGCCAAACAGCGTATAACATTTAGGTGTCTTCTGAAGTTGCAGTAAAAAAGAGAAAGCAACGTTTGAAAAACAACATTGCTTTCTCCAGAAATCAGCCTTTAAAGCTTAAACCTGCAATTTCAGAAACACCCTGCCCGTTGAAGCCGCGGTCGAATTCAGCTATGGAGTTTCAATAATCTCCTTTTGGTTTTCACCGGGCCTTAATCCGGTTTTTTACGAATTCCAAAGAGCTCAAAAGCTGATATACAGTAGATAATGCTTAAAA
>Ga0209075_1003415_pt1 | contig 13255 bp, 7 predicted proteins | sample Stecom2011_FD_187523 | JGI IMG/M metagenome (GOLD analysis project Ga0209075, IMG submission 187523) | Agricultural soil microbial communities from Utah to study Nitrogen management - Steer compost 2011 (SPAdes) (version 2) | ecosystem: Environmental > Terrestrial > Soil > Agricultural land... | reverse complement strand
AGATTTTGTGGATAACGGCAGTATGAATACCGGTTCAGACTAAGGGAAAACCGAAACCGTCGGTAATTCAGATGCTTGTGAAGGGCTGTTCAGAAAAGTTTTCAAGTAAGTTATCCACATAAAAACCTCCTTCCAAGATGCCTGAAAGTTACCCTAACCTACTGATTTATAAACTATAAAACGGATCACTCCAGAGCTTATCCGAAGGTTTTCCAATTAATTATCCACAGACTGACGGGTTCTCTGTCGCAAACGATAGACGCTCAGCCACACCACCGCATTGACCAGCGACAGAATCAGGAAGAAGGCGGGGATACTCACATTCATCAACCCCAGAATGATAATACCCACCAGGGCACTGGCCACCATGAACAGGGAATTGATGACGTTCAGGGCAGCAATGATTCTCGCCCGTTTGTGGTCCTGGGTCTGGTGCTGGATAAACGCATAGAGGGGGACAATAAACAGGCCGCCGCAAAGCCCGATTCCCACCAGGTCTAGCAAGACACGGATATACACCGGCTCGGTAAGCAGGCTCAGCCAGGTGGAAGGCAGCGGGTCTGCCGGAACCGCAAAATACAGATCGACCCCCAGCAAGGTCAGTCCCAGAGCGCCCCAGGGCACGGGCGACAGGGTGATCTCCCGTTTGGTCAGCCGCTCACACAGGATTGAGCCGGCCGAAATACCCACAATAAACATGGCCAGCAACAGGGTAACCACCGTTTCATCCCCTGCCAGCCAGGTTTTGGCAAAGTTCGGGAACTGGGTCAGGTAGGCGGCTCCCAGAAACCAGAACCAGGAAATGGCAAAGATAGCGCCGAGTACGGCCGGGTTTTCTCTCGCCACCCCCCACAGTTTCCAGGTTTCCCGGAACGGCTGGAAGCGCACCTTCACCTGGGGCGCTTCGTCCAGGGTATCAGGCACCTGCCGGGCCGCCAGGTACCCCAATATCGCCAGAGCCACAATCGCCACGGCGGTAATGGTGGCTGCTGCCTCGGTGCTGGCAATGACGCCGGCGGCGACGGTGCCCAGCAAGATGGCGACAAAGGTACCGCCGCTCACCAGGCCGTTGCCGCCCACCAGTTCGTGATCCGCCAGCACCCGGGGCAGGATCGAGTACTTGACCGGACCAAAAAACGTAGACTGCGCGCCCATCAGGAACAACAGCACCAGCAGGACTTCGTACCAGTCCAGCCAGAGGGAAATAGCCGCCAGCCCCATGATGACAATTTCGGCGGCTTTTACCCGCCGGATAATCCAGGCTTTGTCGTAGCGATCGGCCATCTGGCCGGCCACGCCGGAGAACAGGAAAAAAGGCAGGATAAACAGAAAGGCAGCCAGATTCACCACCACATTCACTGACAACCCCATCAGCCCGCCAGCCTGAAAGGTAATCAGCAGCAACAGGGCGTTTTTATAGAGGTTGTCGTTGAACGCGCCGGAAAACTGGGTCAGGTAAAAGGGCAGAAAGCGCCGCTGACCCAGCAACCGGAACTGGTGTTTTTTTGCCATCAATAGTCGTCGGCCTTTTTCGAAGGGCTGGCTGCCGGGGCCGCACCGCCACCCGTCCCGGCGGCCAGACGCTCCAGTTCCCGCTCGACCGCGTTGGCAGACTTGGCAAATCCGGCCAGAAGGTTATACAGCACCGGGATAATGAACAGCGTGAGCGTGGTGGCGAAAATCAGACCACCCAGGATCACAACACCAATGGCCGCCCGGCTCTCGGCCCCTGCGCCGGTGGCAATCACCAGCGGTACCGCACCGAAGACGGTAGACACGGTGGTCATCAGTACCGGACGAAAGCGCAGGGTGGCACCTTCAAGTATGGCATCCCGTACCTCGTAACCCTTATCCCGAAGCTGGTTGGCAAACTCGACCATCAGTATGCCGTTCTTCGCCATCAATCCCAGCAGCATCACCATGCCGATCTGGCTGTATATGTTCAGGCTGATGCCGGACCAGGCAAGTGCGATCAGGGCCCCGGTAACGGCCAGAGGCACCGACAGCATGATGATCAGCGGATGTATCCAGCTTTCAAACTGGGCCGCCAGCACCAGGAACACGATTACGAAGGCAAGGGCGAAGGTGACAAAAATCGCTGCGGACGACTCCTGAAACTCCCGGGACAGGCCTTTGTAGCTCACCCGTGCTTCCGGCGGCAGGTTATCCACAGCCAGGTTGTTCAGGTAGGTCAGCGCGGTGCCCAGGTCGTAGCCGTCTGCCAGCGAGGCGCTGATAACCACCGCCGGCAGGCGGTCGATCCGCCGCAGATCCGGGTTGGCACCGATTTCGTCCACCGTTACCAGGGCTTTGAGCGGAATCAGCTCACCACCGTCCCGGGGGCGCAGGAAGATCTGCTCCAGGTCGTCCGGCGTCGCCCGGTTGGCATCGTCTGCCTGCAAAACCACGTCGTACTCCTTACCCCGGTCCAGATAGGTGGTCACCTGCCGGGACGCCAGCATGGTCTGCAGGGTGAGCCCCACATCCTCAACGGTGATGTCCAGATCCGCCGCGCGGTCCCGGTCGATGTTGACCGTAAGCTCGGGCCGGGTCAGCTCAAAGTCGGTATCCACGTTGATCAGGTTAGGGTTTTCCCTGGCCCGCTCCACAATCTCCTCGCTCCAGGCCTGGACGGTCTCATAGTCCGGGCCGGCAATCACAAATTCCACCGGCTGGTTGAAGCCACCCTGCCCCAGCCCCGGAGGGTTGATCACGGCAATCCGCAGACCGGAGATCTCCGACAGTTTCTGACGAATATCGCTGGTAATCGCCTGTTGTTTGACATCCCGCTGTTCCCAGGGCACCAGGCCCATGATCATGAACGCGTTGTCTTCTTCGTCCCGGAACCCGACGATCGATAACAGGCGCTCGGCACTGCCTTCATCCAGGTAGGTGAGCAGCTGCTGCTCGGCCTGGCGCACAAAGTGATCGGTGTACTCTACCGTGGAACCCCGGGGCGCACTGGCGGGCATGATCACCACGCCACGATCTTCGATGGGCGCCAGTTCCTGGGGCAGGCCCGGATAAATCACCGCTGCCACCACCATACCAGCCATGCCAAGGCCCAGTATCAGGCCCGGCTGGTTAAGGGAAAATCGCAGCAGCCGCTGATAACCCCGTGTCAGCCCGCCAAGGGCACTTTCGACCACCGCCCAGAAGCCCCGGGTTTTGGTGCTGTCCGGGCTCGGGCGAAGCCACTTGGAGCACAGCATCGGGGTGAGTGACAGGGCCACCAGACTTGAGAAAATCACCGCAGCTGCCAGGGTAAACCCGAACTCGGCAAACAGTCGTCCCACGTTGCCGCCCATAAACGAAATGGGCACAAACACGGCCACCAGCGTAAGCGTGGTGGCGATCACCGCAAAGGCAACCTGCCGGGTACCCCGGTAGGCAGCCAGCAGGGGTGGCTCGCCCTCATCAATACGGCGCTGGACGTTCTCCAGCACCACAATGGCGTCGTCCACCACCAGGCCAATGGCAAGAATCACCGCCAGCAGTGTCAGCACGTTGATGGAGAAACCAAGGAAGCCCAGCCCGATAAACGCCCCGATGACCGCAATCGGAATGGTCACCGCCGGGATCAGCGTAGCCCGCCAGGAGCGCAGGAACAGGAAGATCACCAGGATGACCAGCGAGACAGCCATGCCCATGGTTACCAGAACCTCCTTGATGGAAGCCCGGATAAAGATGGATTCGTCATAGCTTTCGTTGATGGAGACTTCCGGCGGCAGGGTCTCTTTGATCTGTTCCAGCTCTGCCCTTACCCCGTCAGAGACCGCGACGGTATTGGCCTTGGACTGGCGGATTACGCCCATGCCAATGGCCGTCTGGCCGGCGGCCCGCATACGCCCGACGTCGGATTCCACGCCCATCTGGACGTTCGCCACCTCACCCAGCCGCAGCAGGTCGTTGCCATCCCGGCGCACCACCAGGTTACGGAACTCCTCAACGGTGGAGAGCCGGCCTTCGGCCCGCACGGTGAAGTTACGGGTTGAGGAATCCACCGACCCCGCCGGCAGCTCTACGTTATTGGCGCGCAACGCCCGCTCTACCTCGGCCACGGTGATATCCCGGGCCGCCAGCCGCTCCCGGTCGAGCCAGACCCGGATGGCATAGCGGCGCTCGCCGCCAATACGCACATCGGCAACGCCGTCCAGTACCGACAGTCGGTCTTTGAGGACCCGGTCGGCAAAATCACTCAGCTCGGCGGCATCCCAGACGTCACTGGTCAGGGTTACCCACATCATCGGCCGGGCATCGGAGTCGGCCTTACGGACCACCGGGGGATCGGCTTCGTCCGGCAGGCGGTTCAGTACGCGGGACACGGCATCGCGCACATCGTTGGCCGCGATGTCGATATCCCGGGAGGTGTTGAACTCGATGGTGGTACGGGATTCCCCCTGCTCGGAGGAGGACTCGATGGAACGAATGCCCTCGATGCCGCTGATGGCCCCTTCGATGATCTGAGTGATCTGGGTATCGACCACTTCGGCGGCCGCACCGGTGTAATCCGTGGCAACCGAGACAATGGGCGGATCAATATCGGGGTATTCACGCACCGGCAGACCCAGCAACGCCGCGAGCCCGAACACCAGAATCAGCAGGCTCAGAACGGTGGCAAACACCGGTCGCTTGATGGAGACATCAGACAGAACCATCGATCAGGACCCCTGCAAAGAGCTGAACCGGTTCTCCGGAATGGCCAGATCCGACTCAATGGCCCGCACCCGGTTACCGGAGCTCAGGCGGTCCTGTCCGGTAATGATGACAGCATCCTCGGCACTCAGGCCGGTGGTGACCTCAACCAGCCCCGGTGCGCGACTGCCGGTGGTAACGGCCACCCGTCTGGCCTGGCCGTCTTCCGCGACAAAGACGTATTTCTGGTCGCCCCGAAGCATCAGCGCCTGTTCCGGAATCACCAGGCCCTGGCGCTCCTGCAAGGTGAGCGAGGCAGACATGAACTGGCCGGGCCGCAGGCGGCCTTCCGGGTTATCGATCAGGGCACGCACCGCGAGCGTACGGCTGAGCTCGCTGATACGGGTAGCCAGCTCTACCAGTTCCCCGGTGAATACCCGGTCGGGGAATGCCGGCGAGCTGGCACGAACTTGCTGCCCCAGCTCCAGCTGGCCGACAAAACGCTCCGGCACGGCGAAACTGAGTTCCAGCTGATCACTGGCATCCAGGGTGGTAATAGCGGTGCCTGCCTGCAGATAGGCACCGATACTGATATCCGAGAGCCCGATCACCCCGGAAAACGGTGCTTCGATACGATGGTTCTCCAACCGGACCCGCGCCGCTTCTCGCTGGGCAACGGCAACGTCGACGGCAGTCCGGAGTTCATCCACCTGGGACTGGGACACGCTGTTGTTACTGCGCAGGCTCATGGCCCGGTCATACTGCCGGCGGGCATCCGCCAGCTGGGCGTCGATCACCGCAAGTTCGGCGCGCACCAGACGGTCGTCCAGGCCCAGCAGTACCTCCCCTTTCCGGACTTTTCGCCCGGCCTCCAGGTTGATCTGCACAACCCGCCCGCTCACCTCGGTGGTCAGCTCAACGGCCTCCAGTGCCTTGAGCGACGCCACAGCCGAGACTTCATCGCGCACCTTACGCAGTTTCGGATGGGCGATGTTCACCGCGGACGCCTGAGGCTCGGCACCAGGCCCCCGGGCATCCGGAGTCTCCAGATGCCGGTACACACCTGCGCCTGCGACTACCACGCCTACCAACACAATTGCTACCAGCCACTGCTTCCACATGGGTATCTGTTACCTGTCAGTTTTCGTTGTGCCTATCCCGGACCAGGGAAACACCTAGACCGCAACACGGCCAGAAAGTTCGCCGTTACAACACAGAGAAAGTCCCGGGGAGGTTAACAATATAAGACTCTGCAATCCCGGGCCACCTGCACCTGACGGGAACCTGATATTTTGCACGACTTTTACATACCCGCTTAACACACTGATGACAGCGCCCCTTCCTAAAAACAACAAAGCGTCATTTCAGCCAATTGTCCAATCTGACAGGCGGTCAGGCGCTTTCCGTCAATGGCAGGTCCCCCGCAATGCCGTAAAACAGGAGGCATTCCAGCCCTTGAGGCCACACGTATCAGACTGAGCGTTAATGAGGATCGGCCATGCCTGTGTATAAAGCACCCCTGCGGGACATGAAATTTCTGCTGAATGAAGTGTTCGACTATCCCAGCCACTACCAGAGCCTGGCCTCGGGTGAAAATGCGACGCCGGATATTGTCGATGCCATTCTTGGCGAATGTGGCCGCTTCTGTGAAGAAGTGCTGAGCCCGCTGTACCAGAGCGGTGACGAAGAAGGCTGCAAGCTGGTGGATGGTGAAGTCATCACACCCAAGGGCTATAAAGAAGCCTACCAACAGTACGCAATGGCTGGCTGGCAGGGGCTGTCAGCACCGGAGGAATTCGGGGGCCAGGGGCTGCCTGCCTCCATGGGCCTGTTCAAGCAGGAGATGATGGGCACCGCCAACTGGGCCTTCTCCATGTATCCCGGCCTCTCGCTCGGTGCCATGAACACCATTTTCCTGCACGGCACCGATGAACAGAAGCTCACCTATCTGGTGCCCCTGACCGAAGGCCGCTGGGGCGGCACCATGTGCCTGACCGAACCTCAGTGCGGCACCGACCTGGGCCAGGTCAAAACCAGGGCCGAGCCCCAGACAGACGGCAGCTTCAAACTCACCGGCACCAAGATCTTTATCTCCTCCGGCGAGCACGATCTGACTGAAAACATCATTCACATTGTGCTGGCCCGGCTGCCCGGTGCGCCCAAGGGTACCCGGGGTATCAGCCTGTTTATCGTGCCCAAATTCATGGTCAACGCCGAGGGTGGCGTGGGTGAGCGCAACAACGTCAGCTGTGGCAGCCTTGAGAAGAAAATGGGCATTAACGCCTCCGCCACCTGCGTGATGAACTTCGACGGCGCCACCGGCTACCTGATCGGCCCCGAGAATGAAGGCCTGGAGTGCATGTTTACCTTTATGAATACGGCCCGGATCGGCACCGCCATCCAGGGTGTCGGCCCGGCCGAGTTGTCCTATCAGTGGGCGCTCGACTACGCGCGGGAGCGACGCTCCATGCGTGCGCTGTCGGGCAAGAAGGAGCCGGACCAGGTTGCCGACAGCCTGATTCATCATGCCGACGTCAGGCGCATGCTGCTGACCCAGAAAACCATCGCCGAAGGCGGCCGGGCCATGCTGTACTACGCCGCAAAGATTGCCGACCACATGGTCGAAGCCTACACCGTGGGTGACAACGCCAAAGCAGAGAAGTACGACGACAAGCTGGGCTTCCTTACCCCCATCCTGAAAGGTTTCCTGACAGAGCTCGGCTGTGAGGCGGCCAACCTGGGTATGCAGGTGTTTGGCGGACACGGTTACATCCGGGAGCATGGCATGGAGCAGATCGCCCGGGATACCCGCATCGCCACCTTGTACGAAGGCACCACCGGTATTCAGGCGCTTGACCTGCTGGGCCGAAAGGTCCTGTTGATGACCCAGGGCGGCGCGGTACGGGAATTCACCTTCAAGGTCGCCAACTTTGCCCGTAAGCACCTGGCCAACAAGCAGCTGCGGCCAATGGCAGTGGAGCTGTTAAAACTGACCGCACAATGGAACCTGCTGACGGTCCGCATCATGCTCGCGGCCCGTAAAGACCGGGATGTGGTCAGTGCGGCTTCCTACGATTTCCTGATGTACAGCGGTTACGTGACCATGGCCTACATGTGGCTGCGTCAGGCGACGGTGGCTGTGGATAAACTGAACAAGGGCGGTGAGGAATCTGAGGCTTTCTATCGTACCAAGCTGAATACTGCCGAGTTTTACTATGAACGCCTGCTGCCCCGGGCCCAGACCCATGCTACCAGCATGACCAGCCCCACCCGTAACCTGATGCAGATTGATACCGAAGACATGGCCTTTACCGGTTAAACCCGGGCCTCCCCGTACCCGGGCCCTTGAGCCCGGGATTTTTTTGTTTCCATAAAAAAACCGCCGGCAAAAGCCGGCGGTTTTTCGGGTTGTGGATAACTCAGAAGCCCACGGTGGCTGACAGCCACAGACGACGACCGTCTTCGAGGGTACCATCAATCGAACGGCCGGACTGGATATAGCTGGATACCCAGGCCTCACTGCCAGAGCCGTCGATGTAACGCTCACCTTCGGTGAAGTCGCGGTCAAACAGGTTGTAGATTGCGGCTTTCAGGGTCACGTTTTCAGCGGCCTGGTAAGACGCACCCAGGTGGAATACTGAGTAAGCTTTCAGATCACCCACCTGATCATCAATCAGCTGATTGGCAGCAGACAGATTCGCATACCGGTCCGTAAAGCGATCACGCTTGCTGCGATACTCACCTTTGAACCAGAGATCCAGCGCCGGCGTGGCCTGCCAGTTGATGGCGGCATTCAGCAGGTGCCTCGGGGTATTGGTCAGAGGCTGCCCCTGGTTCTCACCACTCTTCTGCTCACTGTCGGTCAGGGTGTAGTTACCGGACAGTCTCCAGTCAGGTGCAAACTGCCAGCTGCTTCCGACCTCTACCCCACGGGTTTCGGCCTTGCCAATGTTAATGGACTGGGAGAAATCGTCCTGAGTGAAGCCCGGGCCGTAGCTGATACAGCCCGGCAGATTCGGATTGCTTGCCGAGGCACAGTTGGGGATCGCAGGGCCAGCGTCAATCTTGTCTTTAAACCGGTTATGAAACACCGTGACGTTGGCCTTGAAGCCATCCAGATTATCGAAATACGCACCCAGTTCTGTGTTGGTGGTGATTTCCGGCTCCAGATCGGGGTTACCAAAACCGATGTTGGTACCCTGCCCCCCGACAGACGAAATACCGTCATGCAGTTCGTTAACCGTCGGCGCTTTGAAGCCGCGGCTCACCCCGCCTTTGAAGGTCCACTGGCTGAACGGATTCCACACCAGATACGCACGGGGGCTGACCTGGCCGTCAAAGCCATCGTATTTCTCGTGGCGGGCACCGAGGGTCAGGTACAGATCCTGAGTCAGGCTCCACTCGTCTTCCAGGAACACCGCCCAGGAGGTCCGCTCGAAGTCTTCGCCGGCGATGCCGTCGGTGACTTCCGCATCCCAGTACTGACCACCTAGCGTCACGATATGGGACTCACCCAGCGGCGCCACAAACTTGCTGTCCAGAACCAGATCCTTGGATTCCAGGGTCCGGTCATCACCCGCGACCATATAGTCGAACGGCGGCGCGTAGGCCACACCCCGGCTACCTGGGATGGTACGCCCCAGAGTTTCGGTCTTGTTGTGAGTCAGAGTGCTGGTCAGGGTACCGGCATCAAAGCGACCGGTATGGCCCAGAGCCACCTGGTCGCGGTAAAAGCGCAGTTCATCGCCATAGCCGGCGACGTTATCGGGGTCAGGATTCCGACACCCCGCCGTGTTGCTGCCACTGGTGAAGCCATCCAGGGTGCCAAGCTGGCAGTCCTCGTTGTTGTACACCTGACGGCCACGCTCAAAATCCAGATACAGATCGTGGTTGCTGGTAGGGGTCAGGGTCAACCGGGAACCGACGCTATAGGTGCGGCCTTCCACCGGCGCGGCACCACGGCGGTTAACCACGCTGCCGTCTTCAAAGCGCAGGTCGGAGGCGCTGCGATCGTAAACACGACCACGCACCTGCATGCCCATAAGGCCCTCTACCAGAGGCCCGCTGGTAAAGAATTCGGTGGTGGAGTCGTTGCCGTAGTCCCGGTCTTCCTGCAGGGTTTGCTGCACGGTGACCGAGCCGGACCATTCATCGGCAACCTTCTTGGTGATGATGTTGATCACCCCGCCCATGGCATCCGAGCCATACAGCGTCGACATCGGGCCACGGATAACCTCAATCCGCTCGATGGCGGACAGCGGCGGAATAAAACTGGTCGCGGTTTCGTTAAATCCGTTGGGGGTAACGTTACCTCCGGTGTTCTGGCGACGCCCGTCCACCAGAATCAGGGTGTATTCGCTGGGCAGACCACGGATGCTGACGTTCAGACCACCGGTTTTCCCGGTACCCTGACGGATGTCGATACCTTCCACACCGTCAAGCGCTTCGGCAATGTTACTGAACGACTGTGAGCTCAGCTGCTCCTGACTGATCACGCTGATACTGGCCGGCGCATCGGTCACCTTTTGTTCAAAACCAGACGCCGAAACCACCAGCTCATCCAACTGCATGGGTTGAGCTGCTGCCTGTAAGGCAGTGCCCGCCGAAAGAATCGCAACCGAGGCCGCAAGAACCGAAGACCTGAACACAGTATGTAACTCCCTCACGAAGATAGTAATTAATCCCGGAAGAGAATGATATTGGTTCTTACTTGAGAATTAAAACAATTTAACTGGAACGTTCCGGCCCGGAAAATGGAACGATGAGATTGTGATCCGAAGCGACCCTGTGACGGGACGCCCCGAGATCGTGCCTGTCATACCGATGGTCATGCTTACTTACGCCATGGCCTCGGCGATCAGACCGATCGAATGCAGCCGCGGCTCATGGTGGTATACGTCCGAGACAATCATCAGTTCATCAACGCCCGTTTTGGCGATAAAGGCATCCAGCTCTGCCCGCACGGTGGCGGGGGAACCGAACACCGAGTGCGCCAGCATCCGATTGGCCTGTGCCCGTTCATGCGCCGACCAGTAGCTATCAATATCGTCGATAGGTGGCTTGCTCAAACCACGACGCCCGCTGACGAGATCCGCGAAGGACATCTGCTGCGTGGTGGCAAGCCGTCTGGCCTCAGCATCAGTATCGGCGGCGATCACATTGATGCCCGCCACCGCGTAAGGCCGGTCGAGCTGTGCGGAGGGTTTGAAGTGGCTGCGGTAGATTTCCAGGGCCGGCATCAGCATGTCCGGTGCAAAATGTGAGGCAAACGCATAAGGCAGGCCAAGCTCTGCCGCCAGTGATGCCCCGAAGGTGCTCGACCCCAATATCCACAGTGGCACGTTGGTTCCGGCGGCCGGGACCGCCACGATGCGCTGATCAGGGGTGGCAGGGGCAAGAAACGCCTGCAGCTCCAGCACATCCTGCGGAAACTGATCTGACGCGGCGGGTGAACGGCGCATCGCCCGTATCGCCATCTGGTCTGTACCCGGCGCACGGCCAAGGCCAAGGTCGATGCGTCCGGGATAGAGCCGTTCCAGAGTGCCAAATTGCTCGGCAATGATATAGGGCGCGTGGTTTGGCAACATGATGCCGCCGGCCCCCACGCGGATGGTTTTCGTACCACCGGCTATGTGGCCGATTACAACCGAGGTCGCGGCGCTGGCGATACCGGCCATATTGTGATGCTCGGCCACCCAGATGCGTTTATAGCCGCATTGTTCGGCATGGGATGCCAGGTCCCGGGCATTGTTGAGAGCGCCACCGGCGTCGGTATCTTCTGTGACACGAACCAGTTCGAGAATTGAAAGTGCCGTCATTGCGATGAACTCCTTTCAGCGGATTGTTCAGTAGTATTCATATAGTCGCCCGGCGTAGTTCCTATCTCACTTGCCAATACAGAACGACGAGAAAATCTTGCCCAGTAGTTCATCCGGGGTTAACCGGCCGGTGATTTCGCCAAGCGCATCCTGGGCTGCCCGAAGGTCTTCGGCAAGCAGCTCTCCGGCACCGTAGCCTTCGAGCTGGGCCTGGCCCTGGATCAGCAGGTCTCTGGCCCGCTCCAGAGCATCCAGATGACGCCGGCGTGCCAGGAAGCCGCCTTCGGTGGTGCTGGCAAACCCGATGCTGTCCTTCAGGTGATTACGCAAGACATCCAGACCCTCGGCAGACCGGGCCGCCAGGCGAACCACCGGGGCGGCCTGTCCGGGTTCGGTGCTGATACCCACGCGCTCGCCCGTCAGGTCCACTTTGTTGCGGATGACGGTCACCGGGGCCCTGGCTGGTAACTGGTCGATAAAGTCCGGCCAGATTTCATGGGGTTCGGTTTTATCGGTGGTCGTGGCGTCTACCATCAGCAGGATCCGGTCGGCCTGGCGGATTTCTTCCCAGGCCCGGGCAATGCCTATGCGCTCTACTTCGTCGGGGCTGTCCCGAAGGCCGGCGGTGTCGATGATGTGCAGCGGCATCCCGTCGATGTGGATATGTTCCCTCAGAACATCGCGGGTGGTCCCTTCAATGGCGGTAACGATGGCCGCTTCCCGGCCCGCCAGAGCATTCAACAGGCTGGATTTTCCGGCATTGGGGCGGCCGGCAATCACCACCTTCATGCCATCCCGAAGAATACTGCCCTGCTGGGCTTCGGCCAGAATGTCCTCCACCTGCTGCAGCAGGTGGGCGAGGTCCTGCGCGACTTTACCATCCGCCAGAAAGTCGATTTCTTCTTCCGGGAAATCAATGGCGGCTTCCACGTAAATCCGCAGATGGGTAACCGCCTCAACCAGCTCATCAATGCGCCGTGAGAACACGCCCTGCATCGACCTGACCGCACATCGGGCGGCCTGTTCCGAACTGCTTTCGATCAGGTCGGCAATGGCTTCTGCCTGAGCCAGATCGAGTTTATCGTTCAGAAACGCCCGTTCCGAAAACTCGCCCGGGCGTGCCAGCCGCGCGCCCAGACGACATACCTCCCGCAGCAGCATATCGAGGATCACGGTACCGCCGTGGCCCTGCAGCTCCAGCACATCTTCGCCGGTGAACGAGTGCGGGTTGGGGAAAAACAGACCAATACCCTCATCGATCAGTTCACCCTGGTGGTCCCGGAACGGGCCGTAATGAGCATATCGGGGCCTGGGTTCAAAGCCCAGCATCGCCCGCGCAATCCGGGCGGCCTGGGGGCCGGACACCCGAACAATGCCTACCCCGGCCTGGCCTGGAGCGGTGGCAATGGCGGCGATGGTATCGGTAGCTGGCTTCATCTTGCTGGGTTCCTGCAATCAAAATAACAAAGGCTCCGCGAGGGAGCCTTTGTCAGGTCAGAAAGCCTGGATAATCAGTATTTCTTGCCTGCGGTTTCTGCTTCGATCTTGCGGGTAATGTACCACTGCTGGGAGATCGAAAGAATGTTGTTCACCAGCCAGTAGAGTACCAGACCTGCCGGGAACCAGAGGAAGAACACGGTAAAGATCAGCGGCATCAGCTTCATGATCTTGGCCTGCATGGGATCCGGCGGTGTCGGGTTCAGGCTCATCTGGATGAACATGCTGGCACCCATCAGGATCGGCAGGATGAAGTACGGGTCCATCTGGGACAGATCCTGAATCCAGAGCATGAACGGCGCATG
>Ga0209075_1003414_pt1 | contig 13264 bp, 14 predicted proteins | sample Stecom2011_FD_187523 | JGI IMG/M metagenome (GOLD analysis project Ga0209075, IMG submission 187523) | Agricultural soil microbial communities from Utah to study Nitrogen management - Steer compost 2011 (SPAdes) (version 2) | ecosystem: Environmental > Terrestrial > Soil > Agricultural land... | reverse complement strand
CCGGCGGAGTACATGGAGTACGCCAAGGACCTCGACAGCATGTCTGCAGAGATCTACAAGTACCTCAACTTCGACCAGATGGAAGAGTACACCCAGAAGGCATCTGAGGCTTCCGTAGCCTGAGATTCCCTGAGGTAACTTACCTCTGATCTGAAACGCCAGCCTTCGGGCTGGCGTTTTTTTATGCCTTGCAAACCCGCCTCCCAACCGGGAATTCAGAGACAAAAAAGGGCTCCCCGCGGGGAGCCCTTATCAGAACACTGATGTTAATCAGTGCATTCTGTTACCGCTGGATATGCTGATACTCGTCAGCATCACTGGTAGCCAGGCTCACCACCACGATGGCGATGAACGCAGCGATAAAGCCAGGGATGATTTCGTACACACCCGGGCCGCCCAGGAAGCTGCCATTCCAGCCCAGCGCGATCCACGCCATGACGGTCACTGCACCCACAATCAGGCCAGCCAGCGCACCGGCACCGTTGGTGCGGGACCACATCAGGCCAAGGATGATCAGCGGACCAAAGGCGGCACCAAAGCCTGCCCAGGCGTTACTGACCAGGCCCAGTACCTGCGAGTTGGGATCAGAAGCAATGACAGCTGCAACCAGACCAACCGCGACCACACAGGCCCGGCCAACGTTGACACATTCCCTGTCGGTTGCTTCCTTACGCAGGAACAAGCGGTAGAAGTCCTCGGTAAGGGAGGACGACGCCACCAGCAACTGACTGGAGATGGTACTCATAACCGCCGCCAGCAACGCCGCGTAGAGGAAACCGGTGATCAGCGGATGGAACAGCAGGTTGGCCAGAATAATAAAGATGGTTTCAGGGTCGGCAACATCCAGGCCATTACGAACGGCGTAGGCGCGGCCAAAGATACCGAGCGAAATCGCACCGATCAGGGAAATTGCCATCCAGGACATACCAATATTACGGGCCACAGGCACTTCTTTTACCGAACGGATCGCCATAAAACGCACGATGATATGGGGCTGACCAAAATAACCGAGCCCCCAGGCCACAGCCGATAGCCAGCCAATCAGGGTGAGCCCTTCGGTCCAGGACAACAAGGTAGGATCAACGCTGTTAAGCGTCTCTGCAGCCTGACCAAAGCCGCCACCGCCTTCACCGAACAGCACCACAGCCGGCATGATCACCAGCGCCAGCATCATGATGCAACCCTGCACAAAGTCGGTCATGCTCACCGCGAGGAAACCGCCCACAACGGTATAGGCCAGTACCACGCCCAGCGTGATCACGATCCCGACGCCGTAGTCGCTCAGGCCACCGAAGTTAAAGATACCGGCAAAGGCACTTTCAAACAGTTTGCCACCCGCCACCAGGCCAGAGGCGGTATAGACCGAAAAGAAAACCACGATGATAATGGCCGAAACCGTCCGCAGCGGCAGCGCTTTGGTCGGAAACCGGTTAGCCAGAAAAGCCGGAATAGTCAGGGCATTGCCATAGTGAACGGTTTGTTCACGCAGCCTCGGCGCAACAATGACCCAGTTAACGAACGCGCCCACAAACAGACCAATACCAATCCAGGCATCTGCCAGACCCGAAACGAATAATGCACCCGGCAGACCCAGCAGCAGCCAGCCGCTCATATCTGAGGCCCCTGCCGACAGGGCCGCTACCTTCGGGCTGAGTCCCCGCCCGCCGAGCATATAGTCTTCAGCTGTCGCTGAGGCCTTTCGCATGGCGTAAATGCCAATGCCGATCATGATCGCGAAATACGCAAATAGACTGATCCAAACGCCAATAGCCATAAGGCTCCTCCAGTTTATATGAGCGGATACCAATCCGCCCTTATGTACAGCGCTGGCGAATTAACCGACAGCTTGTACTGTTCTTCTTGTTTACCTCTGATCTTTCGGGGCTGGTGCGGCTGCGAGCCGCTTATGTACCCCCTTACTATAGTTGACCATCGCGAGTTTGCGACAATCAGACACCCCTGTTTTTCAGAGTGTTACTACGCATCCTGTACGTTAGTCCTCAAGCGTGCCCACGGCTTGCGAAATTCTACGAATGTTTTGCAGAATCCTACGGGACTGTCGTAATAGCTGGCAGATCAGGCTACCTCCTCGCCGAGTTGCAGCCTGGAGGGTGTGGTTCCCTTATATTTACGCAACGCATTGGTGAGCGCACTCTGGGATGAAAATCCGGTGCGGTAGCTGATTTCAGAGACTGACAGCGTGCTGCCTGACAGCAAGCGCACAGCCTGATCAAGCCGGGTCTGAATCAGAAACTGATGCGGGGTAATGCCGGTGATTTCCCGAAAAACCTCATGGAAGCGGCTGACGCTCAGGCAGGCTTCGCCGGCCAGATCCTGTACGGTAATTTTCCGATGCAGATTGGCCAGGATGTAACGGCGAATGGCTTCCGGACTGATGCTATGGCGATTCGGCCTGACCCCCAGATTACCGGTCATGCGGTCCGCCATGCTATACAGAATGCTGGCGGCGAGGTGTCGTTGCAGCAGGCGATTGTCCTGGCGTGGTTCAAACTCGCTGGCGGCAATCTGAACCAGACCCTGCAACCGGTTATCCATCTGAATGACCCGCGGCTTGTCGAACATGCGGGCGAGGCACTCATAATCGGCATGCTGAGCGTGTTCGAAGGCCGGACTGGACGGATCCAGATTAATGACAAGCACGTGATTCTGGCGGTCGCCACAGTAATCGTGGGGGACATCGGTGGGCACCAGAAACGCCTTCCAGGTATCGAGGCTTGACCCCACGCCGCCTACACTCAGCTCCGCAGATCCATGGACCCCCACCACAATCTGGGGGTGGGCATGACGGTGCTGATGCGCATCTACCGGCAGTTTCAGAAGCTTTGCGTCGAACATTCTATACCTGTTTTTATATCGAAACAGGTGCCTTGGCGAGGGCACCCAAAAGCGCCGCAACCTTCTCCGACACCTGCTCAAGAGGCAGAGCTGCATTCACGATATGATACTGCAAAGGCGCAGCTGTCGCTCTTGCCAGGTAGGCTTCCCGGACCTTCCGGAAAAACACCAGGGCTTCCTGCTCAAAACGATCCAGCTCCCCGCGTTTTCGGGCTCTGGCCATACCCGTCTCTACCGGCGCATCCAGCAGAATAACGTGGTCAGGCCGGATATCTCCCTGCACCAGCGTTTCGAGTGCCGAAATATGCGCGCAAGCTACGCCCCGCCCTCCGCCCTGATAGGCAAAAGTGGCATCGGTAAAGCGGTCACACAGCACCCACCTGCCCTGCTCCAGAGCCGGGAGAATGCAATTGTGCAAGTGCTGGGCACGGGCGGCAAACATCAACAGCAGTTCGGTGGTCTCATGCACCGGCTCCTCCCGGGGCATCAGCAGCAACTCCCGGATTTTCTCGGCCATCGGCGTACCACCGGGCTCCCGGGTAACCAGCACATCCTTGCCCATAGCTCTCAGGGTATGAGCAGCATTCTGCACCTGGGTCGTCTTGCCAACACCTTCGACGCCCTCAAACGTGATAAAACGACCTCTGGCAACCATCAGTTGTCCCCGTTGTTGTCTGAGCCGCCGGTGGCTGCCGGGTAGGATCGGTAATTCTCTCGCCGGTTAAGCTGGAATTCGCGAACCGCCTGCTGGTGCTCGGCCAGCGTACGGGAAAATTTGTGGCTGCCATCACCCCGGGCAACAAAATACAGACTGTCGCCGTCGGCCGGGTGCAGGGCGGCGTGTACCGAGTCACGGCCCGGCAGAGCGATCGGGGTCGGCGGCAGGCCATTGATGCGATAGGTGTTATAGGGCGTATAGGCCCGCAGATCCCTGGTGCGGATGCGGCCTTCGTAACTGTCACCCATGCCGTAGATCACGGTCGGGTCTGTCTGCAGGCGCATGCCTTTTTGCAGCCGGCGCACAAACACCCCGGCCACCTCCTGACGCTCGGAGGGCACGCCGGTTTCCCGCTCAACGATCGACGCCATGATCAGGGCTTCATACGGAGAGTCATACGGCAGGCCCTCAGCACGATGCGCCCACTCCTCGTCCAGCACCCTTACCATTCGCCCATAGGCCCGCCTGAGAATACTCAGGTCACTCTCCGTGCTGCTGTACATGTAGGTGTCCGGAAAAAACCAGCCTTCAGGATGCTGGCCCTCAGCCCCGACGGCTTCCATAACCTGCTCGTTGGTCCAGTCGGTGGTCAGCTTTCTGAGCCGGTCAGCATTTGCCAGTGCCGCTCTCATGTCGGCAAAGGTCCAGCCTTCGATAAACTGCACGGTCCAGAGTTTGACCTTGCCGTCTACCATGGTGCTGAGCATGGCCAATGGCGTCATACCCGGCAGCAGTTCATAGTCACCGGCCTTGATGCGGGTCTGGACCGGATTAAGACGGCCATACAGCTTCATCCACAGCGGATCAGACACCAGGCCCTTGGCGGCCATTTTCCGGGCCAGGCCACTGAATGATGTGCCCGCCTGCACACTGAACAACACCGGTTCTTCAAGGGCAACAGGCTGACGAAGCGTCTGAAAGCCCTGCCAGACCCAAAGGCCGGCCCCGGCTGCAGCAAGAACCACCACGGCTATAATCAGAATCAGTAGCTTTCTGAACACTCGACTCAATCCATCGCTATGTGAGAACGGCAGATTGTCGCAAGCCGCTGGTCTACTGGCAAATCCTGGCCCGCCAGCCGACGCACGCCCACCACACCAAGGACACTGTTGGTCAGGTACAGCCCGGCACAGACACCCGGCGACAGGTGCTCCGGCAACACCGGGGTTTCGGTAAGCGCCTGTCCGGCCTTCTGTAAACTTTCGATCACCAGCCGGCGCATGATACCCGCCACCGCGACGGACTCAAGAGGCGGCGTCAGCCAACCGTTATCCGTAGCAACAAACAGGTTGGTGCGAGTGCCTTCCACAATATGGCCCGCGGCATTGGCCATCAATAGTTCAAAGTGGTCACCGCTGATCTCCCGGGCTGCCATTACCTGCTCCAGGCGGTTCAGCGACTTGATGCCGGCAAACAACGGATTGACCGTCAGCGGCACCCGGGAGAACCCGGCGATCACCCCTTCCGGAGCGGGCCGTTCGGGTGCGCTGGCGCGGGCGACAAGAAGATTGGGTTCAATCCGGTCTGCAGGCCGGTAGCCCCGGCCCCCGCCCCCCCGGGTAAGTACCAGCTTGAGCACCCACCGCGGGCCCTCATCGCACCAGCGGCTGACAGCCTCCTCACACACCCGGGCCAGCTCAGCTTTTTGCACCGGGATCCCCAGCCGCCGGGCATCGGTTACCAGCCGGTCGAGGTGGTAAGCCAGCAACGGAGCACCGGCGCCCTCCACGCGGATAGTCTCAAACAGTCCGTCACCATAGGCCAGCCCCCGGTCGGAGGCCGGCAGGCCAGACTCATCCGCCCAGAATACCCGCATGGTTCAGCCTCAGCCCTCGTAACGGCGGAAAATAAGCGTCCCGTTGGTGCCGCCAAACCCGAACGAGTTGGACAGCGCAACGCGGGCATCCACCTTCCGGCTCTGGTTGGCGACAAAGTCCAGATCGCAGCCGTCGTCCGGGTTATCCAGGTTGATGGTTGGAGGCAGGATGCCTTCCCGAACCGCCAGTACTGAGAAAATAGCCTCGACGGCACCCGCCGCGCCGAGCAAGTGACCGGTCATGGATTTGGTGCTGCTCATGGCCAGCTTGCCGGCATGGTCGCCAAACACAGCCTTGACCGCCGCCACTTCAGCCACATCGCCGGCCTGGGTTGAGGTGCCGTGGGCGTTAATATAGTCGACGTCGCCGGGCTTCAGGCCGGCGTCCCGCAGGGCATTGACCATGGCACGGGCCGCGCCTTCGCCGTCGGTCGGGGGCGAGGTGATATGGTGCGCGTCGTCACTCATGCCAAAACCGATCACTTCCCCGTAAATGGTGGCACCCCGTGCTCTGGCATGCTCAAGCTCTTCCAGTACCACGACCCCGGCACCGTCGCTGAGCACAAAACCGTCGCGATCCTTATCCCACGGACGGCTCGCTTTCTCAGGCTCATCATTGCGGGTAGAAAGTGCCCGGGCCGACGCAAACGCCGCCACACCAGAACGCGTTGTGGCCATCTCCGAGCCACCCGCCAGCATCACATCTGCGTCGCCGTAGGCGATGGTGCGTGCGGCATAGCCAATATTGTGGGTGCCGGTGGTGCACGCGGTGACGATGGCAATGTTGGGGCCGCGGTAGCCAAAACGGATGGCCGCGTTGCCGGAGATCATGTTGATCACAGAGGCCGGAACAAAAAACGGAGACACTTTGCGCGGCCCGCCTTTCTCCATCTGGAGCACGTTTTTCTCGATGTACTCCAGACCACCAATACCAGATCCGATGGCAATGCCGACCCGGTCTCTGTCCAGTTGCGGGCACTGCTCAAGGCCACTGTCATCTACCGCCTGCTGGGCGGCAATCAGGCCATAATGGATAAAAGCATCCAGTTTGCGGGCTTCCTTGGCCGACAGCCAGGGCTCGATATCCAGATCCTTGACGGCTCCGCCAATGCGTGTGCTGTATTCGCTGGCGTCGAACCGGGTAATCAGCCCAATTCCGCTACGCCCGGCACACACCGCCTGCCACGAGCTGGCAACGTCGTTACCTACCGGAGAGAGCATTCCCATGCCCGTAATCACTACCCGTCGTTTGCTCATAACCCCACTCACCCGATTGATTCGTGTCGTTTTGATCAAAAATTACGTTTTTCTGCCAATAAAAAAGCCGTCCTTTGTGAAGCCTAAAGGACGGCTTTTGGCCTGGCTATCTGTTCTGCAGGGTATCAGGTATGCGCGACGATGTAGTCGATAGCGTCCTGAACGGTGCCCAGCTTCTCAGCCTCTTCATCAGGAATCTCAGTTTCGAATTCCTCTTCCAGGGCCATAACCAGCTCAACAGTGTCCAGTGAGTCAGCGCCAAGATCCTCTACAAAAGAAGATGTGTTCTGAACTTCGGACTCTTTAACGCCCAACTGCTCACAAACAATCTTCTTCACGCGCTCTTCAACTGTACTCATAACGTCCTCACTTTAGTGTCAACCAAGCAACATAATAGCTGCCAGTTTAGTTTAAACCCTACCTGCAAACAAGCAGGGATTCAGTCAAACATGTTGTGCGACAAGGGGTTGCCTTACAGCCGGTTACGGCCTTACCCCATGTACATGCCGCCATTTACATGAATGGTCTCTCCGGTCACGTAGGCAGCCCCGTCAGACGCCAGAAACGCCACCACGGAGGCAACTTCCTCCGGCGCTCCCAAACGCCCCGCCGGAATGATTTCCAGCATAGCGTTACGCTGCTTTTCGTCCAGCTTTTTGGTCATATCCGTGTCGATAAATCCGGGTGCTACGCAATTGGCGGTAATACCACGATTCGACATTTCTTTCGCCAGGCTTCGGGTAAACCCCTCAACGCCGGCTTTGGCAGCACAATAGTTACCCTGCCCCGGGTTGCCCATACCGGCCACCACAGAACTGATGTTGATAATCCGGCCCCAGCGAGCCTTGGCCATCCCTCTCAGAAGAGCCTTGCTGGTACGATAAACGCTGGACAGGTTGGTTTCGAGCACCGAGGTCCAGTCGTCATCCTTGAGACGCATCAGCAGATTGTCCCGGGTAATCCCGGCATTGTTAACCAGAATCAGCGGCGCGCCGGTCTGTTCAGTAATCTGCTTCAGGCCGGCGTCGATACTTTCGGCCTCAGCCACGTTCATCACGATACCGTAGCCTTTAAAACCCGCAGCTTTCAGGCCCTGGGTAATCGACTCGGCACCTTCGGCACTGGTAGCGGTACCCACCACCTCTGCGCCCAGGCGGGCCAGTTCATGGGCAATGGCCTTGCCAATCCCCCGGGTAGCACCGGTAACCAGTGCAACTTTTCCTTCCAGAGACATAACAACTCCGTTTATCAGGATTGACCAAACGCTTTCAGGGCGCCAGCCAGAGATTCAGGATTATCCATGCTGTGCACGGCCAGGTTGCGATCAATTCGCTTGGCCAGCCCGGCCAGCACTTTGCCCGCGCCACATTCCACCGCCACGGTCACGCCCTCGGCGGTGAGCGCACGTACTGAGTCGGTCCACAACACGGGGGAGTACAACTGCTTGAGAAGATTGGCCTTGAGCTCGCCGGCGTCTTTTACCACCCCTGCGCTGACATTCTGCACCAGCGGAATGACAGCATCGTTAAACTGCACGTCTTCCAGTGCCTCGGCGAGCTGTTCGGCCGCGCCTTTCATCAGCGCGCAATGGGACGGCACGCTCACCGGCAACGGCATGGCCTTGCGGGCACCTCTGGCCTTGCAGGCTTCGATGGCGCGCTCGACGGCGGCCGCCGTGCCGGCAATCACCACCTGTCCCGGAGCGTTAAAGTTGACCGCGGCAACCACATCGCCATTGGCGGCCTCTTCACAGGCCGCGATCACGTCGGCATCCTCAAGACCCAGAATGGCAGCCATTTTACCTTCGCCGGCAGGAACCGCATCCTGCATCAGCTCACCGCGCAGCTGAACCAGCTTGACCGCTTCAATAAAGTCCAGGCTTTCAGCGGCCACCAGCGCACTGTATTCACCCAGGCTATGGCCGGCAACAAAGGCCGGGCGCGGGCCCTCTGACACACACCACTGGCGCCATAAGGCCACACTGGCCGTCAGTAGCGCAGGCTGGGTAACGGCGGTCTGATTCAGTTCTTCGGCCGGGCCATTCTGACACAAATGCCACAGATCGTAGCCGACAACGTTAGAGGCCTCCTCGAAGGTTTCGTTGATCATCGGCCACGCGGCGGCGGCATCAGCAAGCATACCGATCGATTGCGAGCCTTGTCCGGGGAAAATAAACGCTGTTTTCATGGGCGGAATCTTATCGTCATTGAAAGGTTTGAGGAGATTAGCCAATAGTACAACTCGGGCCAATTATCCGCGATTAACGGCACAAGCGCGGGCAGACTTTAGTCTCAGCAGCGGTTAATGACCTACAGTAACAGGTCATCGAGCCGGCCGTTAATACGGCGGGGCACTTCGAGCTCCACCTCCCGGACCGCTTGCCGGATAGCGGCCAGCATCGCACGCTCATTGGCATTACCGTGGCTTTTGATCACCACCCCCTGCAAGCCAAGCAAGCTGGCACCGTTATGCCGGGAGGGGTCCATTAACTGTAGCAGACGCCCGATGATTGGTCTGGCCATGATTCCAACGCACCGGCCATACAGGGATCGGGTAAACGCCTGCTCCAACAACTCGATCAGCAGGCCGGCAACGCCTTCGCCGGTTTTCAGGGCTATGTTACCCACAAAACCATCACACACTACTACATCGGCAACGTCCCGAAACAGATCGTTACCCTCGACATAACCGATATAATTGAGCGTCTCGCACTGGGCCAGCATATGGGAGGCGAGCCGGACCTGTTCGTTGCCCTTGATCTCCTCCTCGCCAACGTTGAGCAAGGCCACACGCGGCTCGGCCAGCCCGCAGATGGCCGTAGCCATCAGAGACCCCATCAGGGCGTACTGGTAGAGATTTTCGGCGCTGGAATCAACGTTGGCGCCCAGATCCAGAACGTAACAACGGCCCCGCAGGGACGGCACAAGCTTGGTAATCGCCGGCCTTTCGATCCCGGGGTACATACGAATAATGGAACGGCCAAACGCCATCAGCGCCCCGGTATTACCGGCACTGACACAGCCCTGAGCCTCACCATCCCGCACCAGGTTGAGCGCAATGGCCATGGAAGAGTTCTTTTTGTGCCTGAGAGCATGGGACGGACGTTCGTTCATACGCACCACATCGGCGGCTTCAACGATACGTATTCTGGCATGACCATCACGCAACAAGGCCTCAAGCTCGCTCCGGATTCCCACCAGAACAAGACTTAAGGCCTCATTTTCACGCACTGCTTCCAGCGCCGCATGAACCACCACCGAAGCACCGCGATCGCCACTCATCGCATCGATCGCTATGGTGACAGGCTTACTCACCGCTGGTTCATGCAGCACAGGTCAGAAGACTTTGCCGACGAACTTACTCGTCGTGAGCTTCAATAACCTGTTTGCCGCGGTAGAAACCGTCCGGAGATACGTGGTGACGACGATGAACTTCGCCAGTCGTGGAGTCGGTGCTCAGAGCAGCAGTGCTCAGGGCATCGTGTGAACGGCGCATGCCGCGCTTGGAACGGGTCTTGCGGTTTTTCTGTACAGCCATGATTATGCTCCTGACCTGATTACGAAAACATTAGTGCTTGGTGTTTTTGAGGCCCGCAAGCACACTGAACGGGTTATCCTCGCGCTTTTTTTTCTCTGACTGTTCGGTGGCAGGCTTGGGCTCCAGCGCTTCCAGCTCCCCGCTCGCCGGGCAATCCTGGCGATCGTGCAAGGGGAACGGAGGCAGCACCAGCAGCAGCTCATCTTCCACCATGGTCCAGAGATCGGCACTGTAGTCTTCCATCAGGAAGGGCTCCAGCGCCTTGGGCAACCTTTGAGCCTGCTCTTCGTTAAGCACAAGCCCCAACTCAAAACGGGATTCCAGCGTAGTCTGCATGTTGGTCATGCACCGCTGGCACTCCAGTATGACCGGTGCCGACAACTCACCGGACACCAACCGACGACGCTCGCTGTCCATATAAAAGGACAGTTTCACGTAACACTCGCCACCCTCCGGTAACTCCGGAACCGCTTCTGAGAAACGGCCAAGCCCCGCGAGCGGAACAACCCCCTCGAGGTTCGCAGCTTGTTCCGCCAACCGGTTAGGGTCTACGGATTTGGGCAGTTGAGCAATCGGCGCTTCAGACATAGGCGCGCAATTTTAGGGGCGAGACCGCCCGCTGTCAAAGTTTTAATCGCTTTTACCGGCAAGCTTCACGTTCATGTACGGGTATCTTACGATAACCCCTGTGATTCTGCCTGCACCCCTGTTTTCATAACACTGCCCGACAGACAAGAGAAAAGGTATTCATGCGCAACCTGCTGCTCGCATCCTCCTCCCCTTACCGGCAAGACCTGCTGAACCGGCTTGGCCTGCCCTTCCGCACCGCCAGCCCTGACATTGACGAGTCGCCCCTGCCGGGAGAGCTGCCCGGCGCACTGGCAGTGCGCCTGGCCAGCGAAAAGGCCCGCGCTCTGGCCGACGCCTGGCCTGACACTCTTATTATAGGGTCGGATCAGGTGGCTGTCCTGCCGGACAATACGCTGCTGAACAAACCGGGGGACCATGCCACCGCCTGCCGGCAACTCGGGATGTGCAGTGGCAGGCGCGTCCGGTTCCTGACCGGCCTGGCCGTACTCGATACCCGCACCGGCATCCTCAAGACCTGCTGCGAACCTTTCGAGGTCCGCTTTCGGGAGCTCAGCGCTCAGGAAGCAGAACATTATCTGCGCAAGGAACAACCCTATGACTGTGCCGGCAGCTTCAGGATGGAAGGCCTGGGCATTGCCCTGTTCAGCGCCATGAGCGGCCGTGACCCGAACAGCCTGATCGGGCTCCCGCTGATCGCCCTGGTGGACCTGCTGCGACAGTTCGGGATAAACCCGCTACTGGCACCCTGACCCCCGGCACAACCAGCGGCCGGCCGTCAGCGGATCTGCAGTCGCGACTCCAGGAGCTGGCCGGCGATTCCCTGCCCTACCGCCACTCCCAGCTGATCAACAAGCGCCTGGAAAGGTGAGCGACTGCGACTGTAATCCACCAGCTCTTCGACACCCACTAACTGGCGGGCAACCCACGAGGTACTGCCAAGCCCGTCAATCAGACCCAGCTCCAGCGCCTGCTCGCCACTCCAGATCAGGCCGCTGAACAGCTCTTCAGACTCTGCCAGCCGGTCGCCGCGCCCGGCCTTGACGGCATTCACAAACTGCTGGTGCGTGTTTTCAAGCACGTTCTGCCAGAAGGCCACATCACCCTCCCGCTCCGGCGAGAAAGGGTCCAGGAATGCCTTGTTCTCGCCGGCGGTATAGAGCCGCCGATCAACACCGATCTTGTCCATCAGGCCGGTAAAGCCAAAGCCTCCGGCCACCACGCCGATCGAACCCACCAGGCTGGCCCGGTTGGCATAGATCTCATCTGCAGCCGCGGCAATGTAGTAGGCCCCGGACGCACCGATGTCGGAAATAACCGCATACAGTTTTTTGTCGGGGTATTCTGCCCGCAGACGCAGGATCTCATCATAGACATAGCCGGCCTGAACGGGGCTGCCGCCCGGGCTGTTGATCCGCAGTACAACCGCTCTGGAGTTTTCCGCCTCGAAGGCGGAGCGCAGAGCACCCACAAGATTATCGGCACTGGCCAGCTCATCCGCCGCAATCGTGCCGGTAACCTCCACCAGAGCCGTGTGTTCAAGGGTGGCCGCTGCCATTCCGTCCCCTAACGGCGAACGGATCATGAACAGCAAGGCAAACAGGTAGCCGAAGGTCAGCACCTTGAAAAAGATACCCCAGCGACGACTGCGGCGCTGCTCTGCCTGCAGCGACATCACCAGCTTCTCGATCAGCCGCCAGTCCCGGCCCGACTCCGGCGGCAGTGCAGGCCGCTTCCTGCCAAACCAGCCGCGCTTGCCCGACACGGGCGTCCGGCTTTTGTCATCCGGCGGTACCGGCTCGTCGCCCCACCCAGGTTGCTTGTCCGATTCCCAATCGCTCATCCGCCACCTCATTCACCCAAGATCAAGAGTACGGGCCGTTAAAGCCCAAGAACCTGCCGCAGATCCGGCACTGAATTTACCACGGCGTAGGGAGCATACTCCTGCAACACGTCACGCTTATGCACCCCCCACTCAACACCGATCGAAGGCATACCGATACGCTGAGCCATCTCCAGGTCGTAGCGGGTGTCTCCGATCATTACCGCCTGCTCCGGCTGAAGACCATGAAATGCCAGAATTTCTTCAAGCATCAGGGGGTCCGGCTTGGAACGTGTCTCGTCGGCACAGCGGGTGATACTGAAATGCTGCCCCAGCTCGCTGGAGGTCAGCGCCATCTCCAGTCCCCGGCGACTTTTGCCCGTCGCTACCGAACAGTTCCGTCCGGAACGGCAGATATCCACCACCACCTCCGCCATACCCTCAAACACGTTCTGGGGAGTGGTCACTTTCTGGAAGAAATAGCTGGCGTAACCTTCCCGGATCCGCTGCATCTCTTCCAGCTCCAGCCCTGGATAGAGTTTTTCGAGGGCCTCGATCATCCCGAGGCCGATGATATCGCGATAGGCCTCACGCTCCAGCTCGGGATAGCCCAGCTCGGTCGCAGCCTGATGCAGACTGTCGGCAATGTGGTCCACTGAATCAATCAATG
>Ga0209075_1003413_pt1 | contig 13267 bp, 12 predicted proteins | sample Stecom2011_FD_187523 | JGI IMG/M metagenome (GOLD analysis project Ga0209075, IMG submission 187523) | Agricultural soil microbial communities from Utah to study Nitrogen management - Steer compost 2011 (SPAdes) (version 2) | ecosystem: Environmental > Terrestrial > Soil > Agricultural land... | reverse complement strand
CCCCAATGGTCTCCCATTAACTCCTGTGTTTTGTTGATTCTGTCTCTCGATTCTTTTGCAGTAAATGTATAGGTCGTTGAGATGTTTGCGCTCGATATTCTTCCTAGACCTTGTCCGTTTTTGTGGGCATATTGATCGTAGGCAATTCCGTTATTGTCCCATGCGTAAGGAGAAATGCTTGCACGTGAAACGATACTTAAGCCTTTTACTGGCGCAATTCGTAACTGTAAAGCAATGTCTGAAAATTGCATTGAATCTTTGAAAATATCGTAGTTTCCAGAAATGGAAAATGCATCAATAATTCGGGTCTTTGTAAATTCGTCTGCAATGGTGTCATTTCTATTGCGGTGTTTTAACTCAAAGGTGTTATTCAAAGAGTAGCTGATTAAGCCAATGTCTCTTCCAGCATTTTCTCGATATAAACTGTTTTCGAATGGAGAATAATAAACTTCTTCATTGTTTGGACCGAGTATTTCTGTCTTGTAAGAACTGGTGTTGGGCTGAAAGCGCATAGATATTCTTGGAGTCATGACGTGGCGCATTTTCATTCCACTATTTCCAACAAAGCTGTAGTAAGCGTATAGATTGGTAGAAAGCTCTGTTTGAAAGGCAGCATCATGAGACATTCCAAATTCTTGTAAGGTATCGTTGACAATGGTTCCTAAATCAGTGTCATATCGCTTGTCGACAGACTGGAAGTTCATACGGAGATTGTAATTTGCTGTGGTGTTGAGGGTCACGATTTTCTTGAATAATTGCAATGGATAGCTCATGGCGAGTCTGTGCTGTATTCCATTTTGCATCTTGTCTTGAATTAAATCATAGCGTTTGTTGGACAATAAGGTATCAGCAAAGATGGCTTTGTTTCTTGCTTCCATATTGTAGGTGACTCCTATTTTTTCATAGAATTTTTCTCCTCCTATTTTTTCTTTTCTTAGACCTTTAAAAGGAAAGAATCGATTCACGTTAACATTTAGTGTGGGAAGGTCAGCATCTAGGTTTTTCGAAGCTGAGTTTTGCTTTAATGCAGCTTTTAATCCAATAGTTACTGGTTTTCCAGGGAAAGAACGAATGAGGTTGATGTCTGAATTAAAGTTGTTTTGATAGTGACTTTCACTCAAGGGGTCAAGATTCGTTTTACCGCTATTGTCAGATTGAAAGTTTACGCTGGAATTGAATCGCCAAAAAGGATTGGCTTTCACTTCTTGTTGATGTCTCCACTGTACGACAATTTTTTGATTTCGAATAGAGTCAGCAGGGAAAGGTTGGCGAAAAGAGCTGTATCCTAAATTCAAAACGCCTTTGTATTTGTACCTTTTCAAATAATCTGTTTGATTCTTTATTTCAAAGGTTCCACGCGAATATAAACTACCATAAAAAGTGGTTTGAATTTGATCAGATTTTTTAATGGGGAAATAATACCCTAACTCTTGAAGTCCAAATCCGTATTGAGAAACAGGTACAAACATCGGCGCGATAAAACCACTTTTGGCTTCTTGGTCTTTTGTGGGGATGACACTAAAAGGTAAGCCAAGTGGTGTAGGAATTCCTTTTACCCATAAATTCATTGGTCCTGTGGCAATTCTTTCGTTGGGCACCATAACAGCTTTGGAAAGTTGAAAGTGGAAATGAGGGTCGTCTAATTCGCAGGTAGTAAATTTCCCTTCGGTGAAATGGACTTGTTCGTTTTCATGTCTTTTTGCGACGCCCATTTGCAGGTACATTTCTTCTTGTTGGGTTTTTAATTCCTCAATGTAACCTTTCTCTGTTTCAAAGTTATACCTGATGGTTGCAGCGGTGAATGATTCAGACCCATCTTCGAATTTTGGAATTCCAACACGATTTCCTTCTTCGTCAAGGGTGTAAATACAATAAACCTCTTTTTTTTCGGTGTCTAACTCAATTAAATCAGCAGTCATTTTAATGCCTTCGTATTCAACAATTGCTGAACCGTACATTGAGATTTTGTTGCTGGATAAATTGGCTACAATTGAGTCTGTACAAGAAAAGCTAACCCTTGAGTCCATAGAGTCATCGGTTCTGTAGATACGTTCTTTTTTCTTTACTTCAAGAGAATCTTGAGCATAAAAACTTGGTGTCAACAGAATTATTAACAATCCAACGACGAAAAAATGCGTTATGGAATATTTTTTGCTCAATAGGAACTTGTAAATTTGTTATATATAGTAAACCTTAACGGGTGCAAATCTAAAAAATTACATTGTTGTGTGGTCAAATATATTTAAAACAATAGTATTATTTACTCTAATTGGATGTGTTCATCCCACTTTTGGGCAAGAAAATCTTGATGAGGTATTGTCGAGCGGAATAAAAACTGTTGTGATCGATCCAGGTCATGGTGGAAAAGACCCTGGTTGTCATGGGGGAATTACCAACGAAAAAACAGTGGTTTTGGCCATTGGTTTGAAGCTCGGGGAGTACATTAAAAGTAAGTACCCGGAAATTGAAGTTATTTTTACTCGTGATAGTGATGAGTTTATAGAGTTGGATAGGCGTGCTAAAATCGCCAATGATAATCATGCAGATGTTTTTATTTCAATTCATGCGAATGCAGCAAGTGCTGCTGCTTATGGAACAGAAACTTATGTTTTAGGATTGCACAGAACAGAAAGTCAACAAGAAGTTGCTGAGCGAGAAAACAGCACCATTTTATTTGAAGAGAACAGCGCTGAAAAGTACAAAGATTTCGAATTGTCACCAGATGCAATTATCGCTCGTCAATTACAGTTGAACGTTTTTTTGAATCAGAGTATCAGTTTGGCCTCTAAAATTCAGGCCCAATTTAAAGCCATTAACCGAAGAGATAGAGGAGTGAAGCAAGCCGGATTCTTGGTGCTCTATAAAACCACAATGCCAAGTGTTTTAATCGAAACTGGTTTCTTGACTAATCCAGGAGAAGAAAAATTCTTGAACGACCCAGTGAATCAAATTAAAATGGCCAATACAATTTTTAAAGCATTCCAAGAGTATGTTGCAGAGATTGATGGCGTGAACACACTTGTGGAAAATGGAAAAGGTTACGAAGCTTCAATAGAAGAAATTAAAGCGCAAGAAGCGGAAGAGAAAGTTATTCTAAAAGAAGAAGAAAACAAGGTTTATTTTAAGATACAAATAGAGACTTCTCGTGAAAAATTGTCGCTCAACGATAAACGTTTTAAAAATGTGAGTGTTAGTGAATATCAGCAAGATGGGCTCTTTAAATATACCGCAGGACTTTTCGAGAATGACTTTGAAACAGCCGATAAGTATAAGAAAGAAATGAGGGCGCTAGGATTCGAACATGCGTTTGTAGTTGGCTTTATGAATGGAAAAAGAATTCCAATCGCCGAAGCAATAAAATTAGCCAAGAAGTAGAATTTATTGTAGAATCCTATTAGTTTTACTATTTAACTGTTATTTTAGCACAAAATAAGACGCATTGAAAGTATCAAAAGAATTTAAAACAGGTTTAGCGGTAATCTTATCTACGGCACTACTTCTTTTCGGGGTGAATTACCTTAAAGGAAATAGTTTTTTTGGTGGAGATGAGATCTATTACGCTTATTTTCCAACTTCAGGAACACTTACTCCATCATCGTCAGTGACATTAAATGGTGTGGAAGTTGGAAAGGTGCTAAATGTTGATTTAGTGAATCCTAACAGTTATACAGATCCCAATAAACGTGTACTTGTCAAGTTTAGTATTTTTACAGAAGGACTGTCATTGGCCAAAGGGTCAGGAATTAAAATTGTACCTGGTGTTTTGAATACAGGTGTTCAATTACAACAAAATTTTGTTGCAGAACAAGGATATCATTCTGTTGGAGATACGTTGAATGGTACTGTTAGTCAAGAGATAACAGAACAAATTGAAACACAACTTCTTCCTGTGAAAAGAAAATTGGAAGATCTGATGACTTCAATTGATAATATTGTGAATTCAATTACTGTGTTTTGGGATACTTCAGCAGCGCATACTTTAGATCAAGGATTAAATGAAGTGAAAATCGCAATTTCACGCTTTGGTCGTGTGGCTTATAATCTCGATAATATGATTCTTGACGAAAAAGCTAAACTCGGACGTATCTTTGATAACGTTGAAAATATTACTTACAACTTTAAAGAAACAAATTTAGAAATTCAAAAAGCAGTGGGGAATGTTGTAGATATTACAGATTCTTTAATGACTGTTGACTTTAAAAGTGCAATTTCAGAAGCTACAACAACTTTGCAAAAGTTAAATGGTTTGCTAGAAGATGCCTCCGAAGGGAACGGAACATTAGGTAAGTTGCTAAAAGACGAACAGTTGTATGATGAATTAAACACAACCAATCAAAGACTTCAAAACCTTGTTGATGACATAAAGGTTCATCCAGAAAGGTACATTCACTTCTCTGTCTTCGGAACTAAATCTAAAGGTGTTCCAATTACCAAAGACGAAGAACGTAAGTTGAAAAAAATGTTAGATACAATTCCTTAAACACAAACTATATTTATATGATTTCAATTATAATTTTCGCTGTTTTATTGCTCGTGGGGTTTGGTTACTTCGCTATGAATGTCGGAAAGATCCGAAGCAATATCTTGATGGGTCGTGATGTCGATCGATCAGACAATAAAGGAGAAAGATTAAAAGTGATGACCCTAATCGCTTTAGGACAAAAGAAAATGTTTAAACGTCCAGTTCCCGCAATTCTCCACTTTTGTTTGTATGCTGCTTTTGTCATTACACAAATTGAACTAATTGAAATAATTGCTGATGGATTGTCAGGTGAACATAGATTGTTTAGACCTGCTTTAGGTGGTTTCTATACCTTCATGATTTCATTTATTGAAGTGCTTTCTGTTTTGGCTTTTATTGCAACTTTCATTTTCTTGGCGCGTCGTAACTTGATTAAGGTACCTCGCCTAAACATGAAAGAAATGAAAGGTTGGCCTAAGTTAGATGGTAACTTGATTCTTGTGATGGAACTTATTTTAATCACTTTTATCTTTATGATGAATGGAGCTGATGAAGTGCTTTATGCGAAAGGAGCTTCTCATGCTGAAAACCTCGGTGATGGATCGCTTGGCTTTGCCATTACACAATATGTTGGGCCTGCCTTATTTGGCGGAATGAGTGAATCAACTTTGATGATGATTGAGCGCATTGGTTGGTGGGGACACATTGTTATGGTATTCTCATTCTTGAACTACCTACCGTTCTCTAAACACTTCCACATTATTTTAGCATTCCCAAATACATTCTACTCTAATCTTAAACCAAAAGGTCAGTTAACGAACATGGAGTCTGTAATGAAAGAGGTGAAGATGATGATGGACCCCGATGCGGATCCTTATGCAGCACCTGCAGAACCCGAAGGAGAGATACAGCGTTTTGGAGCAAAGGATGTCGAGGATTTAACATGGAAAAACCTTTTAGATGCATATACTTGTACCGAATGTGGTAGGTGTACTGATAATTGTCCAGCAAATCAAACAGGGAAATTACTTTCTCCACGTAAAATTATGATGGACACGCGTGACCGATTGGATGAAAAAGGTGAAGCAATTCGAAAACATGGAAAAGGCCATGACGATGGAAAGAGTTTATTGAATGATTATATCACGGAAGAAGAGTTATGGGCATGTACATCTTGTAATGCATGTGTTGAAGCTTGCCCTGTAAACATTGACCCGCTTTCAATTATTATGGATATGCGCCGTTATCTTGTAATGGAAGAGTCAAAAGTACCGACTGAATTAGCAGGTATGATTTCTAATATTGAAAACAACGGAGCACCATGGCAATTTAGTCCTGAAGACAGAATTAACTGGAGGGACGAAGCGTAAACGAATAAATTTATTACAAATAAGATATTTATGAGCAATTTGATGAAAGTGCCAACAATGGCTGAAATGACAGCGAACGGAGAAGTTCCTGAAATTCTATTTTGGGTTGGATGTTCTGGTAGCTTTGATGATAGAGCAAAAAAAATAACCAAAGCAATTGTTAAGATCCTTAATAAATGTGAGGTGAAGTTCGCTGTTTTAGGAGCGGAAGAATCATGTACTGGTGACCCAGCAAAACGTGCTGGAAATGAGTTCTTGTTTCAAATGCAAGCCATGCAGAATATCGCTGTGTTGAATGGTTATGAAATCAAGAAAATCGTTACTGGATGTCCGCACTGCTTCAACACTATGAAGAATGAATATCCTGAATTAGGGGGGAACTATGATGTAGTTCACCACACACAGTTGATTCAGTCTTTGATTGCTGATGGAAGACTTCAAGTGAAAGACGGTGATACTTTTAAAGGAAAGCGAATTACTTTCCATGACCCTTGTTATTTAGGTCGTGCAAACAATGTTTACGAAGCTCCAAGAGAAATGCTCCAAAAATTGGATGCAGAGCTAGTGGAAATGAAAAACTGTAAAGCAAAAGGAACATGTTGTGGTGCTGGAGGTGCTCAAATGTTTAAAGAAGCTGAAAAAGGAGATAAGGAAGTAAATGTTAAGCGAACTGAAGAAGCAATGGAGGTTAAACCTAATATTATTGCTACAGGTTGTCCTTTCTGTAATACAATGATGACAGACGGGGTGAAAAATAAAGAACAAGAAGGCAATATTGAAGTGATTGATGTCGCAGAATTAATTGCAACTGCCGCTGATTTATAATATTGATAAAATGGAAACATCTTATAAAGATTTATTTGCAGCTTTTCCCGACCAATCTAAAATTTGGTTGTACCAAAGTGATCGCGCTTTGAACTCTGTGGAAATGAACGAAATTGAACAAAGCATAGTGAGTTTCGTAGAAGGATGGGCAGCGCATGGCAATAAGTTGTGGGCATCTGCAAAAGTATTGAATCCTTATTTTACAGTAATTGCTGTAAATGATGCATTGGTGCCGCCTTCAGGGTGTTCAGTTGATGCTTCAGTGCATAGAATGAAAGATTTAGGTGAAGAAATGGGAATCAATTTTTTCGACCGCATGAAAATTACAATCCAAAAGGATGGAGATTTAAAACAAATTCATTTTTCTGAATTAGAGAATCACAGTGAAGCATTGATTTTTGACCCTTTAATTTCTACTTTAGGAGATCTTCGTTCTGCATGGCCAAGACCAATTGAGCAAAGTAGCTTTGCACATATGGTGGGATAAAAAAAGTATTTAAATAAAAAAAAGCAGATCATACGATCTGCTTTTTTGCTTTAAGATATGTACTGACGATATACAATCGTGTTCGTTGCAAAACCATCGTCCCTCCAAATCGCCAAAAAAAAGACCATTCTTTTCAGAATAGTCTTTCTCTTAAAGATTTAATATGATATCATGGTTTCTGAATTAAAGAGTTCAATAGCAAGGCGTGTGTATTTTAATAATCCAAGGAGTTGACATTTTTCCATGACAGCTTTTGAAGATTTGCACAACGCAGGTAGTGGACTCTATAATTATCAACTATATATTTTCAATAACCATTGCAGAGGCACCACCACCACCGTTACAAATTCCAGCAGCACCATATTTACCACCGTTTTGTTTCAATACGTTAATCAAGGTTACGATAATTCTAGACCCAGAATTTCCAAGCGGGTGTCCAAGTGCTACAGCACCACCATTAACATCCACTTTTTCAGGGTCAATTCCTAAGATCTTAGTGTTTGCTAATCCAACCACAGAGAATGCTTCATTCAATTCCCAGAAATCAACATCGTCTTTAGAAATCCCTGCTTTATCTAAAGCAATTGGAAGTGCTTTAGCAGGTGCAGTTGTAAACCATTTTGGCTCTTGAGAAGCGTCTGCATACCCAATAATCTTAGCGATTGGTTTCAAACCATGCTTTTCAACTGCTTCCTTAGAAGCTAGAATCAATGCTGAGGCACCATCATTTAATGTAGAAGCGTTTGCTGCTGTAACTGTTCCGTCTTTGCTGAATGCAGGACGTAAAGTAGGAATACGATCCAATTTTACGTTAGTGTATTCTTCATCTTTACTTACGATTACAGGCTCACCTCTTCTTTGTGGAACTTCCACAGGAACGATTTCTTCATCAAATTTCCCTGCCTCCCATGCTTTGGCAGCTTTTTCGTAGGAGTTGATCGCAAACTGATCTTGGTCTTCACGAGAGAATTCATATTCAGTCGCGCATGCGTCTGCACATGTTCCCATATGTACTTGATCATAAACGTCGGTTAAACCATCTTTTACCATACCGTCAATCATCTTGATGTCACCAAGTTTTTGACCTGTACGAGCTCCTACATAATGAGGAACACTACTCATGTTCTCCATTCCTCCCGCAACAACAATGTGGTTGTCACCTGCTAAAATGGTTTGTGCCGCTAAAGACAAAGATTTCATTCCAGAAGCACATACTTTGTTGATTGTTGTAGCTGGAACTTGGTCTGAAATTCCTGCAAACATCGCGGCTTGACGTGCTGGTGCTTGACCTAAGTTGGCTTGAAGAACGTTACCCATGAATACTTCATCGATATCTTCATTTTTAATATTTGCCTTAGCAACTGCACCTTTAATTGCCGTTGCACCTAATTTTGGAGCTGAAACAGTAGATAATCCACCGAGAAAACTTCCCATTGGAGTACGTACAGCCGAAATAATATAAACTTCTTTCATGATTCTGTAAATTTTCTTTTTGATTGCCACGAAAGTACGAATTTCTTCACTTTTTACCACTATTTTATTCGAATATGTAGCATAGGGTTGTGATTATTAGGTTTTAAAATAAAAAAACATGAAATTTGCACCGATTTTAAAAATAAAACAAAATATAACAACTTAAATTAGAGCAGTATGAACTTAAAAAAAATTACATTTCTAAGTCTGTTAAACATCTTAATGATTTCTTCATTACAGGCGCAAGAAGAAACAAAATTATCACCGAAAGAACCATCAAACTGGAAGTTAGAAAGCATTTTCTCATTGAATGTTACACAATCCTCTTTTACCAATTGGGCATCAGGTGGACGAAATAATATTTCTGGTTTAGGGTTCATTAATGCGAGTGCTGATTACAGTGAAGGAAGATATAAATGGTCCAACCAATTAACCACTGGACTTGGTGGTGTGAAGTATTTCGATGAAGACCTTGAAAAAACAGACGATGTAATTGATTTACAATCTACTTTCTCTTACGGAATGAAAGATCCATGGTTTTTATCTATCCTTGGTGGATTCAGAACGCAATATTTAGATGGATACTCTAACGCAGGAGACTCTGTACGTTCTTCAACTTTTATGGCTCCTGGATATGTGAATATCTCTTTAGGGGTTGAATATATCCCAAATGATAACTTAAAGGTAATGCTTTCACCTTTATCAGGTAAATTTACTTTTGTGAATGACCAAGTTTTGGCCAATGCGGGTGCCTTTGGCGTAGAACCTGCAGAGTACTCAAGTATGGGTGAGTTGATTACGAAAGGTAAAACTTTTCGTGCTGAACTAGGTTCTTATTTGCGTGTAGTTTATAAAAAAGAATTGATGAAGAACATCAACATGAGATCAAGAATCGAATTCTTTTCTAACTACATGGAGAATCCCCAAAATATTGATGTTAACGGAGAATTAATCCTTGACTTTAAAATTAATAAATGGTTTTCTGCTAATCTTCAGTTGAATGTGATCTATGATGATGATATTAATATTGAAGATAGAGATGGAAATATCGGACCACGTACACAATTCAAACAAGTTATTGGGTTAGGTATCGCTTATCGTCTAGCTAATTTCGAGGAGATAAAGAAATAAACCTAATTAAATTTTTATCTGAACGTCACGGTGTATTATCGTGACGTTTTGTTTTTTAGCAATTGAGCATTTGAATCAGATTGACTTATTATTCATTAAACTTATGAAGTTTTAAGCAATCATTTACAGGAATTACCGAAATCAAATAACAGTTCATTATCTTCGTCTTCATGAATGAAGTAATTCTATCTCCAAAAAATAAAGTCGCAGGACAAGTTCTATTGCCTTCTTCCAAAAGTTATGCGCAGCGTGCTATCGCTTTGGCTGGATTAAGTCAAACAGAAGTTACCATTCGAAGATTGGTAGAAAGTGATGACTGTATTGCGGCTCAAAATATTATCCGAGAATTAGGCGCTCAATTTGTCAGAAAGGGTGATGATTTGTTGCTGAATAAAGGGATTGACCTAATTACTTCTCAATACTTATCTATTCATTGTGGAGAGTCTGGATTGAGCACTAGACTTTTTAGCGCTTTTTCATTATTGTATAACCAACCGTTTACAATTCATGGTGAGGGCTCTATAACAGAACGTACGATGGAGATGGTTATTGAAGGGTTAACTGAGTTTGGAAAAAAAGTTGAAAGCAATGAAAATAAATTACCCTTAATCATTTCTGGTAAAAGCCATCAATGTGAAGTCACTATCGATGGAAGTATAAGCTCTCAATTTCTAACTGGTTTGCTTACAGTAGCTCCATTTCTTAAATCGGATACGGTGATTCACGTGAAGGATTTAAAAAGTAAACCTTATATCGCAATGACTTTAGATTTACTGGCGTATTTTGGGTTGGAATGGAGCAATGAAAATTATGAAAAGTTCATTGTGAAAGGAAATCAAAAGGTCAAAAATAACATTGATTATACTGTTGAAGGAGATTGGAGTGCGGCCTCATTTTATGTTGTTGCAGGAGCAATTGGAGGTAAGTTGAGACTGAAAGGATTAGCAAAGGAAACAAGGCAGGGAGATGTTGCAATTTTAAATGCAGTGCAACAGGCTGGCGCCAATATTAAATGGGATAACGGTGATTTAATCGTCGAAAAAGACACCTTAAATCCAATACAATTTGACGCTACGGAATGTCCAGATTTGTTTCCACCACTTGTGGTTTTGGCAGCTCATGCAAAAGGAACTTCTGTTATTGAAGGTGTACAGCGACTAAAACACAAAGAAAGTGATCGTGCCTTAACTTTACAGAAAGAATGTGCTAAGGTGGGAATTCAAATTGAAATTCAAGAAGATAAAATGATTGTACATGGTCGTGGTAGGGTGGAAGTAGATAAAAAAGTAGTTTTTTCTTCTCATAATGATCACCGCATTGCAATGGCGATGAGCTTGTTTTCAATTGGAGCGAAAGTCGAAATTAAAATTTCAGACGCAATGGCTGTGAATAAGTCATATCCTGATTTTTATAAAGACTTTTTAACATTATAATTACGTCAATCATTTATTTTATTTAGATATTATAAAGCATGAAGGAATTTAAGAAGCAAGTGATTCAAGCAATGGAAAAGGAGTTGGAGGAGCGTTTGAAAATGGCGACCCAAACCTACAACGATGCTTTAGAGTCAAGAAATAACGATACAAAAAGCAGCGCTGGAGATAAATATGAAACCAGTCGTGCAATGATGCAACAAGAGATGGATAATGCTGAAATCAGTATTCACCAAGTGAAAGTCTTTCAAAATGAACTTCAAAGATTGCCCCTAGAGGAAAATGCAAATGCTGTAATGTCAGGAAGTTTGGTTGAAACAACTAATGGAGTGTATTTCTTGGGGTTAAGCTTGGGTAAAATTGAGGTGAATAACCAAATTGTTTATGCTATTTCTACAGCATCTCCTTTAGGAAAGCTACTATTGAATAAAAAAGTAGGAGATGTGATTGACTTAAACAGCAATCAACAAAAAGTTCTGAATTTATCATAAAACAAAAAGGAGTTCCTCATCAAATGAAGAACCCCTTTTAGTTTGCTAAAACTACTTATTTGGAGTATTCATACTTACGGACAAGCCATAATTATGTTTACCTTGTGTCAAATATCTTTAATTATTCCCTGTCTACAAGGGGGCTGAATGTTAAAAAAATGCGCGAATTCTCCCAAATGTTAAAATCTTCATTTTATTTTTTAACATTATCGGCATATTTTGTTTTTATTACCCCTTGAGGTGTTACAATGTAATGCAAAGGAACATCATGAGGATCAATATCTTCAAAATCATCATGTACATCAAACATGGTAAGTCCAATAAAAATAGTGCCCGGAGAACACTGCGCCAAAAAGCGATCGTAAAAACCTTTACCATAGCCCAATCGATTACCATGTTGATCAACCGCCAATAAAGGAACAATTACAATTTGTATGTCTTTCACATTCACATCTTCTCCTGAAACAGGTTCTGGAATACCATATGCATTGTCTTGGAATTGCGTATGCTCATCCAATAACTTGTGGCTCATGTTGTTTTTGTCGAAGTTGGAAACAGGGATACAAACCCTATTGTTGCGCTTTAATCGATTAACTAAAGGAATGGTGTCGACTTCTTTCAGTCTATGAATGGGTAAGAAACAATGAATTAATTTGTGATTAAACATCCAGGTCCTTAAGAAGTTATTGGTCACCTGTTGTGAATAATAAATACATTGTTCAGGCGTCAATTCTTTTCTTAGCTCCCTGTAATGATTGCGTATTTCTTCTCTTGTCATTATAGTCCTGGAATTAATCCTTTTGCTGAATTGGCCATTTCTTTTTCGTTGGCAGCATTGGCAGCATCAATTGCTCTGTTCAATGCAACAGTCAACAAATCTTCTAAATCCTCCTTTTCCATTTGGTTCAATTCTGTGTTGATCGAAAGTTTGGTCAGTTTTCGGTTACCATTCATTTCTACAACTACTAAATTTCCACCTGCTTCTCCGTTTACAATTACTGTATCAAGCTTTTGTTTTGACGCTTCAGCTTGTTGTTGCATTTGTTGCAACTTGGCCATCATATCTTTTCCAAACATAATTTCAAATTTTAACCACAAATTTAATGATTGTTAAGGAGAATAAACTCTTTTCGATGTGCATAAAGTCAGTTTTGTCTAAAAAATTCAAAAATAATTCATTAGAAAAGCCCAGTAAATTCAGGGGGTTACAAAAAACTTTAGATTTTTTATGAAAAAAAGTGTGGAATTTGGTAACCTTTTTGCCCTATAGAATAGAACAACAATTAAAACTATAAAACATGAACAAATCAATTAAAAAAATCACTGCTTTTATCGGACTAGGATTAATGTTAGCAAGTTGTGGAGGACATGCGACCTGTGCAGCTTATGGATACATTAAATACGATCAAGAAAAACAAGAAATCCAAAAAGAAATTAACTCAGTTTCTCACGTTGAGAATGAGACAATATAGTTACTGATGGTGATCTACGAGCATAGTAGCCATCACTTCCTGGTCGAAGGACCAATATAAACAACAACAAATAAGAGCCCAGACCGAAATGTCTGGGCTTTTTATTTATCTCAAATTGAGTTA
>Ga0209075_1003412_pt1 | contig 13267 bp, 11 predicted proteins | sample Stecom2011_FD_187523 | JGI IMG/M metagenome (GOLD analysis project Ga0209075, IMG submission 187523) | Agricultural soil microbial communities from Utah to study Nitrogen management - Steer compost 2011 (SPAdes) (version 2) | ecosystem: Environmental > Terrestrial > Soil > Agricultural land... | reverse complement strand
CACAAATCGATTTGGATGAGATTGTCGATAATGTTATGGTACTTTTAGATAACGGTATGTTTAGAAAAAAGAGCGAATAATTAATACACAAAAAAAACTGACTTTTCCATAAAGTCAGTTTTTCTTCTTAAAATTTAGTTTTAGTAAACTTACATTTTGAACATGTAAAAAAACCTATAGTTAATTAGACTATAGGCTTTTTTGTTTAATCGAAAATATTAATTTGATACACTTTCTTTTGATGCCCCTCAACAATACGTTGCCATTTAGAACTTCTTCCTTTTCCCAATGGACGAATGATGTTATTATCACGTAACCGTTTTAATGTTCGATCAATTGTTGCATCGGAAACATTGGGATGCTGTGTTCGTATATCTTCTTTAGAAAATATGCCATCAAACTTCATAATCGTGTTTTCAATATTATCACTCTTGTTTAAATCTTTCTCAAACTCATAAGCATAAGCAATATCGTTAACCTTCTTGTATGCATCCATGAGTAACGTAATAAGCAAGCGACTTAAAAAGTCCGTTTGAGCGAAGCCTGATGCGTATAAATGTCGCGCTTGAATTAAAGCGGCATGCCATTCGTTTTTAATTTCTACGAAACTTTCAAAGAAACTCGTATATTTAAATATACCAAAGTGTTTTAATAACAAAGCATAAACGATAAGTAAACCTAATAGATCATTTTTACTACTAAAAATATCGAGTTCCAAAAAATCAACGTAAAAATTTACAATTAACTGTGTTAATTCAAAACTATTTTTATGTATTTGTTTACTTAACAACGTTAATAATTCATCTAAGTAAACACGCTTTGAAGTCTTTTTAGCTCGTTCACCAATTAGTGTAATCTCTTCAAATGTATTGAATACAATTGGCTCTAAGTTTGCACATAAATATTTTGACATATCGATGATTTCATTTGATAACAATTCGAAATCTTCAGAGTATTTTTGTAGTGTTATTAAAATTTTCTTTAAATTAAGTAACAATGTCTCATCGTTATTTTTGGCAGATAAATTTTTTTTAGCAAGTGCTTTAAGTCGTGCATCTGTAATGCCTAAACTTAAAAGTTTTCCTAAAGCATAGATGTCATTTTCTAAGACATTTTTTTGGAAACTATTCAAATCACGACTAAAAAGCTCATCATAATAAAATGATTTGCCTTTACTTTCATAAAGTGATAGCAATAAAGCTATGACTTCGTTTGTTATTTGAATGCGTTCCATATTACCTAATGCTTTCATAGTCACCCTTAGTTGAAGCTACTACCACCAATAAATTCTCTGAGTAATGAATTACATGGTACAAGATCTTCATCAATTACCTTAAAGTATTTTAAAAATTTCAATAGTCTATTTGCTGTTATGAAGTGTTTACTTTCAATTGGAACAGCTTGTAACTGTCTAACAGCATGTGGTTTTAATACAGCAAATTCATACGTTAGTTCGGAATTAAAGACGTAATTGGCGTCATTTTGGAATGGATATATCCATTTAAATTCTCCACGTCGAACACTTGCCCACATATCCATGGTATCTTCTGCTGATGAGTTACGGTATTTTTGGTCACGAACAATACGACGTAATAATCTTAGGTCCGTAATACTAATTGGGTTATGGTCATCAATGTGCAATTGTGTTTGTGGTGCAATATAAATTTTGAATTTTTGATGTGCAGGAATACTCTTAGTTAGCATTTCATTAAGTGAGTGTATACCTTCAATAATAATTGGTGTATGTGAATCAACTTTAATTACTTTACCCCGTTCACGTTTTCCAATCTTAAAGTTAAAGTGTGGAAGTTCAACTTCTTCACCACGAATAAGTTTTAACATATGTTCATTAAACAATTCGATATCTAAAGCTTCAACATGCTCTAAATCAGGTTTACCAAATTCGTCTTTTGGTGCCATATCACGTTCTAAGTAATAATCGTCCATAGAAATCATTACTGGTTGCAAGGCACGGCTCTTAAGTTCAATTCTTAAGCGGTTAGCAAACGTTGTTTTACCACTTGAAGAAGGACCAGCAATTAAAATTAGACGGATATCTGGTGTTTTAGAAATAATATCACCTAATTCATATAATTGATGGTTGTGTTTTGTTTCACACATGTTAACAAAGTCAACACTTGCTTTACGATCAACTGCGTATTGGTTAATACGTGGAATTGTGTTTCCACGTGTAATTCTTCCCCATTTTGCAACTTCTCGTAATGCTGCACCAAAGCGTGGTTCATCAAAAAACTCAGGGATTTTTCCGTCAAACTCTGCTCTTGGATATTGAATAATAAAACCAGGATGATATAAAAACATTTTGAAATCACGTAAATAACCTGTTGATGGCAGCATATAGCCAAACATATAGTTCATATAACCATCACATTCATATAAGTTAACATATTCTTCTTCACGATATTTTAAAATATCTACTTTATCTTGCATATTGAATTTTTGGTAAAGAATGGTTGCTTCACCAACAGAAATTCTACGTCTTTCAATACTTAAATCTAAGTCGATTAAGCGTTGAACTTCTTTACGTATACTATTAATCACTTTATCGTCTAATATGCCATCGAATGATTCGAAAACACCTAAAATTGAACGACTAACAGTATAATTGAATTTAAGTTTAGCTTTTGGATATAAATTATGTACTGCTTTAGCAATAACATAACGCAATGTTGATTCATAAATTTTAATTGCATCCGCATTGTTATACGTTAAAAATTTAACTTCTGCATCTTTTGTTAAAATGTATGCTAACTCTCTAAGACGTTGATTAACACTAACTGCTAGTGCATCTTTAACGCCAAAGTCTTTGGCCACATCTTTTAATACAGGTGGCACATCGTAACCTTTAGTTACGCCATCATACGTAATATTAATCATTTTATTTCTCCCTAATCTATATCGTTATCGTCGAACAAATCGAGTCGACTTAAACGTATTTTTTTATTATTTTTTACAACAATTTCTTCTTTTACAATATCAATTGTTGCTTCTTCTTTAGTTTCTTCTACAGTTTTAAGTTTTTTAGGTAAAACAACATCATTCGGTTCATCATCTAAAAGTTCAGTTAAGGCCTCACTTATTTCAATTAGATATGGAAGACCTAATTTCTCGATATCGTATAATTTTTTACCAAATTTATTTTGTGTGTACTTTAAATCATTTACCGTATATTTCATGCCAACCCTATCGGTAACAACTAAAACACTCACATTTTCTTTTGTTTGTTCTTTTGAAATTCGCGCGGCACTTACAACATAATGTGGGTTTAATTTTTGCATTTCCACAACGCGAATACCACGACGGTTTCTACTATATGCAGGTAAACTATCCACTTCATCCTTAATAACATGTCCTCGAATAGTTAATAAGGCAATTTCATCATTGCTTTTCGCGTAAAATGCTTCTACAAGCACATCGTTCGCTCCAAGAGCCATACTCTTCACCCCGCCGGCTTGCGTACCATATAAAGGCAATTCATCCGCTTTAAATCGTAGAACATAACCATCTTTAGATACGACAATGATGTTACGTTTTTGATGCATATCGACACTTACAAGCTCATCATTTTTTGATAATCTCATTGCACGCATTGATTTAGAGTATCTTGAAACTTCAAAGTCTTTTAATTTCACTTGTTTCATCATACCTTGTTTTGTTGCAAGTAATAAATAGAAAGGATTATCAAAGTTTTCGATATCTAAGACTTTCAAAATACGTTCATCTTTTTCAATAGAGATAATGTTATTAATGTAAACACCTAAATCTTTCCACTTTTGCTCATCAATCTTAAATACTGGTAAGAAAATGTAGTTGCCTAAGTTTGTAAATAATAATAAAGTATCTGTAGTTTTAACTTCCTTTTCAAAAATAAGGGCATCATCGTTTTTAAGTCCAATGGATTGTGTTGCTTGATAACTTCTTACAGAAGCGCGTTTTACATAGCCATCTTTTGTAATACCAATATAAACTTGCTCTTCAGATACTAGCTCTTTTTCATCGATACGAATTGTTGAAATTTCATCTTCAATTTCAGATTTACGGTCGTAACCTAATTTATCACTAACTTCTTTCAATTCGTCCTTAATTGCTTTTTTAAGTGCTCTTTCATTCGTTAATAAATGATTTAAATGTTTAATTTGTTCACTTAATAGATCATTTTCTTTTTGCAATGCAAGAACATCTGTATTTGAAAGTCGATAAAGTTGTAAAGTCACTATAGCTTCGGCTTGTAAATCACTAAATCCAAATGCTTCCATAATGTTTGCTTTAGACTCAGCTTTGTTGTTAGACGAACGAATAATTTTAATAATTTCATCTACAACAGAAACCATTTTAATCAAACCTTCAACAATATGTTGACGTTTTGTTGCACGTTCCAACTCATAGTTCGAACGATTCGTCATCACATCTTTTTGATGGTTAATATAAGCTTTTAAAATTGGGATGACACCGACGAGTTCAGGTCGATTATTTAATATAGCAACCATGTTATAGTTGTAACTAATTTGCATGTCCGTGCTTTTAAACAAATAATTTAAAATAAAGTTTGCATCGCTACCTTTTTTAAGGTCAATTGCAATTCTTAAGCCTTCTTGGTCTGTTTCATCGCGTACTTCTAAAATATCTTCTAATCTTTTATCGACACGTAGCATGTCAATACTTTTCACTAAATCCGCTTTGTTAACTTCATACGGAATTTCAGTAACAACAATACGATCTTGTGTTTTACTCATTTCTTCAATAAAGCTACGAGCTCTTACAACAACTTTACCCGTTCCGGTTTCAAGTGCTTGTAAAATACCAGCTTTACCTTGAACAATACCACCGGTAGGAAAATCTGGACCTTTAATGATCCCTGCTATTTTTTCAAACGGTACATCTTCTTCATCTATTAAAATCATTGTTGCTTCAATAATTTCTCTTAAGTTGTGTGGTGGAATTTTTGTTGCATAACCACTACTAATCCCCATCGCACCATTTACAAGTAAGTTTGGGAATTTTGACGGTAAAACAACCGGTTCAACTTCCTCATCGTCAAAGTTCGGTACAAAAGGAACCGTACGCTTGTCAATATCTTTTAATAAAGCTTCTGAAGCACGTGATAATCTTGCTTCCGTATAGCGCATTGCCGCAGCAGGGTCTCCATCAATTGATCCATTATTACCATGCATATCAATTAACGTCATTCCCATTTTAAAATCTTGACTTAGTCGCACCATTGCTTCATAAATTGATGAGTCACCATGTGGATGATATTTACCCATAACTTCACCTGCAATACGTGCAGATTTTTTATAGGGTTTGTTATGAAGCATCCCCATTTGATGCATCGCATATAATATACGTCGTTGAACAGGTTTTAATCCATCTCTTGCATCTGGTAATGCACGATCTTGAATAATATATTTAGAGTATCTTGCAAAACGTTCGCTAACGATATCTTCTAAGGATTCGGTTATAATTTTTTCGATAAACGTGTCTATTTGTTTTAGTTTAGACATTATACCCCTCCTTTTTCGATGTCAAAGTCATCACTAACTTCAAAATCGACATTTGATTCAATCCATTGTCTACGAGGCATAACATCATCACCCATCAATACAGAAATGCGTTTATCAGATGAACTGAAATCATCAATTTTAACTTGAATTAACGCACGTGTTTCTGGATTCATTGTTGTATCCCAAAGTTGACTTGCATTCATTTCACCAAGACCTTTAAATCGCTGAATTGAATATTCACCGGTATCAATATGTTGTTTTAATTCATCGTCTGACCATGCGTAAATAATTTCTTCTTTTTTACCGCGCTTTAACGTTAATTTATATAACGGTGGTTGAGCTAGATACAGTCTTCCATCCTCAATTAACGGACGCATAAATCTAAAGAAAAATGTTAGTAATAAAACTTGGATGTGTGCGCCATCTGTATCGGCGTCTGTCATTATAATAATTTTTTGATAATTACATTTTTTCAAATCGAAATCCGCACCAAAATCTGCACCTATTGTATGAATAATCGTATTGATTTCCTCATTTTTTAGAATCATATCAAGTGTTGCTCGTTCGGTATTAATAACTTTACCACGTAATGGTAATATCGCTTGGAATCTACGGTTACGACCTTGCTTTGCTGATCCACCCGCAGAGTCACCTTCAACTAAGAAGAGTTCATTAACGGTTTTATCTTTACCTTGTGCAGGCGATAATTTCCCTGATAAAACAACTTCTTTTTTATTACGTGTTTTACCCAAGCGTGCTTCATCGCGAGCTTTACGCGCTGCTTCTCTAACTCTTTGAGCTTGTTGTGCTCTAAAGATAATACTTTCAGCGACTTCTTTATTTTCTTCTAAATATGTTGAAAAATGTTCATAGACAACTTGTTCGGTTGCATTACGAGCTTCAGGTGTACCTAATTTATTTTTTGTTTGTCCTTCAAACTCTAAAATATGTTCTGGTATTCTAAGGGAAACGATTGCTGTTAAACCTTCGCGAATATCTGAACCATCTAAATTCGGATCTTTATCTTTTACTAAGTTGTATTTTCTTGCATAATCATTAACAGCTTTTGTTAAACCTGTTTTAAATCCAACTTCGTGTGTTCCACCATCTTTAGTACGAACATTATTAACAAATGAAATAATTGTTTCCTGATAGTCTTTTTTAAATTGGAACGCAACATCTACTTCAATATAAGATTTTTTAGCTGTTTGGCTTAAAAATTTACTCTGAATTAAAAATGTTTCATGCATTTGTTCTTTGCCTTTATTAATCCAATCAACATAAGCTTTAATACCTTCGTCGTATTTAAACACTTCTTTTGTTTTTGTACGTTCATCATTTAAGGTAATTTTTAGACCTGATATTAAAAATGCTGATTCACGTAATCTCTCTTTAATTAAATCATAGTTAAAGAGTGTTGTTGAAAATATTTTTGGATCGGGTTTAAAAAGAACAGTTGTTCCTGTTCTATTTGTTGTTCCGATTTTTTCCAAAGGTAATATAACTTTACCACCTTCCGAAAATCTTTGTTTAAAAACTTGATTGTCACGATATACTGTAACTTCCAAAAATTGACTTAATGCGTTAACAACGCTCGAACCTACACCATGAAGACCACCAGAAACCTTGTAGCCGCTTTCTTCGCTAAACTTACCGCCAGCGTGTAGAACAGTAAAAATGATTTGTGTCGTAGGTACACCAGACTCATGCATTTTATAAGGCATTCCTCGACCAAAATCATTGACTGAAATCGAATTATCATTATGGATAGTTACGTTGATTTCATTTCCAAATCCAGAGAGGGATTCATCAATCGCATTATCCAATATCTCCCACACTAGATGATGCAATCCTCGGCTGTCTGTAGAACCGATATACATACCTGGTCTTTTTCTTACAGCTTCAAGCCCTTCAAGTATTTGTATTGAGTGTTCATCGTAGTTATTTGTTTTGTTACTCATCTATTCACCCATTTCTATCTTTAATGGTATTATATCAAAAAATGTCGTCAACGACAATGACTTGCATATGTTTTTTAAGAATATATTAGGATTAAAATAATCAAATTTAAAAATAAAAACTATTTACCTTATATCGCTATTTTTTTATAAAAAAGTGTTATAATAGCATAAGTGAGGGATTTTAATGAATACATTAATTATTTTTGCATTTTTATTATTATCATATTTACTAGGTTCAATTCCGTTTGGACTACTTATTGGTAAAACATTTAAAGGTATTGATATACGGTCTGCAGGATCTAAAAGTACTGGTGCAACAAACACAATGCGTCTTTTAGGCTGGCGTTTTGGACTTTTAACATTATTTTTAGATGCAATTAAAGGTATTATTGTGATTGTTATCGTCCGATATATATTAAATGATTATTATATGATAAAACTTTTTAATTACAATATTGAAATTTTAGGATTATATGGAATTGTGGCTGTATTAGGTCATGTATTCTCAATTTACATTGGGTTTAAAGGTGGTAAAGCTGTTGCGACATCCTATGGGATTTTAATGATTTTAACGCCACTAACTGGTCTTGCAGCAACTATAGTATTTGCATTAATCGTGAAATTTACAAAATATGTTAGCTTAGCATCAATTGTTACATCACTTCTTGTGTTTGTTATATCACTCTTTGGTATTTTCATCAAAGATGTTGATTATATTCGCTTGGTAAGAATCGAAACCTTAGTTACCTATATGGTTTTAGTAAGTATTATTTATATACGTCATAAAGCGAATATTGAAAGACTTCAAAATGGTACAGAAAATAAAATAAATATTAAATAAAAAGTTCCCAAAATGTTGGGAACTTTCTTTTTACTTAGGTAATTCTATGCGTCCATCAGGAAACTTTGCAAATCGACTTGCTTCTTTTCCATGTACGGGATCCGTTTTATCAAATGGCCAACCACCAAACTGATGATCACGAAAATCTTTATATGCTTGTAAAACTGCCTCCTCCGTATTCATAACAAAGGGTCCATAAGCATATACAGGCTCATTGATAGGCATGCTTCGACAAGTAAGAACTTACTTGTACCAATAATACCTTTAAGTTTAATGTTCTTCTTATCAACTAGTTTAAATATTTTTTCTCCAATATATTCATCCTGATCTATTGAATAATTGTTGGCATCAAAGGCATATAGCATTCGAAACAGACTTTTCTTACCACCTTCAAGAATATTTCAGATTCAGCATCAATTTCAATCAACATAATTTTTACGCCATTATTTAAATCATAAGCCCACGAATCAGGATTAGGTTCTAAAGCAATGTAGTCATTAAATTTACCAGCAATTAATTTTATCCGAGCTTCTTTATTTGGTGTGCCAATTTTTATTAAAGGAATTTCATTTCGCCATAGCATTCTAAATAGAGACAAAAGTGCCCCACAAGGCGGCACTTTTTTTATATTTATTCTTCAAATTGTGAATTGTATAATTCTGCGTAAAATCCATCTTTTTCAAGTAATTCTTGGTGTGTACCACTTTCAACAACATCGCCATCTTTCATAACTAAGATAACATCTGCATTTTTAATTGTTGATAGGCGGTGCGCAATAACAAACGATGTTCTGCCTTTCATGAGTTCATCCATCGCATCTTGAATTAAAATTTCAGTTCTAGTATCAATACTTGAAGTTGCCTCATCAAAGATGAGCAATGGTGCATTTTGAATCATTGCACGAGCGATAGTAAGTAATTGTTTTTGACCGGCTGATAAGTTAAGTTTATCAGTTAATACCGTATTGTATTTTTCTGGTAGTGTATTAATAAAGAAATGAATACCTACCGTTTTACATACACGTTTAACTTCTTCAAATGTAATATTTTGTTTATTGAAGACTAAATTATCATATACAGTTCCTTCAAATAACCATGTGTCTTGTAGAACCATTCCAAATAAATCATGGACACTTTCACGTTTCATATCTTTAATAGACACACCATCAATTAAAATATCGCCACTGTTTACTTCATAAAATCTCATAAGTAAGTTTACAAGCGTTGTTTTACCAGCACCTGTTGGACCAACAATCGCAACTTTCTGACCTGATTTCACGTGAACCGAAAAATCTTTAATGATGAGTTTGTTTTCTTCATAACCAAATTTAACATTTTTAAATTCAACATCACCTTTAACAGTATTTAGTACCGTTTCTTTATGTGATTCATCTTCAAGTTCTTTTTCTTCTAAGAAATCAAAGACACGCTCACTTGCTGCTGTACCTGATTGAAGCGATGTCATTGCTTGACTAATGTTTGATAATGGTTGGGTAAATAAACGAATATATATAATAAACGCTAAAATAACACCAAATTCAATTTTGTTACGAGCAACTAATAATGCACCAACAATGACTACTGCAACATAACCAATATTTCCTAAGAATCCCATAAGTGGCATCATTAGACCTGAAGTAAACTGTGATTTATATCCACTTTCATAGAGTTTCGTATTCATTTCTTCAAATTTTTCTTTAGATTCTTTTTCACCGTTATATGCTTTTACAATCGTATGTCCTGTATAAACTTCTTCGATATGTCCGTTTAAGGCACCTAATTGTTGTTGATACGTCTTAAAGTATTTTTGAGATTTTGAAATAATAACGAACATGAAAACAAAACCAATAATTGATGAAAGAATTGCTGTAATTGCCATGATCCAATTTGTAATAAACATCATAATGATTGAGCCAATAAATAATGTTGTTGATGTTACAAGTGAACTGAAACTCTGATTTAATGTCTGACCGATTGTATCAACATCGTTTGTCATGCGGCTTAAAATATCACCAACATTACGTGTATCGTAATATTTAAACGGCACTTTGTTCATTTTATCAGCCATTTCTTTTCTAAACTTGTTAGATACTCTTTGGCTTACTGTCGTCATAATAAAACCTTGCATATAGTTAAATAAGAACCCAGCACTATACATTGCGACAAGCGTTAGTGCTAGTTTTTTCACTAAATCCATATTGATGGCAAAACCTTTTTCAGGATCTAGACCATACGAAATTTCATTCGTCATTTGCTTAATAATATCTGGACCTAAAATTGTGAATATTGTACCAATAAAGGCAATCACAACAGCAAAGATAATTAAATAACGATAAGTGTTTGTATATAGAAAAAGTTTTTTGAATGATTTTTTAAAATCTTTAGCTTTTTCTCCACCCATACCTGGACCATGTCCATGACGTGTTACTCTTCCTGCTTCTTGAGTTTTAGTATTTTGTTCTTTACTCATTGTAATTCCTCCTCTGACAATTGTGATAGAGCAATTTCACGATATACTTTGTTTTCACGTAGTAATTCATTATGTTTCCCTGCTCCAACAATTTTACCTTGATCTAAAACTAAAATGAGATCTGCATTTTGAATTGTACCAATACGTTGAGCAACGATTAATGTAATTTGATTGTTTAAGTTTTTCTTTATTGCATCACGTAGATTTCGGTCTGTTCTATAGTCTAAGGCAGAGAATGAATCGTCAAAAATTAAGATTTCTGCTTCTTTTTGAATTGCACGTGCAATGGAAAGTCTTTGTTTTTGTCCACCAGAGAAGTTTTTTCCTGCTTGTGAAACATGAGCTTTTTCTCTTTCATCTAAACTGTTTACAAAGTCACTTGCTTGAGCAATGGTCAATGCATTTTGAATATCTTCTTTTTTCGTTTCATCTTCTAAACCATAATTAACATTTGATTTAATCGTTCCACTAAATAAAAATGCTTGTTGTGAAATGTAGCCTACTCGACGTCGTAAATCCTTTTGAACATATTTTTTAATATCTAATCCATTGATTTTAATTTCACCTTCAGTAACATCATAAAATCTAGGAATCAAATTAATCAACGTTGTCTTACCTGCTCCTGTAGCTCCAATGATTGCAACAGTTTGACCTGCAGTTGCTTTAAAACTAATATTATCTAGTACTAAATCTGATGCATCAGGATATTTAAACGACACGTTATTAAATTCTAACATTTCGATATGATCAACAAGCGGCTCAGAACCATCTTTAATTTTTGTTTTTGTATCTAATACTTCTAAAATACGGCCTGCAGATACTTGTGCTCTTGGTAAAATAATGAATATCATTATTAACATCATAAATGCAGAAATTGCTTGTATCGCATATGTTGAAAATACAACCATATTTCCATATAATTCTCCGCGAGCAATAATGCTTTCTACAGGGTTTAAGATGTTTATATCTATACCATGAATTAAGCCTGCGCCAATCCAGTAAATAACAAGGTTAATACCTGTCATGACTAAAGTCATCGTTGGTCCAATCAAACTCATGATTCGTCCAGTAAATAAGCCATCATTCATTAAATTATCGTTAATTGAATTAATTTTTCTTTTTTGGAAGCTTTCGGCGTTATAAGCTTTAATTACTCTTAAACCTGTTAAGTTTTCTCTTGAATATTTATTCAATTCATCGGTGTTTTTTTGAATACGTTTAAATCTAGGTACTGCTAAGAAGACAATAAGCATTAGTACAATCGCTATTAAAAATATAGCCGCTGCTGTAGCTATGCTCCATTGCCATTCTGTTTTAGAAATCTTTAACACACTCCATACAGCAAGTATTGGTGCTTTAATTAGTAACTGGGCACCCATTGAGATAAACATTTGAACTTGGTTAATATCATTTGTTGATCTCGTAATTAAACTTGGTGTAGAGAAGGCATTAATTTCTTGTAACGAAAACTCCGTTGTTTTATCAAATGTTTTCGTACGTAATCTAGCTGAAAAACGGCTAGATAGTCTTGAGAAGATATAACCTACAACAACACTTAACGCTAAACTTCCTAGCGCAAGCGATAACATAATTAAACCTTTCTTGACAATACCCCAAATATCTGGATTTGAATCTTGTGTCATTAATGTAATTTGTTTGACGTAAACTGGCATTTCAAGTTCAAGAAACACTTGACCGAAAATTAAGCCAAAAGATATTAAAATGAATATCCATTCACGTCGTTTCAAATATCTTAATATTTTAAACATTTAGTTCCCTCTTTCCTCTTCTAGTAAATTTTGCTTTATTTTGCCAAGCACGTTCATAAAAACTTGGAGTTCATCGTTGGAGACATTTTTGATCATGATTCGTTCAAGGTTCATAATACGATTATTCATCGATTGAAAAAACTTTTGTGATTTAGATGTCACTTTGATTATTTTTTTTCTACTATCTATATCATCAGGAATAATTTCGATAAACCCATTTTGTTCAATAAGTTTTAACATTCTTGAAGTTGTTGATTTTCTCATCATAAAAACATCTTCTAAATCACTTGGATGAATTTTCCTTTGATTATTTTCAATTAAATATTTAATGATTGCACCATGGGGCATAGAAAGTTGTGACTGATTCACATCTTTGTGCGTATAGCGCACAATTAAATTCATTAAGTTCCTTAGTTCTAATCCAATTTGTTCCATTTATTCACCACCCATTTTATTTAGTTAGCATGCTAATTATTATATGGATTTTTCAGATAAAGTCAATTGTTTTGCAACATTATATAGTATGAGACGTGGATATGTAAATTTTGCCATAACTAAAAAAAAAGACCTAAGATAAGGTCTGATATGATACCTCTAAAGTAGACACAGGAAATAATATAAATTAAAAACTATATTATTACTGTAAATACTTGGAGGTATTTTATTTTGAAAAAAAACAAACGATTAAGTTATGAAGAGAAGCTA
>Ga0209075_1003411_pt1 | contig 13270 bp, 13 predicted proteins | sample Stecom2011_FD_187523 | JGI IMG/M metagenome (GOLD analysis project Ga0209075, IMG submission 187523) | Agricultural soil microbial communities from Utah to study Nitrogen management - Steer compost 2011 (SPAdes) (version 2) | ecosystem: Environmental > Terrestrial > Soil > Agricultural land... | reverse complement strand
CACTTCGGCAACGGTCTGTTCATCGTTTTTGGCGTATTTTTCGACGAGGACTTCGCCGCTGATTTCCTGCGCTTCAAGGGTTGAAGCACACGCTTTGATGAGGGTTTTTTTCGCGCTCATGGCTCTCTCTGAAAACATCCGGATCGGGCGTTGGTTTTTGTTGCGGGGGACAGGGGAAGCATAGCCCTTAAACGCCGAGATAGCAAAAATTTAAATTCATTTAAAAACAATAGGTTATAAATTTCTTCGGTATATCAAGATGTTTGATAATACTAGATATAGTGGGCTAAGAAAGTGCGTTTTTCCTGAAATTTCCGCGTTTTCCGGGCACCCAAGGGTCAATTACGCAGCGTGGGAGTGAAGCGAACAACGTGTTCCGGCGGCAGTTCGGGCTGCAAGGTAGTGTGATGAATATCAAAACGCTCGGCAAGCAACGCCTGCAGATTTGAAAGCGCTTCTGGCCAATCCTCCGGACGGGCAAGGACAACATGAGCGGAGAGTGCGATTTCGCGCGAATCCAGACTCCAGATATGCAGGTCGTGCACGGAATGAACGCCTTCGACTGCGGCCATCGTGGTGCCCACTTCCTTAAGCTCCAGTCGCGGCGGCACGCCGTCGAGCAAAGTGTGAATCGCACTGCGCAGCAGACGCAGGGTGGCCAACAGGATCAATCCGCAGATCAACATCGACAGGAGCGGATCGGCCGGATACCAGCCAGTGAAATGGATGACCACCCCGGCGATGAGTGCTGCGACCGAGCCGAGCAGATCCCCTATCACGTGCAGCATGGCGGCACGGGTGTTGAGATCGTCTCCACCGCGCGAGAGCATCCATGCAACAAGGAGATTGATGAGGAGGCCGATCAATGCAACCACGATCACGGTACCGGCCTCGACCGGTCGAGGTTCGATCAAACGTTCGACGGCGTGCCACGCGATGATCGCAACAATAACGAGCATCGAAAGCCCATTGAACAGCCCGGCAAGGGTTTCAACGCGGCGGAAGCCCCACGTGTGCGTATGGCTGGAGGGCAGCTGGGAAATACGCGCAGCCGCGGCGGCAATTGCCAGCGCCATGCTGTCGGTGACCATGTGGCCGGCGTCTGAAAGCAGCGCAAGCGAACCGGACAGCCATCCGGCAATGGCTTCTACGGCTGCAAAACTGAGCGTAAGCGTCAGGGCGATCAGCAATACGCGACTGGAAGCGTTATGCGTGTGGTCGTGATCGTGATGGGCAGAATCGTGATGATGGGCCATGGGCGCTACTTAAGATGTGTTCTGATCTACCGATCCCGGCGTGCGGGTGGGCGATAGAGGACGCCGCCAAGCAGGTCAAGATGCCTTTCGACACCGGACATAGTAAATGAGAACACGCTCTTGAAGTGGATCGAAAATGGAGAGACAGGATGCGCATTATCAGCTGGAACATTCAATGGGGGCGCGGGGCCGACGGAAAGGTGGATCTGTCGCGCACCATCGCAGCGTTGCGGACACTGGGGCCCGCAGATCTGATCTGTCTGCAAGAGGTTACGCAAGGAATTCCGTCCTTGTCCGGCAGGCCGGAAGATGAAGTGGCCGCCATTGCGCAGTCCTTCCCGGGTTTTGAAGCAGTATTTGCCGCCGCCATCGACGTGCAGGGTGAATCGGGAGGGCGTGCGCGTTTTGGCAATCTGGTGTTGTCGGCGTTGCCGGTGCTGCAGGTGTTGCGTCATGCCTTGCCGTTTCCGGTGGAGGACAAGGTCCTGAGCATGCCGCGCTGCTGTCTTGAACTGGTCATCCGCAGCAAGCGTGGGCCGTTGCGCGTGTTAACAACGCATCTGGAATATCACTCCGGAGTGCAGCGTCGCGCTCAGCTTGCGGCCTTGCGTCGTTTACAGGAGGAAGCTGCAGCGTATGGTGGGCAGACGCCGCGCGGTAAAAAACAGGGCCATCCCGTCTTCGCCCCGCGTCCGCGGCCGACCGAAGCGGTCCTTTGCGGTGATTTCAATATGTCGCCGACGTCTCCCGAATATGCAGTCATGGCGAAAACGCCCACACCAGACGGGAGCGGCTGGGTGGATGCCTGGCGCGTAGTACACGGAGAGACTCCCCATGCCGCAAGCGCCAATTTGCACGACACAAGCGGGCCGGGCCGGGCGTCTTGCCGCGACTATTTCTGGGTTTCGGAAAATCTGGTCAGTCGAGTGCAAGACCTGTGGGTCGATACGAAAACTCTCGCTTCAGACCATCAGCCAATCGTGCTGGATATCGATTTCTAAAGCAGTGCGGACGTGAACGCTGGAGGGGCACTCTCGAGTGCCCCTCTTGAGTTAAGGCTCAGCATCGTAGTCGGCAGTATTCGGGAGCGGTTCCACCAGATCCCGATAGGCATGCCACGTGGCATGGCCAAGCAGGGGCATGAGGATCACCAAGCCGAGATGGAAGGTCAAAAAGCCGACCAGGGTGAGACCGGCGATGAGGGCTGCCCACACGATCATTGGCAACGGGTTCTTGAACAGCACATTGATGCTGCCTAGCATCGAAGAGATCGCATCCTGGTTGCGATCCAGCATGAGCGGCAGCGATACCACGCTGATGGCGAAGGCGATGATTGCAAAGATCAGCCCGACACAGCCATACACCACCAGAAACTGGAGGTTTTCCACCGAAAGAATCTGCGTCAGAAAACCCGTCAGATTCGGAACCTCCGAGGTGTAGAACAGCGCAAATATGATCAATGAAGCGCGCGCCCAGATGATGAAAATGATGCCCAGCGCAACCGCGAAAATGCCGATATTTCCGATGTTGCGTTTCCACACCACGAGCGTGGGCGGCAGGTTGCAACCCTGACTGAGTTCACGACGACGACTGATTTCATACAGCCCCATCGCCAGGAAGGGGCCGAGTAGCAAGAAACCCGAAGTCATGGCGAGCGCGAACGCATAAGCATGCTCGAACACCCACGTCATCAACCACCCCATCATCGCGAAGCAAAAACCGTAAAACAGGCTCGGGCCGGGGCAGCTTTTCAGGTCGCCGTAGCCGCGAACAAGCCAGCGAAACGGTGCAAAAGGAGACGCAATGCGTGCCTGAGGGAAGGGAGGGACTGTGCCTTTGTTCGTGGCAGTGTGACCGGTTTGCAGCATGCCTTTCTCCTTTTTCAGCGAAAGTTGTATGTACAGCCATGCTTTTTGCACTTTTACGGTCTTCCGGTGTCTTACGCAAAGTCACCAGGTTCGATAATACGCTCAAGCGCTCTAATGCGGTCTTTCAAGGCAAGCCTACGCTTCTTCAGGCGCCGGGTCAGCAACATATCTTCGGGCGGCACCTTGTCGAGCTGATCAATGGCCGAATCGAGATCGCCATGTTCCGCGCGTAATTCGACAAGGCGCGCACGCAGTGTTTCGAATTCGGTGAGGTTGCTGGACATCGGTTAGCCGCACGAGATTGGATGGGATCATGGTAGGGTGGCATTGTGATCATGACAACCTGGTTGTAATCACGTAGGCCCTTGAAAATACTTTTCTTACCCGCACCTTACATATCAGCAGAGGGTGGCATTTTGCCAACCCAATTTAGCAGGGAGGCGAGTCATGAACGTAGTGTTCAACAATGCCGAGCTGTACATCGTCGACTACCCGGCAGTCGATGCGATTGAAATTATTGATAAGCGAGTAGGGCGTGGCGGGATGATGCGAGCAGAAACGGCGCATCGTTTTCGAGCGGAACTTGAAATTTGGGCGGAGTCCGGCGAAGAGGCGGATGTCGATGCCATCATCAGCGCCTACGGTGCGCTCATGACCCAACAGGCGATTTACCATTAAAACCTTCAGTTATCACTTGCAGAAATGAGTAAGGCGTTTACGAAAGAAGATGATGGCGACGGCGACGACGAGAACCTTCCAGTCGCCGTCCGCCCACCTGCGGGCAGCAAGAATTACATCACCCGGCGTGGGTACGATGCGCTGCGCGCCGAACTGGAGGAACTCGTCAAACGCGAGCGCCCGAAACTCGTTGAAACCGTGGCCTGGGCTGCGGGCAATGGTGATCGCTCCGAAAATGGCGATTACATCTATGGCAAGAAGCGCTTGCGCGAGATCGACCGTCGTATCCGTTTTCTGATCAAACGCATCGAAGACGCAGAAGTCGTCGACCCCGAACAGCAGGCCGGCAACGACCAGGTTTTTTTCGGTGCCTTGGTCACCATTGCGGATGTGGAGAGCGACGAAGAGCAAACGTGGCAAATTGTCGGCATCGATGAAGCCGACACCACGCAGGGTCGCATCAGTTGGATTTCGCCGCTCGCACGCGCGTTACTCAGAGCGCATGAGGGCGATGCGGTTCGTTTCATGAGTCCGGCTGGCCCACGTGAAATCGAGATTCTGGAAGTCCGCTACGAGTAAGGATTTCAGAGAGGATTTCAGAGGCATGAAACGGGGGCTTGAAATTTGAGCATGCAGGGCCCATCTCGACGCCGTTCGTACCAATCAATTTAACGACGGAGTCGAAGGATGTCCAAAACGCACGCCTTTCAGGCCGAGGTGAAGCAGCTGCTTCACCTGATGATCCATTCGCTGTATTCAAACCGTGAAATTTTCCTGCGAGAGCTGATTTCGAACGCATCCGACGCATGCGACAAACTGCGTTTTGAAGCGCTCGACAATCCGGCGCTGCTTGAAGACGACACGGATTTGAAAATTCGCGTCGCCTACGACAAGAATGCCCGCACGATCACCCTCGCCGACAACGGCATCGGCATGAGCGAAGAGGATGTCGTGACGCATCTTGGCACCATCGCCAAGTCGGGCACACGCGAATTTTTCAGCAAGATGACCGGCGACCAGCAAAAGGACGCCAACCTCATCGGTCAGTTTGGGGTGGGTTTTTATTCGGCGTTCATCGTCGCCGACAAGGTTACGGTTGAAACGCGTCGTGCCGGCCTGCCGGCCGATCAGGGTGCTCGCTGGGAATGCTCGATGACGGGCGATACCGCCGGCGAATACTCCGTCGAAACCATCGAAAAGCCCGACCGAGGCACCACCATCACGCTGCACCTGCGTGAGGATCAGTACGACCCGCTGTCCGGTTGGCAGCTGCGTGGACTGATCCGCAAATATTCCGACCACATTGTTCAGCCCATCCTGATGAAAAAGGAAGAATGGGATCAGGAGAGCAATGAACAGGTCATCCGTGACGAAGAAGAAACCGTTAACCAGGCCAGCGCGCTGTGGGCGAAATCAAAAAGTGAAATTTCCGACGCTGAATACGAGGCGTTCTATCAACACGTTGGTCACGACTATGAAGCGCCTTTGGCGTGGACGCATAACCGTGTAGAAGGACGTCACGAATACACGCAACTGCTCTACATCCCCAAGCATCCGCCGTTTGATTTGTGGGATCGTAATGCGCGCCACGGCATCAAACTCTATGTCAAACGCGTGTTCATCATGGATGACGCCGAAAAACTCATGCCGATGTATCTGCGGTTCGTCCGCGGCATCGTCGATTCGGCCGATCTGCCGCTCAACGTTTCGCGTGAAATCCTGCAAGAGAGCAAAGACATTGATGTTCTCCGTGCCGGTTGCACGCGCCGCGTGCTTGGTCTGCTTGAAGACATGGCGGAGAACGATAAAGAAAAATACGCCACCTTCTGGAAGTCATTCGGCAAAGTGCTGAAGGAAGGGGTGGGCGAAGATCCCTCCAACAAGGAAAAAATCGCCGGCCTGCTCCGGTTTGCTTCAACGCACACCGATACCGACGAAGAAACGGTTTCTCTGGCCGACTATATCGACCGGATGAAAGAAGGGCAGGACAAGATTTACTATGTCACGGCCGAATCTTTCAACGCGGCGAAAAACAGCCCGCATCTCGAAATTTTCCGCAAGAAAGGTATCGAAGTCCTGCTGCTGTCTGACCGCGTGGACGAATGGGTGACCGGCAACCTCGCCGAGTTCAATGACAAACCGCTGGTGTCGGTCGCCAAGGGCGGTCTGGATCTTGGCGAACTGGAAGACGAAGCCGAGAAAAAGGAAACCGAAAAGGCCGCCGACGAGTTCAAGGAATTGCTTGAAAAGATGCAGACCAGCCTCGGCGAACGCGTAAAAGAAGTACGTGTCACCCATCGTTTGACGGATTCGCCAGCCTGCCTGGTGGTCGATGAGCATGATGTCGGGATGAACCTCGCCCGCATCCTCAAGGCCGCAGGTCAGGATGCGCCCGCCTCAAAGCCGATCCTGGAAATCAATCCGACGCATCCAGCGGTGGTGCGTCTGAGGTCGGAAGAGAACAGTTTTGATGATTGGGCTGCGGTGTTGTTCGAGCAGGCGCTGCTAGCCGAAGGGGGCACGCTGGATGATCCGGCCACCTTCGTGAAACGAATCAATCAACTGATGCTGGCAATGGGGCAATAAGCGCCTACCGTCCTACGACGGTGTGCGCTGGAATTTGAAAACCCCACTCTGCAAGGAAGACCGTCCCGAAAGGGGCGGTCTTTTTCATGCGTGTTCGAACCCTCATCCGCGCCCGGAAGAGGGTGGGTCGTCACCCGACTCAGGCGTTGCAACAGCACTTTCTTGCTTCTCAGACCTTTGGGTCGCTCTTCGCGCGAGCATCTCCCGTTCGACGCTGGCCTCAGTGCTGCGCAACATCGAGAACGATAGTGCGTAATACAACGGTACCGGTGCGACGCTACGCGCCACGGCGTGGGCGATGACCGAGGTGGCCATCAAAGGCAACAACATGCCGTGGTTGGCCGTCATTTCCATCACGATCACGAACGCCGTGATCGGGGTCTGCGTCATGGCGGACAAGAACGCCACCATCCCCAAGGTCAGAATGGCCGCGGCCTGATCGGGCGGAAGGAAATAGGCGACGTTGGCTCCCAGACCCGCGCCGACCGCAAGCGACGGTGCAAATATTCCTCCCGGAATGCGGCTGATGAACACCAGCCAGATCACAAACATCTTGGCGAGCAGAAAGTAGGGCGGCAAGGAAGATGTGCCTTCAAGTGCGGCACGCGTTTCTTCATAGCCGGCCCCCCAGGTGAGCCCGCCGCTGGCAAGTCCGGTAAGTGCGGTTGCCAGTCCGCAAATGGCCGAGAACCGCACCGGGCGGGCCTTGGCGAATCGGCCGATTTTCCCGGGCAGGCCGCGCGCACTGCCAATCAGAAGGCGACAAAACAGACCGCCGAAAAGACCGCCGAAAACGCCGCACGCCAAAGTCGGCCATATGCCGACGGGCCAGGAAAGCATGCTCGGGGTTTGACCGAAATACGTATAGGAGCCGAGTAAGGCCAGCGACATCAAGCCGGCGAACACCACGCTCGTCAGCGTGGTGGTGTTGGCCTGAAAGCTTCGATAACGGCACATTTCCTCAATGGCGAACATGATGCCGCCCAGCGGAGTATTGAAGGCTGCGGCAACACCCGCGCCACCGCCGGCAACGATCAGCGCCTGACTGGATGCGATACGGTTTTTGCGCCGTCGCCCGGACAGCAAATGCATGACCGATGCACCAACCTGTACCGACGGGCCTTCACGCCCCACCGATGCACCGCACAGCATGCTGCCGAGCGTGAGAAAAATTTTGGCGATTGCAATACGCAGCGATAGCAGCTTGCGGCGAACCCTGCGGTTATCGGTGAATGAGGCGGCAATGGCTTGTGGAATGCCGCTGCCGACGGTGCCGGGAAAGAAACGCAGGGATAACCAGGAAATCAGTGCAAAACCAGCCGGCGCGATGATCAGTGCCAGCCAGGGAAAGCGGTCGGCCACATGACGATGGGCTTCGATGGCCACATCGGCACCGAGTGCAAACAGAATGCACAGCAAGGCAGCAAACAGGGCGGCGGCAACCAGAAGCGCGCGCCGTCGCCAGCGACGGAGCGACAACCACGGCATGGCATAACGAAAACCGCTGCGGCGGAAATATCGTTGAAAACGAAGAGATATTGAACGACGCCGCCTCATGAAGATCGCTCTTTCGAGACATAAACAGTATGTATGGTTGGCCATCATACGCACCTGACACGATGCGTTGTACTCCACCTAGCCCCCACGCCCTGGATGCGTGCATTTGGACAACGCAAGCCCTGTCTTCCGTAATGACAAGAATGCTCAACAATGGGCACAACGTTGCAGAATTTCCCTGTATCGAACCGCTCACTCACAACACTCGGTGCTCAATGGATCGAAAAACAACACGACGTCGCGGGCTGGAAGGCATGAAAATCAGCCCTGCATCGTGGTGAGCAGGGCAGTAAGTGGAGTCATGCGTGGTCGTTGCACGGTGTCGGAAAAGCTGAAACGAAGGAAAGCGCCACGGGCGCGAATGCGCGAGGTGTGGTTTTACAGGAACAGGCCGGAAGTACGCTTGCACCCAACGTTTTATCCCTTGAGCATGCTGGTTCCGTTGCCCCACGATGACTTCAGCCGTCTCAATGAAATTCAAGGCGTACGGAACGGTGAGCGTGGGACCGTACGCTACAGGAAAGGTATGAGCAGAATGTCCTTGTCGTTTTTCCAGAGTATTGCGGGGCATATCGCGAACACATTGTGGACGTGTATTCAGACCACAGTCATGTTTGCACTTGCGCGCGCGCAGCGTATTATCTGATCCATAAAAGGGTCGCAGGCAAGAGAGAACCGAGCAACCGTAAAATCAGGGCATCTCGGAAAACCGTAGCGAGCTGATGCACGCGGCGTGCAGGATGCAAACAGACGGAGCATCCAAAGAGAGTGAAAGGCCGCAATCCGCCCGCGCAGTAGGCGCGTTCGAGACACCCTCAGGAATACAGACAAGGGAGGTCGCATGGTGGGACGACGTACTTTGATTGCTGTAGGGTTCGCCCTGGTAGGCAGTTTTGCGAATGTGCAGGCGGATGACGGGGGTGTGCCCGCTGACAAGCTGTCGATGTGCCAAGGCTGTCACGGCATTCAGGGGTATCGCACAGCGTATCCGGAAGTCTATCCGGTGCCCTTGCTGGGTGGCCAACATGCGGATTACATCGCGGTTGCGCTACGCGCCTATCGCGAAGGAACCCGCAAGCATCCAAGCATGCAAGCCATTGCGCAAGGCCTATCCGATCAAAACATTGCTGATCTGGCCGCCTACTATGCCCAATCGGAGTAATGAGACGATGAAAATTTTCAGCAAGCTTCCCTGTCTTGCGATGCTTTCATTCGCATTTTCCGTAACCGCTTATGCCGGCGATCCCGAACGTGGTCAGCAATTGTCTGAGCCATGTGTTGCTTGCCACGGCGCCGATGGTGTCAGCGTCAGCCCAGCTTTTCCGCATATCGCCGGGCAGCTGGAAGAGTATCTGTACCAGGCTCTGCTCGATTACAAAGTGGGTCAGCGCGAGAATGCGATCATGGCCCCACAGGCCGAGAACTTGAGCAGGCAGGACATGAAAGACCTGGCTGCTTTCTACAGTCAGCAAAAAGGCCAACTGTTCCTGAAACGTTGACCGATCCGTCAAAAACGAAAAGTTGTCACGCGAATCTCTTCGGCGTGCGGTTCCCGCTTACGGGATCGGTACGGGCACGGGCGCATCCAGTGCCTGACAGAAGGCGCGAAGCAACTCCATCTCGGTCGGATCAATAACGCCGTCGTGCATCACTGCGCTGGCACAGGCATCAATGAAAGCACGTCGGAAAGCAGGCGTTGTCGCGGCCAGACGAGTCAGGGCTTCATCCAGGTGGGCGGTGGAATAACGCCGGTTTCGCGGTTGGAACTCAAGACCTTCAAGCGGCGCGACGAGGGCGGCGGCATCAAAGGCGGCACGTGCCTCGGTCTCGTCGGCATGGCCAGCACTGGCCAGCAAGGACAGCACCAGACCGGCATCCTTACGCAGCGCGCGCAGCGATGGGCTGCGCAGCGGCTGATTGGCTGTATCGGGCAGCAGCACCGCCCGCAACAGACGACGCGAGACGTATTCAAAACTCGAGGTGCGTCCGTCTGCGGCGATCAATTCATCTGCAACCTGGATGATTTCATCGTGTGAATGACCGACGAACTGGCTGAGTGCGGGCAGCGCCAGATCAAGCAGAGGCAGGCGATAACCGGCCGGAAGGGAGGCGATTTCCGCGCTCAGTCGAGCGCACTCATTGCGGACATCCGGACCGAAACGAGTCTCGAGTTCAGCCAGCTGACGTTCCCGTACCGCGGTATCCCGCGACAGAAGAAGCGCGAAAACCGTGGCGCGGGCACCACGCGGACGATGCAGCGAATCGATCAATGTAGCCGGCAACGCGGCAAGCAACGATTGACTGTGTTCAAGATGCTCCGGGCGGACAGTTCCGACCTGTTGCGAAAAGCCCGAGGCGAAACCCGCAGCACCCAGTGGCGCTGCCGAATCCTGGACGGGCGAACGGGTCTGTTCCTTGCCTGATCGTTGACGATTCTTCCAGTCCGGATCAATGCGCTGAATCCGTTCTTCAATCGGCGGATGCGTTGCCATCAGACCGGCAAGCTTGGCTCGGCTGCCGAAAAACATGTGACTGGCTTCTACGGCACGCGGATGTTCGATTTTCGATCCGAAGCCCGCAATATGCGAGAGCGCGCCGGCAATGCCTTGTGGGTTCCGCGTAAATTGCACCGCCGAGGCGTCGGCGAGAAACTCGCGTTGACGCGATACGCTCGCCTGAATGATACGCCCGCCCAGCATGCCGACAGAGCCCACGATGATCAGCACCAATCCACCCAGCGCCAACGGAGCACCATTGCGTCCGCGCGCGCTGTACAACAGGATGCGCCCACCGAGCGTAAGTAGCAAGATTCCGTACAGAACGGCCACGAGGCGCAAATTGAGGCGCATGTCGCCGTTCAGGATATGGCTGAACTCATGTGCGATCACGCCTTGTAGCTCATCGCGGTTGAGCCGCTCCAATGTACCGCGCGTAACGGCAACTACCGCCTCGGACGGACGCGCTCCGGCGGCGAACGCATTGATGCTGTTTTCCGCATCCAGCACGAAAACGGGTGGGGAAGGGATGCCGGCGGCGATCGCCATTTCATCGACAATGTTGATCAGCTGACGTTCGTGCAAATCCTGCGAATCGCGTGACACCAGCCGGCCGCCAAGTTCGCGTGCGATTTTGGCGCCACCGTTGCGGGCGAGGTGCAGGTATTTGTACAGCGAGCCGAAAAAGATCAAGCCCCCCACACCGACCAGGGTCCACCCCAGCAGCTCGGGATTCCACAAAACAAATGACGGCGGCCCGGCTTGGGCTCCCGTTTGATACGCGCCCGGATTGACGTTTTGCGTAAATTGCGTGCCGAAGAGCAGGGCGATATAGACCGCTGCGGCAATACCGATAACCGCCAACGCAAACCACAGCACCAGCCAACGGGTGTTCTTGCGTGCCTGCTCCTGTGCGCCGAAAAAATCCATTGGAAATCCGTCAGTTGGTGAAGTTTACCTGCACCGCCGAGCGCGCAGCTTCTTCCTGCACTTCCCATTGTTGGGCTTCGCGGAAATTGAAGGTATTTGCGACCATGCTGTCGGGGAAGGTTTCGCGCTTGATGTTGTAGGCGGTGACCGCATCGTTGAACGCCTGGCGCGAAAAAGCCACGCGGTTTTCGGTGCTGGCCAGCTCTTCCTGTACCAGCATCATGTTCTGATTGGCTTTCAGATCAGGGTACGCTTCGGCCAGCGCAAAAAACCTGCCCAATGCGCCGGTCAATGCACCTTCCGCGCCCAGCAAGGCGCGCATCGAGCCGCCATCAGACGGATCCCCCTCAACCTGGCTGGCTGCGGTTTTGGCCGCATTGCGTGCCTGGATAACCGCTTCCAGCGTTTCACGCTCGTGTTGCATATAGCCCTTGGCGGTTTCAACCAGATTGGGAATCAGGTCGTAACGTCGCTGCAACTGAACGTCGATCTGGGCGAAGGCGTTCTGTACGCGATTGCGCAGCGTCACGAGGCCGTTATAGATTGCGATGACATAAATGACGATCGCAACCAGAATGCCGAGGATGATCAAGCTTGTGGTCATTGAAGCGTTCCCATGGAAGGCCGAAAAACGCATCCTACCGTGGATGCGTGAGAGGCGCATGCACAAGCGTAAGGAGATCTCCTTGCGCGGGCAGGTTCAGTCCGTTTTGTCACGAAATTCGCACAGATCGCGCACGATGCAGCGGCCGCAGGCAGGTTTGCGTGCAATACATACATAACGGCCGTGTAGGATCAGCCAATGATGGGCGTCTTTGAGGTATTCCTTCGGTATGCGCCGCATCAATGCTTCCTCCACCGCGCGCACATCCTTGCCTGGCGCCAGCCCGGTGCGGTTGGAGAGGCGGAAGATGTGGGTGTCGACGGCCATCACAGGATCGCCGAAAACGGTGTTCAGCACCACGTTGGCTGTCTTGCGGCCCACGCCAGGCAAAGCTTCCAGCGCAGCACGATCATGCGGCACTTCGCCGCCGTGTCGTTCGAGCAATTGGCGGGAGAGGGCGACGGTGTTTTTTGCCTTGTTGCGGAACAGGCCGATGGTCTTGATGCACTCGGTTACGCCGGCTTCGCCAAGTGAAAGTATGGCTTCCGGCGTGGGCGCGAGCTGGAACAGCTTGCGGGTGGCGATGTTCACCCCCCGGTCGGTGGACTGGGCGGAGAGCACCACAGCAACGAGGAGCTGAAACGATGTTTCGTATTCCAGTTCCGTCGTCGGGTTGGGGTTGGCTTCCGCGAGGCGACGAAAGAATTCGCGAATCGCGTCGCGCTTCATCAGACGTGTCCGCATGTATGCTGGCGAATCTCTATGCTGGATGGAAATCCACCTCAAGCGGATTCGGCTGTCACTCCCGTTCCGGGAACCGCATTCGCACGGCGCGCCACTCTCGTTGCGGCGCGGGCGTTGATCCAGTTGAACAGCGCGATCAGACACCCCAGGGTGAAGAACGCCCCCGGCGGCAACATCAACAACAAAAAGCCTTCGTACTCGCTCCCCATGACCTGCAGGGGCGAGAGTGACGGAAAAATCATGTCGATGCCGTTGAACAGGGCGCCGGTGCCAAGAATTTCACGCACTCCACCCAATACGGCCAACACCCATACCAGACCAAAGCCCATCATCAGGCCGTCAACCGTCGAAGAAATCACGTCATTTTTCGCAGCATAGGCTTCGACACGGGCAAGCACGATGCAATTCGTGACGATCAGCGGGATGAAGATGCCGAGTACCAAATACAATTCGTGCAGCCAAGCATTGAAGGACAGATCCACGATCGTCACCAACGCGGCAATGACCAGAATGAAGACCGGAATACGGATTTCGTACGGAATGAAGTTGCGC
>Ga0209075_1003410_pt1 | contig 13274 bp, 4 predicted proteins | sample Stecom2011_FD_187523 | JGI IMG/M metagenome (GOLD analysis project Ga0209075, IMG submission 187523) | Agricultural soil microbial communities from Utah to study Nitrogen management - Steer compost 2011 (SPAdes) (version 2) | ecosystem: Environmental > Terrestrial > Soil > Agricultural land... | reverse complement strand
CACGTACTAAACACGGAGCAGATAAAATTGCTCGTGTGCTGAATAAGAAGGGAATAGGATGCGAGGCTATACATGGTAATAAATCGCAGAATGCACGTCAAAGAGCACTTACAAATTTTAAATCAGGAAAAACAAAGGTGATCATTGCAACCGATATCGCTGCAAGAGGGATTGACATTGTAGATCTGGAAATGGTGATCAATTACGACTTACCTGACGTAGCCGAAACATATGTTCACCGTATTGGCCGTACTGGTCGGGCGGGAAAAAGCGGAACAGCTCTTTCTTTTTGTGCTCCGGATGAACGTATGATGGTTAAAGATATTCAGAAATTAACCGGCAAGAAGCTGAGTACTGTATTATCAGCCTAAGCAACAGTGTAGCTAATAGTTACAGCTAAAACAACAAAGACGATCTGATTAGATCGTCTTTGTTGTTTTATAGTCTTTAGTTTTATTTTAAATCATAAAATTTCACAGCCAGTTAAGAGCAGGAATTCCTTAATGCTAATAATTTCCATTTCGAACATTCTCTCACAATAAAAGTAAGGTATAGAAAATAAAAAATCTCTAAAAAGAGTTTTTTACATGTAAATTAACTAAACTTGCAGTATAAACTTTAGATAGTAGTCTTTCAACGAATTAATGAGACAGATAAAACAATATAAACATGTCTCAAATAAATATTCTTAACCTGATTGAGAATTATTAATTAGACACCAATAAATACTATAACACATTATGAGCAACAGGAGATCATTTCTTAAAAAAGCTGGATTGGGTTCCCTTTCCGTTATAGGCTATCCTGCATTATCTAATGCCGGTAGTTTAATAAGCAAGAGTGATAAAATTGATAATCTGAAATTTCAGCTTGACAGAACAACTAGAAACTTCAATGGCGTCTATGAAAATGAATACCTTAGCAGAGTTGCTTTTCCTATCGGTGGAATCGGAGCAGGCATGTTCTGCCTGGAAGGTACAGGAGCAATTTCTCATCTCTCTGTAAATAACAAACCAGAAATATATAATACTCCGTATGCTTTTGCTGCTATCTGTGTAAAAGGACTTGAGAACGGGGCTAAAGTATTAGAGTCGACAGTTCCCACGTGGAAATTGTTTGGCCAAAGTGGAACTGGCAATGGTCTGGGTAATCGCAATTATGGATTACCAAGATTTGAAAAAGGTTCGTTTCTAGCCAGATTTCCATTCGGTTTAATTGAATTACAGGATAAGGATATACCTCTGGAAGTGAAAATATCGGGATGGAGCCCATTTATCCCTACCGACGAAGATAACTCAAGCCTCCCTGTGGGAGCCATTGAATACAGCTTCAAGAACCTTTCTGATAGCATCTTAGATACTGTTTTTTCTTATAATGCAAGGAATTTTATAGATGAGAAAGGAGACATATTAGAGCAGAAGAATGGATTTAGATTCTCAAGAGCTGTAAACAACGGCGTTAACAGAAATGAAGGGTTTGCAATATTTCTAGAAGATAATCGTGCTGTAACAGACCATTGTTGGTTCAGAGGGGGATGGTTCGACTCTCAGACCATACTTTGGGATAATATAAGAAGTGGAAAAATTGCCAGTAACCCTGCCATAGAAGGGGTGTCGCCTGGTGCTTCTGTTTACCTACCAATTCAACTAAAACCTGGAGAAAAAAAGACAGTTAGAGTGAATTTCTGCTGGTATCTGCCCAAATCTGATCTCTCTATTGGTCATGCGGTAGTTTCGGGAGCGGCATTTTCGGGAAAAGTAACTAGAAATGCAGTTAAGAACCAACAAGCTGTATCTGGCTATGCGGGTGAAGGTCTGTTGAACTCTTTTGATTCTAACGGTGATAGCCAGATAGGAATAATGATTTCACCTCCATTTAAGATTAATAGACGCTATCTTAAATTTCTTGTTGGAGGAGGGAATAAAAAAGAGCTGACATCGGTAAATCTGGTTGTGGAAAACAAAATAGTGGAAACAGCAACGGGTCAGAACAGTGAAATTCTATCGGAGCATATTTGGGATATTAAGCGCTTTTACGGAAAAGAAGCCAGACTTAAAATAATTGACCTTGACACCTATGGGTGGGGTCATATACTTGCAGATCAATTTATGCTAACAGATAACCACAATGAGTCTTTGAGAAATCCTACTTCTTCGGCAATCATAATAGCTGATTTCGAACAGAATGATCTGGATGAGTGGGAGATTACTGGTCCTGATGAGCTTGGTGTTACCAATCAGGGGAATCCTTACTACAGACCATGGTATTCTGAACGGTTTGATGGACTTGATGATCTCATATACTATTGGAATGATAATCGAAAAGAATTGAAATTATCCTCTGAGTTATTCAGGGATGCTTTTTACGCTTCTACCCTTCCTCCTGAGGTGATTGAGGCCGTTGCAGCTAACTTAACCATTTTGAAATCACCCACCATCTTGAGAGTTTCGGATGGAAAACTCTGGGCATGGGAAGGGTGTAATGATGAATCGGGTTGTTGTCATGGAAGCTGTACTCATGTTTGGAACTACGCTCAAGCAATACCACATCTCTTTCCAACATTAGAAAGAAGCTTAAGAGAAACTGAGTTTCAGGTTAGCCAGGACGAAAACGGGCATCAGAACTTTCGTTCCGATATCCCAATCAAACCTACTCAGCATGATTTTCACGCTGCAGCAGACGGGCAGCTGGGAGGAATCATGAAGATGTATCGTGATTGGAGAATAAGCGGGAACACAAACTGGATTATAGGCTTATATCCCTATGTGAAGAAAAGCATAGATTATTGTATCAACAAGTGGGATCCGAAACATAAAGGCTATCTTGAAGAACCTCATCACAACACTTATGATATTGAATTCTGGGGACCAGATGGAATGTGTACTAGCTTTTACCTTGGTGCTTTGACAGCTTTTATTGAGATAAGCAAGGAACTTAGTCAACCTTTCGATTTCTATGTTATGTTACTCGAAAAAGGAAAAGAATTTATGGAAAACAACCTCTACGACGGTGAATACTTCATACAAAAAATTGTGTGGGAAGGGTTGAGTGCACCTAACCCGGTGGAGGTTCAATCCTATGGAGGAATATATTCAAACGAAGCAATTGCTCTTTTAAAGAAAGAGGGGCCTAAATACCAATACGGCACTGGCTGTCTTTCGGATGGAATATTGGGAATGTGGATGGCATCGGTGTGCGGACTTAAGGAGGTTATTGATACTGCAAAGGTAACTAGCCATCTGAATGCAGTGCATGGATACAATCTGAAAACTACCCTGCAGGATCATTATAATCCTCAACGACCGACATACGCTTGTGGAGAAGAAGGAGGTCTTTTACTCTGCTCTTGGCCGAAAGAAGGGGCTTTATCTCTACCTTTTGTCTATAGTAATGAGGTGTGGACAGGTATCGAATATCAGGTAGCGAGTCATCTGATGTTGAAAGGAGAAGTGCAGAAAGGATTAGAGATTGTACGCACATGCCGTAAAAGATATGATGGTACAGTAAGGAATCCCTTTAACGAATATGAATGTGGACACTGGTATGCTCGGGCTATGGCAAGTTATGGATTATTGCAGGGACTGACCGGTGTACGTTACGACGCAATAGACAAGATCCTTTACATTGATTCAAAAATTGGTGATTTCACATCGTTTATATCCACTGAAAGCGGATTTGGCACTGTCTCACTTACCAATGGAAAAGCGGCATTAAATGTAATGTATGGAGCAATTGATGTAAAAAACATTCATATCTCAGAAAAAAAGGTTTAATCAGATCACCAAAATATCATTTTAAAATTATAGACATATGACAATTACAAGACGCTCTTTTTTGAAGAAATCATCCTATGCTGTTGCAACTGGTATAGCAATGCCTACATATTTAAAGTCTGCAACCTTAGGTGTATCTGCAAACGATAAAATTAATGTAGCATTGATTGGTTGCCGAAATATGGGTTGGAGCAATTTGATGAGTTTCATGAAGTCGGATGAAGTACGATGTTTAGCATTGTGTGACATTGATAAATCGATTTTGGAGTCACGAGCAAAAGAATTATCATCTATACAGCAAGAAAAATTTGAGTTGTATGATGATTATCGCCGGATTCTGGATCGACAGGATATTGATGCGGTAATTATTGGAACACCAGATCATTGGCATTGCTTGCAATTTGTGGATGCATGTAAAGCAGGAAAAGATGTGTATGTAGAGAAACCTATTGGTAATTCGATAGCAGAATGCAACGTGATGGTTGAGGCCGCAAATAAACATAAGCGAGTAATACAGGTAGGTCAACAACAAAGAAGCGCAAAGCTATGGAAAGATATGATTGATTATTTGGATACCGGTGTATTGGGAGATATATCTCGTATTCATGTATATGCAAACTTTAACTATGCTGCAATTGCCAGAACTGTGCACGATTCTAGTATCCCTGAAAGTGTTGATTTTAATACATGGTTGGGGCCTGCCCCTCAACGTACATTCAACAGTCAACGTTTTCACGGTTCATGGAGAATGTTTTGGGATTATGGTGGAGGCCTCATGACCGATTGGGGGGTACATTTATTAGATATGGCATTGTGGGCAAAAAAAGTAAAAACGATGCCCAATAGTATTCAGGCTAATGCTGGCAATTTTCTATACCCTGAGGGCATGCACGAAACTTTTGACACTCAATCTGTATTATATCAGTTTGATGACTACATAATGACTTGGGAAAATAATGCTGGAACCGAATCTGGCCCGTATGGTAAAAATTATGGATTAATATTTACAGGTAAAAATGGAACATTGGTAGCGAATAGAGATGATTGGCAGGTTTATCCTGAAAAGCAAAAGGTTCCAGAGAAAATAGTAAAAGCAGATTATCAAGAGCACAAAGATCATGTTTTCAACTTCTTGGACTGTATTAAAAGAAGAGACAGGAATACAGCATGTACAATAGAGGCAGGTAGCTTAAGTGCCAAATATGCACATTTAGGAAACATTGCTGCCAGAATGAGTGGCAACTCCTTACAGTATGATGATATGAAAAAATCATTTAACTTAGTTGATGCAAATAAATTTATAAAGCCTTTGTATAGAGATCCATGGACATTTCCACAAGTATGATATGTTTGAGATATATAATTCCATTGAAAAAAATATTCAGCCTTAAAAAATTAATTAAAAACCATGAATATAAATATGCTTAGATTTTTTCTGATTATCACTTTGATTCTTATAGGTTCTGCTTGTACAAAAGCAGAAATATCCGCTTTAAAAGTCGAATATGAAGTAACCCCAATAGGCATAGATGTAAAAAATCCACGTTTTAGTTGGCAGATGATATCGAAAGACCGCGGTCAATCCCAAACGAAGTACCAGATTGTAGTTGCAAGCGAAACTGGACAAGAAATGTGGAATACCGGAATTGTATCATCAAACACCTCCCTCAACATTGAATATTCAGGAAAACCTCTTGAAGCTACAACCAGGTACCATTGGACCGTTTTTGTATGGAATCAGGATGATAAGGAATTCTCGGAAGAGTCATGGTTCGAAACGGGACTAATGAATCCCTCTATATCCGCTTGGGAAGGAGCTAAATGGATTGGTGGTGGTGACGAAGATTTAGTTCTTTACCCAGATTACTTGCCAACTTACAATATCAATTATACTGTGCAACTAGACAAAAACAGTGGTACTACCAAGGCAGGGTTTGTTTTTGGCGCTAACGATCCTCGTCTGATGAACAAAAACCTGAACATATATAACCTTCAAAACGGCAAAGACGAGTCATATGTTGAAGTAGAACTGGATATCTCTGCCGTTGGTGGAGGAGGTAGAGCCTTCCTGAATGTGTACCGTGTAGGTTATGCACCTCTCGACAGCAAGGAAACGCCCTTGCAAACTTTGGCTATCCCTCTTTCTATTATCGACATTAAGAATATGTACGACCAACACACCATTTACCTGAAAACGATGTATAGCGTTACTGATTTTTACATAGGTGGTGAAGATGAATTGAATAAATTAGGATCAGTAACCATCAACCCAATTGGGAACAGCTGGGATTATATTTGCTTTCCACTGCTTTGTGAAATAGGTTTTTCAATAAAGCCACATCAATCTGCAAAGTTCTCGGATGTGGAAGTGCGCAATTATCGTGTTCCGAATAATATTCTTTTTTCTGACAAGTCGGGCACAACTGGTAACAGGAATGTTTTTGAAGACAAGGAAAACTTGTCGAGAGATAACGGCTCTTTTTTGGTCACTGCTGGCAACTCGGACACTTTTATCACTGCCAATATTAGTAAAAAATCGATGCCGATGCTTAGGACAACATTTTCTTCAGGTGATAAGGAGGTTACCAAAGCGCGGCTTTATATTACATCAAGAGGAATATACGAGGTTTATATAAATGGTGAAAGAGTAGGCGACGACTACTTCAATCCAGGTCTCACTCAGTACAACAAACATCACATGTATCAGACTTATGATGTCACAAACTATATCCTAGAAGGTGATAATGCTCTTGGAGTTATGCTGGGTGAAGGTTGGTGGAGCGGGGCAATCACATATATGGGCTACCTATGGAATTTGTTCGGTGATAGGCAATCGCTCTTAGCAAAATTAGTTATTACGCATGCTGATGGTTCGAAAGAGACAATAGTTAGTGATTCTGCCTCTTGGTCGTTTTTCGACAACGGTCCTATTGTGTATAGCAGTTTTTTTCAAGGAGAGGTTCACGATGCACGGAAAAACACACTTATAGAAGGGTGGTCGGAAGCATCTTACGACGCTTACGAATGGAAGAAAGCTGTTGAGGTAAACCAAGAAAATTCCATTATGGATGACGAAATAATTGAATTGAACAGAATGCCAGCAGTAAACGATTTCTCAGAAATGAAGCTGATAGGTCAATTTGGGGAGACAGTAAAGAAAGTTGATGAACTCACCTCTGTCTCTGTGGAAGAGGTCAGGCCTGGGGTTTATGTTTACGACATGGGCCAGAATATGGTAGGAGTACCAAAAATCACCCTCAAGGGAGAACAAAAGGGTAACAAAATATTACTGCGTTTTGCAGAAGTAAAATATCCCAATCTCCCCGAATTCAAGGACAACGTGGGTATGATCATGCTTGAAAATATTCGTGGGGCACTCGCACAGGATATCTATATTACAAAGGGAGGAGACGAAGTCATTAATCCTAGGTTTACATTCCACGGTTATCGGTATGTAGAAATTACAGGCATTGATAAACCACTACCCTTGGAGGCTGTGAAGGCTGACGTACTTAGTTCTATTCAACAATTTGCATCAGGTTATGAAACTTCTAACCCTCTCGTAAATAAGTTGTGGGAAAACATCACCTGGTCTGCAAAAAGCAACTTTTTGTCTATACCTACCGATTGCCCTCAGCGAAATGAGCGTATGGGATGGAGTGGTGATATATCTGTCTTCTCTAGAACAGCTACCTACCTAGGACATCTGCCTCAGTTTCTTCGCCGCCACATGCTGGCTATGCGAGACACACAACGTGAAGACGGACGGTTTGCGGATGTTGCTCCAGTGGGTGGTGGTTTCGGAGGTATCCTATGGGGTAGTGCTGGCATTACCGTGGCCTGGGAGAGTTATATGCAATATAATGATCTATCATTGCTGGTTGAACATTACGATGCAATGAAATCGTATATAGAATATCTATTAGGTTACATAGATCCTGTTACAAATATACTGACAGAAGGGAACCTTGGCGACTGGCTCGGGCCTGAACAGGACAAAAACGATAACACCCTGTTATGGGAAGCTTATTTCATCTATAATCTAGAGCTGATGCAAAGCATAGCAACAGTATTGAAAAAGGAGGGCGACGCCAAATGGTTTTCCAAACTACACGAAGAACGAAAAGATTTTTTCAATAAAACATATTTCGATTTAGAGACTGGACAGACCATTCACTCAGGGTTCATGCATCCGGAAAATAAAGGTAAGTTTATAGGCACACAAACGTCTTATGTTCTCCCATTGGCTTTTGGAATTTGCAACGAAGAAGTAAAAGATCTTGTTGTAAAACAACTTATGGATTGTATTGAAAAGGGAACCTTAAGAGACGGAGAACAGGAATATCTCCCCTACTCGCTAATGACAGGATTTATAGGTACGGCATGGATTAACAGGGTACTTTCAGACCTGGGATATTCTAAAACAGCATACAATATTTTACAGCAAAAAAAGTATCCTTCATGGTTGTATTCCGTAGAACAGGGAGCGACTACCATATGGGAGAGACTAAATTCATATACACGTGAGCATGGATTTAGTGGCAATAATTCTATGAACTCGTTCAACCATTATTCGTTCGGTTCTATCGGCTCGTGGATGTATAATCATTCACTTGGTATTGAACGTGATGAGGCCAATCCTGGCTTCAAACACTTTATACTGAAACCTGAACCCGACCCTACGGGTCAGATGACTTGGGCTAAAGGACATTATGACTCTATGTACGGGCGGATTGAAAGTGGTTGGGAAATTAGAGAAGGTTCGTACAATTACTGCTTCAAGGTGCCGGCAAACACCACTGCTACATTATATATACAGTCAACAAGCGTAGATAAAATCAGCGAAGGGAGCAGCCCTATTAAGTCTTCGGCAAATATTCAAATCTTGGGTGAAGAAAATGGTAAAGTAATAATGAGATTACAATCAGGAGAATATCAATTCAAAGCTAAGTTTTAATCCTCGATGTGAGAATTATTTAATAATAACAGTATCAAAAAACATAGTTATTAAATCATTTTTTATTTTACAAGTATATTCTTTAAACTTTATTTTTGTATATAATTATATTAACATCTTTTATTTGACTCGTACTTGAAAGAAGAAAAAAACTATAAAAGTATCTGAAAAGGAAATAAATCAGTATACTTTATTTAAAATAGTTTTAGGTCAGACTAAAAATCAAATATTATATAAGTGATTTAAGAACAAATATCATTAAAATGCAAAAAATAACACTTCTATTCCTAATTAACCTGTTCATCTGTATTTCAGCCATTTCACAGGAAAATCTTGTTCCTTATGAACTTACAGTAAATATGTTATCTGCACAGAATCAGGTGTTTTTAAACGGATATCGTACTACTACTCCCTTGGATGAAGCCATTTCTAGAAGAGAAAATTTTCAATTCACCGAGATAAGTACTGGTGCACCCTGTTTTGGGTGGATAGTTCCATCAGTGAATAATAACACAACACAAACAGCATATAGGATATTAGTAACATCGAATAAAGAATTACTTCAATACGATTCATTGAATATAGAAGAGTCTGATGTGAATGAAATGTTACAGTCCAACTCTGATTTTCTGTGGGATTCAGGGAAAGTTAAGAGTAATCAGTCCTCCAACATCCCTTATAGCGGTAATCAACTTGAACCTGGGAAAGTATATTACTGGAAAGTGAAAATTTGGGTTGAAAGCGAAACTCCCAAGTTAGATGTTCAACCCAAAAGCAAATCAAAGAAAACACAAACAAAAGAAAAAGACGAATATACATTGAAATTCTCAGATATTTCTCTTTTTAAAACATCCGAAAAACTTACAAGTTATGCAACAGACAGATATCCAATTCAAAAACAAGACGAACATCCTATAAAAATAAAAAACAATGGTGAGAACCGCTACTTTGCGGATTTTGGGAAAGCTGCTTTCGGAAGAGTTCGATTGAACTTGTACTCTGATGATGGTACAGATAGTTTGACTATCCATTTAGGCGAAGCACAGAAGGAAGGTACTGTAGATCGCTCACCTGGAGGAAGTATACGTTACTCCAGATATATAATCAAACCCGAAAAAGGATGGAATACATATGTAATTACAATTACTCCAGACCGAAGAAACACCGGTCCACAAGCAATATTAATGCCTGATTATATTGGAGAAGTTACACCTTTTCGGTATTGCGAAATTGAGAATTACAAACACACCCTACAGGTCAAGGATATAATTAGAGAGACTGTCTTTTATCCTTTCAACGATTCGGATTCCTACTTTAACAGTTCAGACTCTATATTGAATAGAATTTGGGATTTAAGTAAATATTCCATAAAAGCAACTTCATACATGGGAATTTATGTTGATGGAGATCGTGAACGGATTCCCTATGAAGCCGATGCACTTATCAATCAACTTTCCCATTACTGTGTTGCGCGCGACTACAACATGGCTCGCTACTCTCATGAATACCTAATTCACAAACCTACATGGCCTACAGAGTGGATTATGCAATCGGTAATTATGGCTTGGGAAGATTACATGTATACTGGTAATAAATTGTCACTAGAAAATTATTATGTTGACCTGAAAGCCAAAACCCTTACAGCCCTCTCTGAGGAAAATGGATTTATCAGTACAAGGACTGGCAAAGTAACTCAAGAACTACTTGAATCTATTCATTTTAATGGCAAGTTAAACGATATTGTAGATTGGCCTCACACAGGAATTCTAGGATTAGAAAAAGAAGAAGGAGGTGAAACCGACGGATTTGTATTTACTGATGTGAATACAGTTGTAAATGCTTATCATTACAGAGCACTTACACTGATGGCTAAGATTGCAGAAACACTTGGAGAGCACGACGACCAAATGTTATACACAGCAAAAGCAGTTAAATTGAAAAACTCTTTTAATAAACTTCTTTTTGATATAAACCGAGGAGTGTATGTTGATGGAATCGGAACAGACCATGCATCGCTTCACGCCAACATGTTCCCTTTAGCTTTTGGACTCGTCCCCGAAAAGAATATTAAATCGGTACTAGAATTTATCCGATCGAGAAAGATGGCTTGTAGCGTATATGGTTCGCAGTTCCTCTTAGATGCAATATACAACAGCCACGATGCAAATTACGGGTTAGAGTTACTTACATCTACTTCTGAAAGAAGCTGGTACAATATGATTAGAGTGGGCTCTACTATTACATTAGAGGCCTGGGACAATAAATATAAACCAAATCAGGACTGGAACCATGCTTGGGGTGCAGCTCCTGCTAACCTTATTCCACGAAAACTAATGGGAATAGAGCCATTAGAGCCGGGATTCAGTAAAATTAGAATAAAACCTCAACCTTCATCACTAGAATTTGCAGAGATTAAACATCCTACAATCAAGGGTGAAATCAAAGCAAAATTTAAAAATAGTTCTAATGAATTTATGCTTGAAGTGGATATTCCCGGAAATACAACAGCTGAGCTTCATCTGCCTTTCTATTCATCAAAACAGAAAGTATTTATAAACAATGAACCTGTTGTTTATAAAAAGCAGAGAAATTTTACGGTAATAGATAATATCGGTTCTGGAATCTGGGTAGTCACGATACAGCAATAAGCAATATGTCTATAATATTTACCTTCACTCCTATCCTCAGGATCTGTATATGGCCTGAAAGTTGACCTTGGAAAAGGAGTAGACTAAAAATAGGTATGAGTCATAGGCTGTAATTGAATTGTAATAATTAACAACATGAATAAACTATGTAATTATGTTATACAAAAAACTAATAAGGATAGTATTCATTTCACTTCTACACCTATTAACACAGCACATTGTAGCTCAACAGATAGACAGTGATCTATGGGCTGCCACAGATGCTCTCGGAAGAGAATTACGCACCTATTCCGAATCCGTAAATACCAAAAACAAATATATAGCTATGTTTTATTGGACATGGCATCAAAATAGTGATGACACAACAGAAACTGTAAAAAACATTACAGAAATTGTTCGTAAACACCCTGAGGCTATGAAAGATTATAATCATTTTGCATGGGGTACAAATAAACCAGGACACTTTTACTGGGAAGAGCCTTTGCTAGGATATTATAAAACGACAGACCCTTGGGTGCTTAGAAAACATGCCGAAATGCTTGCCGATGCTAAAGTAGATGCAGTATTCTTCGACTGTACAAATGGAAGTTTAACATGGAAAGAATCATATGAAGCTCTAATGAAAACATGGGATCAGGCGCAGAAAGATGGAGTTGATGTTCCTAAAATCGCTTTTATGCTTCCTTTCGGTGCAGTACCTCACTCATTAGTTTCTCTTCGTCAGCTATACAGAGATGTATATAAACCAGGCAGACACGAAAATCTTTGGTTCTATTGGAAAGGAAAACCATGCATTATGGCATATCCTGATAATTTAACCGATTCGCAGGAAGATCGTGAAATTGCTGAGTTTTTTACATTCAGACCTGGTCAGCCGGATTATGTAGATGGACCTAACAGAAACAATCAGTGGGGATGGCTCGAGAACTATCCACAACATGGTTATATAAAAAAGGTAGACGGAAGTTACGAACAAGCAACAGTTGGAGTAGCTCAAAATGCAGCCCCATCAACTAATGGACATTGCAGTGCCTTTAATCTCCCGGGAGCACAGGGACGAAACTTCTCAAAAAGGAATGGATTTGATCCTCGTATAGATGGTTATCTTTATGGATGGAATTTTCAGGAACAGTGGGAAAGGGCATTTGAAATAGATCCTGAATTGGTATTTATCACAGGATGGAATGAATATATTGCAGGACAATGGCTACCGGAACATACTTGGACTGGTGATCCATTCTCTTTTGTGGATCAATTCGACTGGAATCACAGTAGAGATATTGAGCCCAACAAAGGTTGGGGTGACAAAGGGGATGTTTACTATTTACAATTGATTGATAATGTTAGGCAATTCAAAGGTATGTCCCCACCATCTAAAATATCTGATTATAAAACTATAAGGATTGGTAATAACATCGATCAATGGAATGAAGTATTGCCTGAGTTTAACCACTATAAAGGAAATACATTTCATAGGGCACACCGAGGTAAGAATAATAAATATTATTTAAACAAAACAGGACGAAATGATATTGTAAAATCAAAAGTTGCTAGAGACAATGATAATATATATTTCTACGTAGAAACTGCCGACAGGCTTACAACTCCTAAAGATAGAAACTGGATGATGCTATTTATTGATATTGACCGTAATAAATATACCGGTTGGAACGGTTATGATATAATAGTTAACAGACAAAGCCCCAATAACAAGAGAGTAGTAGTTGAGAAAAACGTAGGGAATAGATGGGAATGGGAAAAAATAGCCGAATGTCCATACGTTGCAAAAGAAAATCATCTGGAAATTGAGATTGCAAAAGAGGTAGTTTCACTTAAGAAAAAGAAATTAGATTTCGAGTTTAAGTGGAACGACAATATGCAGGAAAATGGAAATAT
>Ga0209075_1003408_pt1 | contig 13277 bp, 10 predicted proteins | sample Stecom2011_FD_187523 | JGI IMG/M metagenome (GOLD analysis project Ga0209075, IMG submission 187523) | Agricultural soil microbial communities from Utah to study Nitrogen management - Steer compost 2011 (SPAdes) (version 2) | ecosystem: Environmental > Terrestrial > Soil > Agricultural land... | reverse complement strand
AACTTTCAAGCCGTGTTTACCAATTCTTTTCCCTTCTTCTTCTACCCGGTCCAGGATCTCCTGCAGGGCGGCTGCCAATTCCTCTGCTTCCGCGCTTTGCCCGGTAGCCCGGCCGATGATAAGGATTGATTCCAAAATATCCGCAAAGGAGTCCGGCTTGAAAGCCAAAACGGGAACGCCCAATTCTTCCATTTTCATTACACTTTCTTTGCCGCTGAACTCGTGGGCCAAAACCAAATCCGGGTCAAATGAGAGTACACGTTCCACATTAATAGGGAAAATGTCGCCTATTTTCTCGAGCTCCCGGACTTCCGGAGGGTAATCGCACCAATCGGTCACCGCCGCTACTTTTTCCGCCAGCCCCAGGGCAAAAAGAATTTCCGTATTACTCGGCGCGGCAGAAACAATACGCCCGGGTACTTCCGGAACAGTCACCTCTCTGTCGAACTGATCCTCCAGAACGGCAAAGGGTTCTCCGGGAGAAGAAGCCTGCTCTGGCACAGAACGCAAACCGATTAAAAGGACAATGATGATGATCATCATCAAAGTAAAAACAATAATTTTTACAACGGGAAATTTTCTTTCCACTGTCATACCGGAATACACCTGCTTTCTTTCTTTTTTAATTTAATCTTTCTGCTTCAACACACTACGCCACCAACAAAAAACCCGGGCTGGTATTTTAGCCCGGGTTTGGTTTTAACCCGCACACGCTCTTTACCATCCCCTTTCCGCGAAGGATTATGGCAAATCAGCAAACAGGCAGGTTTCCTGACTTCCGGATCCTGGCCGCTTACCCGCGCCTTCCCACCGGATCACCCCGGCAGTGGCGGCAGGTAAAATGCTCCCCGGTTACAGTGGCGGGACCGTTCAGGATTTTCACCTGATTCCCTTTTACCCCTTACAGGGCACCTGCTTCCTGGTTTGTTTTTTAATTGTAGTTATATTTCTATTCGCCATTTACCCGGAATATCCTTCCGGGATAACGGGGTAAAATTCTTTATCGCCCTTGCCGGGAGTCACTTGGGATCTTTTTCACCGGGTTTTTCGAAACGGCGGCAAATTTCACAACCTTGACAGAAGACAACCCTTTCTTTAAAGACATTAAGCAGGGTCGCACAATCTTCCGGGCTGCCGTTGTGGTGGAGAATAATCCGGCGGGGAGAAAGAGTAATCAATGCGCTGAGCAGCAAATCTTCGTATTTAATATCTTCTCCTTTTTCCTCCCCAAGCACCTCACGCAGGTATTCCCGGTCCAAAGGTTTTTTTTCTTCATCAAGAAGAAAAAATTCACCTGCACTATGGAACAGGACGTGAACCTCGGAGATTCGCGGTTCCTGAATTTCTACAAAATACTGAAGGAGCTTAAGAAACTCCCGGTATTCTTTATCCGCCAGAAAATCGTCGATTATTTCTTCGAGTCTTTCCTTTAATTCAAAAAAATAATCTTTTAACCGGAACCGTAAAAATCCCTCGAGAAAAATCCGGTCATTTTCCTGCAAAAATTTCTCCACTTCCCGCCGTACCCGGGCCAAACGCTTGTCGGCGCCGGATTTACGCAGGGAAGAAACGACCTGGTCACACAGAACCCAGGCCTCTTCTTTGGAAAGATAGGGATGGTCTATTCTGGTCATGCGGTACACAAAATCCCTGGACACTTCCCCCATAAGCAATGTGGTAACCACCAGGGAGAGTGTGGCGCGCAGTATGTCTTCTGGTTTTTCTTGGTCTTTTTGGCTGGTTCCTGTAAGAACGCAGGTATAAAAAGTATATTTCCCCATTTGCCGGGGTTTAAAATCGATAAAAATTCCGCTCTCTTTTGCCCGGGTCAGTTCTTTTTCAAGATCCCGCCGCAGGTCAGGGAGGGATTGTCGGGTTCCGATATGAATGGCCGGCATCTGTTCCTCCCTCCTCATGGATTATTATATGGGAAGAGGAAGGGGGGATATACAGTCAAGTTCCACTAAAACCCCTTTTTCCTGGGACTTTGGCATACCTGTTGCCATTTGTGCCGAAAAACAGGAAGCTTTTCACCTACAATTCTTTTTCCCATTTAAAAATAAAACCGCTGGAAGAAGGAAGGTTAAAATTTCGAACCACGGATGATGCAGTGACAGCGCAAGGATCCCGGAACGAATTGTCGCCTGCGGGCGGCAGGTCGTTTACCCGGTCGATATCAGCCAGCTTCACCCATATTCCCGGGTGGGGAAAATCAAGGTCCACTGTAACCGGATGCGGTTCAAAATTCAAAATTACCAGTATCTCTTCATACGCTTCTTTTCCCGGCCGGGTTGCCCAGGCGATCACTCTTTTACCCCCGCCCCGGGACGCATCCATCCACGGACCGAGAACCCAGGAAAACTTCCCTTCCTTCTCCGGATCGTAGCCGTAAACACGCAGGCCGGGATAACGGCGGCGTAGAGAAATCAAGCCACTGGCCCATTCAAAGTAATGGCTGTTTTTCGTCAATTCCGACCAGCTTAGATCAATCCGGTTTCTCGGCCGTTCCACCCCAAACTCCTGCCCCATATAAATCATCGGTTGACCGAGGGCGACCATGGTGGCAAAAAGCCCCAAACGGGATTTACGTTCCTTGGCCGCCTCCCCGGAAAGCGATTCCGCACTGGCTACTTCATACGGAACACTGTGCTCGTCATGGCTTTCACAGTAGTTGACTACATTGTTGGTATGTGCGGCATAAAAATCCCGGCAAAAATAAAAGAAAGAACCCAGGCGGGCGGGGGAATCGTCTGTCCACTCCTCGTAAATACCTTCCCGCAACAATGCTTTGATCTTATCATGAAAGGGATCGCACCACTGGGCAAAACCATTATATCCTTCCCGGTTAAGATCCGGTTCATTGGGAAGATTTTCGGCGATTAACAAACAATCGGGTTTAAAGCCTGTATCTTTAATCTCATAGGCCAGACGGTGCAGAAAACCGTGATCCATCCAGCCGCTGTGGGTGGCGTCAAACCGGAACCCGTCTATATGGTATTCCCGGATAAACATCTTGCAGGCGTCAATCAACATATTCTGTACTTCGTCCTTTTCCGTGGCTATGCGGTTACCCCAGGGGGTTGTGCCGTTAAAATAGAAACCACCCGGGGTACCGTCGTGAATCATATCCCACAGGGGATTGAAATAATTGGAGGTATGGTTGAATACCTGGTCCACAATAACCGCCAGGCCGTGCCGGTGGGCTGTGTCCACCAGGGCCCGGAAATCATCACAAGTCCCAAAATCACGTTCAATGGTCATAAACCCGCAGGGATCATACCCCAGGCGGCTGGGACCCAATTCAGTGGGCGCCTCTGAGGTGGGCATCAAAGCCAGCGCCGTTACTCCCAGGCGGTCAAAGTAGCCGTCACGTATACGGTGGGTCGCCCCCCGAAATGTTCCGGCAATCTCTTCCGGAATCTTGGGGTCCTGGTCGGTAAAACCGTAAACACTCAATTCATAAAGGATTAACCGGTCCATGGTCGGGGTCTTCCAGGAGCCGTCCTTCCATTTGTATGTTGTGGGATCAATTAACCGGCAATTGTTGGTATTATAATCATCCCCGTAACGGCGGGCATAAGGGTCTTGAACCATACGCACCGGCCGCTGATCCTGATCGAGGGGAACTCCACCCACGACCAAAAACTTATAAAGATCTTTTTTACTGTTTCCGGGCTCCGGGAGTATCGTTTTCAGCAGCCAAGTGTTGGGTTGGTCGTTATAACCACGGTATAATTTCATGGAAAGATATTTTTCCGGGTCCGGGTTCGGGTGGTAAGGAGACTGCCAGTCGTTAAAGTTACCCGTTACATAAACCCGGGCGGCCCGGGGATGAAAAAAACCAAAAAGGGTGGCGCCGTCCATAAGGTAGTGGGCGCCCAAAAGCGAAACCGTACCGTTACCGCTGACATCAGTTTCCGGAAGATAGAGATTCTTTCCGGCCGCCCCCTTTATTTCTTGATAAAATTCACCGGTGGAACCCACAGGTTTTTCCGGTTCGACCGGGTAAAGTTCTTCGTGATGGGAAACAGTCCAAACCTCCCGGCCAAAGTGCCGGCCGTAACAACGGACAATTTCCTCCCAGACCCGGTCGTCTCCCCGGCGGTCCGCATACTTGAAACAGAAATAGTTTCTTTTTAAATCCAGGGTAAAAACCGGGCCGTAATCATCCCGCCCACTGGGATGAACCTCAAAAAAGGACTTCTCTTGGTCGGGGAACCACAAACAAAGGACAGGATTGTCAAACCCCAATTCTTGCGGGGCATGGATCTTTACCTGGTGCATCTTCTAATCTCCTTGGTATATTTTCAAATAAAGTATACCCCGAAGAACCTCTCTTCACTATTTTTCTTTATCTCTTTCTCCCCAACAAACGTCACATAACATCCTAAACATAGTTTCACCTGTTTTCTTTCACCAATGTTGAACTGGTCATCAGCCAATAAATGAAAAAACCGAAAAGGGGAAAAGAGAAAGAAACCAGCCCCCAAACTGGGGGCGGGATTCTTAAGGGAAGTTTGAGGCGATTTTGTGCGTCTACGTACACGGCGGCGGACAGGTAGAGATTGGTAAAAAGCGCCAGGATAAAGAAAGTCATCAACCACACGTCCCAGTTCAATGTGACCCCTCCTATCTCGGCATATTCATTGCCGTTTGCAAAATATCATCCGGCAGAGAAAACCGGGTCGCCTGGAGCTTAAACTTTCGCCTGTTTTCTCAGGAAAATTCTTTGCCTGTCACAACAGCCAGGCATTTGGGACACAACCCGGGATGCTGCTCATTCCGGCCCACTTCCGGGTGGTAGATCCAACAGCGCGTGCATTTGTCGCCCGCCGCTTTTTCCACTTCGACCTGGAGCTCCCGGCCTTCACGGGCCGGTTTTGCCTCCACCTGAGAAACAATGAAGAGCGTAGCCAGGTCATTCCGGAAATATTCCACCAATTCTTGCCGGGTGGAAGGCACCCAAAGTACCACCCGCGCTTCGAGGGAACTGCCAATTAATTTCTCTGCTCTGGCTTTTTCCAAAGCCACAGCCACTTCGTTCCGGAGACGTAAAAACTCTTCCCATCTCTCTTCCAAATCGGGATCAAGGTATGAGTCGGTAAATTCCGGCCAGGAAGCAAGGTGCACACTCTCCTCTTCTTTGTAGTCTTCCGGCATATGCCGCCAGATTTCTTCGGCTGTGTGCACCAGCACAGGGGCAATAATTTTCACCAGGTTACGCAGTATGGTGTAAAGCACGGTTTGCGCCGCCCGCCTGTTCTTGTCTTCCGCGGCGAACGTATACAGGCGGTCCTTGATTACATCCAGGTAAAAAGCGCTTAAATCCACTGCGCAGAAGTTGTGCACCGCGTGATACAGCTGGTGAAACTGATAGTTTTTATACGATTCCGTTACCCGGCGGAGCAGCTTTTCCATTTTCAACAGAGCCCACCGGTCGAGTTCCGGAAGCGCTTCATAAGGCAGGGCGTCTTCCGGCCGGAAATCATCAAGGTTTCCCAAAAGAAAACGGGCGGTGTTTCTGATCCTCCGGTAGACCTCGGTCATTTGTTTCAGGATCTCCATGGAAAGCCTGATGTCAGCCTGGTAATCGGATGAAGCCGCCCAGAGGCGGAGAATGTCGGCGCCGTAATTCTTGATGATCTTCTCGGGCGCCACTACGTTCCCCAAGGACTTGGACATTTTTCTTCCTTCTCCGTCCACCAAAAAACCGTGGGTCAGTACCGCCCGGTACGGCGCCTGCCCGGTTACAGCCACGGAAGTTAAAAGTGAGGATTGAAACCAGCCCCGGTGCTGATCGCTTCCTTCCAGGTAAAGATCGGCCGGCCGGGACAATTCCGGCCGTTGCGTGAGTACGGCCAAATGACTGGAACCGGAATCGAACCACACGTCCATGGTGTCTTTTTCCTTGGTGAAACTGGTTCCCCCGCATTCCGGGCAGGAAAAACCTTTGCCGAGAATTTCCCCGGCTTCGTATTTAAACCAGGCGTCGGAACCTTCGACGGCGAAAAGCTCCCGGACCCGGTTGATGGTTTCACCGGTGATCACAGGTTTTTTACACCCGGAACAATAAAAGATCGGGATCGGTACACCCCAGATGCGCTGGCGGGAAATACACCAGTCGCTCCTTTGCCGTACCATGTTGGCGATCCTTTCCTGCCCCCAACCGGGGATCCATTTCACCTTTTCTATAGCCGTCAAGGCCTCGTCCCGAAAACCTTCAATCGAGGCGAACCACTGGGGAGTGGCCCGGAAAATTACCGGCTTTTTACACCGCCAGCAGTGCGGGTACTGGTGTATAATTTTTCCCGCCTTCAGCAGGTGCCCGGAAGCCTCCATATCCTCGATAATTACTTGGTTGGCGGCATCGAGTTTCATTCCCGCGTATTTGCCGGCTTCGTCTGTAAATCTTCCCGTTCCGGAAACCGGTGAAAATATGGAAAGTTTGTACTTAATCCCTACTTCAAAGTCTTCCAACCCGTGTCCGGGCGCGGTGTGCACGCAGCCTGTACCGCTTTCCAAAGTAACGTGTTCACCCAGGATAAGCGGGGATTTCCAATCCATAAAGGGATGATGACACTCGACTCCCTCCAGATCCGTCCCGCGAAAAGTCTTTTCCCGTCCGGTTACAGAAATACCGGTAGCTTGGGTAAAATTGCCCAACAGTTCTTCGGCCACCAGGTACCGGTCGGCGCCGGAACGGAAAAGCACGTACTCGTAGTCAGGATGGAGACAAACAGCCAAATTGGCCGGAATGGTCCACGGTGTGGTGGTCCAAATTACCACATACGTCCGGTCCTCTGGAAGCACTCCTTTCCCGTCCACCACCGGAAAACGAACATAGATGGACGGTGATTCCTTATCCTGGTATTCAATTTCCGCTTCCGCCAAGGCCGTTTCACAACCCGGACACCAAAAGACCGGCTTAAGCCCGCGGTAAATATAACCTTTTTTGGCCATTTCCCCGAAAACTTCGATCTGCTTGGCTTCATATTCCGGTTTAAGAGTCATATAGGACTTATCCCACAAGCCCCACACTCCCAAGCGCTTGAACTCTTTTTCCTGAATAACGCGAAATCTTTGTGCGTATTCCCGGCATTTTTGCCGGAAATCCGCCGGGCTGAGTTTATGCCGGTTGATCCGGTTTTCCTTGATTACCTGCTGTTCAATGGGCAATCCGTGGGTATCCCACCCGTGCACCATAGGAGCAAAGTACCCTGCCATGGCCTTGAACTTGACGACTATATCCTTCAAGGTCTTATTCAGGGCATGCCCGGTATGAATATGACCGTTGGCGTACGGGGGACCGTCGTGAAGAATGAAACTCTTTTCCCCCTCTTGCCGGGCTTTTTCCAACAGGCGATGATAAATTTTTTGGTCTTCCCAAAAATCTTGAATTTCCGGTTCCCTTTGGGGCAGATTTCCCCGCATGGGAAAACTGGTGGAAGGAAGATTCAGGGTTTTATTATAGTCCAATCTCGACACCTCCTAATTTAAGACAACAATGGAATAAAAAAACCGCCCCTGTTTGGGACGGGATTGGCCCGTGGTACCACCCAATTTGCTTTACAGCCGCTCGAAAGCGCGTTAACGGGCGCCGGCCGTTTCTCCTTACTTGGTTCGGGAGAATGCTCAGGGGTGATTTTCTCCAGGCCACCGTACCGGTTCGCACCACCCACCGGTTCTCTTTTACCGGTGTTCCCGGGTACTCTTCCCCGTCATCGCCTTATACCTATATGACGTAATAGTATGGATAATATTATATCCCCCTTTTCTTTGCCCGTCAAGAGGCAGAGATCATAAGGTGTGGCTGGAGCTTATAATGCCGCTTAAATTAACCCGGCAAAGCAAAAGGAATTTTTCTGGAAATAATTTAACATGGCCTGTAGCAGGGGTTTTATGTTATAGTAAAGAAGAAACGGCTGGGATTAAACCCGTAAATCCTCGGCTTTTCTATTGTTTCTATTATCTTCTGAATTTTGCTGCAAAGAATTACAGGTTAAAAAATACGGTTGCAGGAGGTTATACTGAATGTTAAAACCAGACAGACTGCCGCCTAAAATCGCCTATTTTTGTATGGAATTCGGTTTACACGAAGACTTTCCGATTTATTCCGGCGGGCTCGGAATCCTGGCCGGTGACTATCTGAAGGCCGCCCGGGACGAGAATCTGCCTGTCGTGGGGGTAGGAATTCTTTGGCGTAAAGGTTACACACGCCAGTTGATCAACGAACACGGTGAACCTTATGACCTTTCGGAAAAATATGATTTGGATTTTTTAAAGGATACTGGAGTCAAAGTAGAAATAAAAATCAAAAATCAACCGGTAACCTGTAAGGTATGGCTGGTTGACGAGTTTGAAAACGCCCCGCTTTACCTGCTGGACGCCGATTTGCCGGAAAACGGGGAGCCCCGGCTCACCCACCATCTTTACCGTGGGGACACCAATGACCGGATCAGCCAGGAAATGGTCCTGGGAATCGGAGGTATCCGGGCGCTGCGCGCTTTAAATATTAATATCGACTTGTATCATTTCAACGAAGGTCACGCCGTTTTTGCCGGCATAGAATTAATCCGGGAAAAAATGAAAACAGGCCTCACCTTCAGTGACGCTTTGGCCAAAACCAGAAAGGAAATTGTCTTTACCACCCATACTCCCGTTGCCGCCGGAAATGAAACACACCCGCACGCCGCCCTCGGGTTCCTGGGCGCCTATAACGGGCTGGATTACGAAGAAATGAAAAGTATCGGCGGCGATCCTTTCAACATGACTGTGGCCGGTCTCCGGCTCTCCGGCCTCACCAACGCCGTTTCCCGGTTGCACAGGGCGACCGCGGAAAAGATGTGGAACGCTGTTCCCGAAATTTCCAAAATTATCAGTATTACCAACGGCGTACACCGGAAAACCTGGCAAAACCTTGAGATTCACCAGGCGTTCCGGGAACACTATGCTCTCCGGGAGGCGCATATGAAAAACAAAAAACGTTTACTTGCCGAAGTACGCAAAAGAACCGGGCGCAATCTTGACCCCAATGTCCTTTTACTCGGTTTTGCCCGCCGGGCGGCCACCTACAAGCGGGGAGATTTAATCTTTAACAACCGCGAACGCTTACTTCCCTTCCTGTCCGGAAAAAAGCTGCAATTGGTGTTTGCCGGTAAAGCCCACCCCCAGGACGAAGGCGGTAAAGACACCGTAAGAAAAATTATTGCTTTGACCCGGGAATTTCCCGTAAGTATTGTCTTTCTGGAAAACTACCATATGGGTCTGGGCAAATTGCTGACACAGGGTTGTGATATCTGGTTGAACACTCCCCGGCGCCCGCTTGAAGCCTGCGGTACCTCGGGGATGAAAGCAGCGATGAACGGCGTCTTAAATCTCAGCACTCTTGACGGGTGGTGGGATGAAGGCTGCCGTCACGGTATAAACGGCTGGCAGTTCGGTGATGGTTATGAAGGACCCGATCAAGATATTTCCGACCAGAATGCTCTCTTTCACACTCTGGAGCACCAGGTCATACCGGTGTATTACCGGCAGCCGGAACGCTGGGAGGCCATGATGAGCCGTGCTGTGGAAAGCGCCTGTCGTCATTTTTCCGCCCGGCGAATGGTCCGGGAGTATTATGAACAGCTTTATTACCGGTCTTCCAGTTTATCTCTGAGAACCGGTACCAATTCCTGATAGGGAACGCGAATCTGTTCCATGGTATCCCGGTCGCGAATGGTTACCGCCTTATCTTCTAACGATTGAAAATCAACCGTGACACAATAGGGGGTGCCAATTTCATCCTGCCGCCGGTAACGGCGGCCGATGGATTTGGCCTCATCATACTCGGTCACCCAGTGCCGTCCGAGGTCTTTTCGGATCTCCCGGGCCAGGGCGACCAGCGGTTCTTTACGGGAAAGCGGCAACACCGCCGCTTTGACGGGGGCCAAATCCGGGTGGAAACGAAGCACCACCCGGATTTCGTCTTTATCCGGTTCTTCGTGATAGGCGTCGAGTAAAAAACTTAAAGCGGCGCGGTCGGCGCCGGCAGACGGTTCGATTACATACGGGACATAGCGCTCACCGGTCTCCTGGTGAAAATAGTCCAACCGGGTACCGCTGTGCGCGGAATGTTGCCGCAGGTCAAAATCAGTGCGGTTGGCGACCCCCTCCAATTCCGACCAGCCCATGGGGAAAAGATATTCGATGTCATAACAAGCTTTGGCGTAATGAGCCAGTTCATCCCGGCCGTGTTCCCGCAGGCGTAGGCGCGCCGGGTTAATCCCAAGGTTAATATACCAGTTGTATCTTTCCTCCAGCCAGTGCCGGAAAATCTCCTCATCCGTACCGGGTTGAACAAAATATTCGACTTCCATCTGTTCGAATTCCCTGGTCCGGAAGACAAAATTGCCCGGAGTTATTTCATTACGAAAGGCCTTGCCGATTTGCGCAACACCAAAAGGAATTTTTTTTCTGCTTGTATTCAGAATATTTAAAAAATTTACAAATATCCCTTGTGCCGTTTCCGGCCGCAGGTAAACAGCTGCCGCCTCTTCCTCCACGGGTCCCAGATATGTACGGAACATTAAATTAAACCGGCGCGGCTCTGTCAGTTCGCCGCCGCATTCTGGGCATTTCACTGTAGACAGGTGATCGGCGCGGAATCTCTGGCGACAATTTTTACAGTCCACCAGAGGATCGGTAAAACCCTCTACATGGCCGCTGGCTTCCCAAACTTTAGGATGCATTAAAATACCGGCGTCCAACCCTACCATATCTTCTCTCTCTTGGACCACACTTTTCCACCAGGCCCGCTTGACATTGTTTTTCAATTCCACCCCCAAAGGCCCGTAATCCCAACAGCTGTTCAAGCCCCCGTAAATCTCGCTGTTGGGAAAGATAAATCCTCTTCTTTTGGCCAAAGAGACAATTTTTTCCATCGTAGTGGTAGCCGCCACATTTTGACTTTTTTCCATCATTATCCTCCTTGCGTTACAACATTACAAACTTAATCCCGATAACAATACGGGAGAAACAAGTATCTCAATAACCGCCGCCAGAACCAGCAAAAAAAGGACCAAGGGTACAAACGGCATGAAATGCTTCATGTTTTGCAGAAATCCCGGTGAGAATCGCAGCCGCAACCACCCCAGCCAGTTCCTGCTTCCCCATATTACCCCCATGGTAGCGGCAAACAAGATTGCTGTCAGCTCAAAAACCCCGTGCGGAAGGAGGCTGATAAAAAATGCTTCTCTGGTAAGAAACTGCTGATACTCAAAAAAACCGGCCATCATCCCGATAGCCGCCCCGTTGCCACCGATAATCATCAGGGGGAAAAACGGGAGGATTCCTCCTAATATAAACATAAAGGTCACCACGCGCAGGTTGTTAAAAAATATTAACCACGCCTGGACAAACCAGTTTGTTCCTTCCATTCTGTCAGCCAGTTCTTGAAATGCTTCAATAAAAACCCCCAGCATACTTTCGGCTTCTTCCGGGCTTTCCTGCCACACCCCGTATCCCAGGGCAACTCCCAAAAGAAAAATAAAGAGCGATAAGGCCAGTACCATACGGAAAACCCGGGAAAGCTCGGGGAAAAATCTGTTGCCGGTCGCCATTTTTTTCACCGCCTCTTGCTCAAGAAATAACCTCCCGCCGCCCGAAGCGAGAGGTGGTGTCAAACTGACCTTGTCCGTAAAAAAGTATAACAGAGATTGAAGGCAGGTGTCAATCCGTACCTGCCGGCCGGTGTTCATTTTTATCTACTTCAATCCGGCACCTGGAAGCAAGCGCTACTACTGTACCCATCAGAGTCAAGTGCGGGGCCAGCACAGCGCCTAGAACACCGGCGGTTGCCGGGACCTCCATCAAGACCCGGTCTCCTTTGCGAACACGAACCCGGCTGCGGCTTCCCGTCTCCCAAAGCTTTTGCATTTTCTCCATTATAATTTTACTGTGCTCGTTTTTTCTTTCCTTTTCCAGCAGGATTAGAGCCTCCACCAGGTTTCCCGAGGTTTTATCCAAAACCGTGCGTGCTTCTTCATAACTTACCGGCATCCTCCGGCGTATCTGCTCAATTTTTTCCAACAACTCATCAGCCATTCCCTCACCTCCATACCAGTAGACTGCCCCGGATACAGGCGGGGTTATTCTTCTAAAAAGAGAGAATGGACTGTAAAAAGGCCAGGGATTTTAAGGGTTTTTCGATCCGGTATTCCAAAAACGCCGCCAGCGCGCCTTCAACCTCTCTTTGCGGGCACGATGGAATTTCCCAGTTGACAATGGCCCGTAAGTCGGCGGCAAGCAACCGGTTCATGAATTCCAATCCCGCTTTGGACAAAGGAAGGGGCCGGATCTCCGTCTCTGTTTTGCAGGCCGGGCAAACTACCCCGCCGTCGGCGGGAGAAAATCCCCCGGGGGGGTCTCCCGGAGACTCACCACAACGGGCACATACGGCCAGTTCGGGGGTGTAACCGAGATAATGTAAAACCCGGAGCTCAAACGCACGGGATAGAAGCACCGGGTCTGCACATTTTTCCAACACCGTCAAACCGGCCAAGGTAAAGAGAAAAAGATCGCCGTTCTCTTCTTCCAAAGGAAGCAGAAGATCCAGTATTTCCATCCAGTAGGAAGCGTAAGCCGTTTTTACCAGATTGTCCCGGACAACGCTGAAAGAACGGACAATCTCCGCCTGGCTTAACTGGTCGAGGCTTTTTCCGGTAAATACCAATACCTTTAAATAGGAGAAGGGTTGAGCCGCTCCTAGCAAACGACTGCGGGGACGACGGGCGCCCCGCGCGACCACTTCTACCTTCCCCTTATCCCTGGTAAGCATGGTCAAAATTTTATCCGCCTCTCCCAACGGGCGGCTGCGAAGGATGATGCCTTCGCTCCGGTAAAGATTCATTATTTCACCTCCGGGAAAAAAGCGCCAACAGCAAACTGATCAGAATACTCAAAAGCAAACTGGTACCCAGGGGAAAATAAAAAGTAAATTTACCCCTCCGGATGATGATATCACCCGGAAGACGGCCCAGTCCCGGGATCTTCCCCCCCAAAAAGAAGAGCGCTCCAATAACAACCAATAAAACTCCTGCTATAATCAACAATCGCCCCAAACCGGAAAAATAGTTGTCCACTCCTCATACCTCCTTCCGGCCGGCGCCCGCCGGTTAAAATCTCCCTTTAATCAGCAGGTTTGGCTGGTTTATAGTAACGGTCTTTTTCACTGTAAATGCACCCGCAGTAAGGCTGGCGATAGAGGCCAAGTTTACGGGAAAGTTCACAACTTTTCG
>Ga0209075_1003407_pt1 | contig 13278 bp, 5 predicted proteins | sample Stecom2011_FD_187523 | JGI IMG/M metagenome (GOLD analysis project Ga0209075, IMG submission 187523) | Agricultural soil microbial communities from Utah to study Nitrogen management - Steer compost 2011 (SPAdes) (version 2) | ecosystem: Environmental > Terrestrial > Soil > Agricultural land... | reverse complement strand
GTGCGGGTCAAGCCGGAGCCCGAGCAGGTCCGGCGTGCCACCCTGCTCTATCGCCGCATGCAGGCAGGTCAGGCTCCCCGTGCCAGCAGACCGCTGGGCGACCTGGCTACTCGACTTGCCGCTCCGCTGGTGGCAAGTGGCATCACTGCCGCTGCCCTTGCCCAGGGCAACTACTGGTTGAGCCTGGGAACCTGCAGCGCTCTGCTGTTCGGTCTGCAGATCTGGGCCCAGCACCGCCAGCAGCAGACACTCCAACGCCTGCAGGCAACCGCCGGCGACAGTTTTGACAGCGAACTGATAGCGCTGACCTACAGCGACGAGCCCGCCCCCATCGCACGACTGCAACTGGCGATCATCAGCGAGCAGGCGCGCATCCGTACCGCCCTGAGTCGGCTCAACGATTTTGCCATCCAGACCTCGGAGCTGGCCTCCACCAGCGGCGAGCTGGCCGAGCGTTCCGCCACGGCCCTGCGGCAGCAACGCGACGAAGCTGATATGGCGGCCACCGCCATGAACCAGATGGCGGTCTCGATTGCGGAGATGGCCAGACACATCCAGGATACTGCCGGGGCCGCGCAGCAGGTCAGCGGTCTGACCCAGACCGGCGCCCAGCAGGCCCAGAGCACGCGCCAGGTCATCGAGCGACTGGCGGATACGGTGAGGAACATCAGCCACTCGGTAGACGGCCTGGCTGCCGAGTCGCAATCCATACAGCAGGCAGCTGACATCATCCGTTCGATCGCTGAGCAGACCAACCTTCTGGCGCTGAATGCCGCTATCGAGGCGGCAAGGGCCGGCGAGCATGGGCGCGGCTTCGCTGTGGTCGCCGATGAGGTGCGATCGCTGGCGGCCAAGACACGCGAGTCGACGGAACAGATCCAGCACATCATCGCCTCCCTGCAGGAGGTCGCCGGTCAGGCCGTGTCCGTTGCCCATCAGGGCAGCCGGGAAGCCGAGGCCGGTGTCGTGCACGTGGTAGACACCCAGACGGCTCTGGACGGCATCACCCGGGCCATAGTACAGATTCATGACATGAGCAGGCAGATGGCGGTGGCGTCCAATCAGCAGACCCATGTCGCCGAGGACATTTCGCGGCAGATCACCAGCATTGCCAGTGTCTCGGATCAGAATGCCGAGCTGGCACAGCATTCGGCCCGGACCGGCCGTGAAATGGAGCAGACCGCCCAGGCATTGCACACACTGGTGGCAAGATTCAACCGCTGATGGATGCCCTTGCACAACAGGCCCGGACAACCGCGCCAATGCCTGACGCCAGGGACTGCTCGCCTTGTGATTTGGCCGGCGAGCCAATACCATTTCGCTCGATACGATAAACGACTCAGGATAGTACCCATGCGCTCCTTTCTTTGGCTGCCCCCGTTACTGACTGCCGCCTCCCTCAGTCTGGCGGCGGATCTCACCGCCGAGCAGTCGGATCAGGTCGCCATCTCCCCCGGCCAGTGCTGGGTCCATGCCCCCGTGGCTCCTCGCCCGGTGCGCGAGGAAGTGGAAGTGGTGGTCCAGGAGCCCAGCGTCCGCTACTCGGTCACCCCCGCACAATTGCAGGAAGGAGTGCAGCAGATCGTCACCCGCGAGGGGGTCAGGACCTACCGGGTCATCCCCGCCACCTACAAGCAGGTAACCGAACAGGTTCTGGTCAAGCCGGAGATCGAACGCTCAGTGGTGGTACCGGCCGTGTATGAGGAGCGGGACGCGGTGTTGACCGTGGAGCAGGCCAAGACCGTGCTGGAGCCATGCCAGGCCGCAGGTACCCGATATGCCCGCAGTGGCGCTATCGCCCTGTGTGCCAAAGAAATTCCCGCCAGGGAAGAAACCGTGCAGGTTCGGGTCCTGGTCACGCCGGAAACCACCCGGGTGGTGCGGGAGCCGGCGGTGTATGAAACGGTAACCCGCTGGGTAGTGGATCAGCCCGCTCAGGTAATAGAGCTGGACGTGCAGCCCGAGCTGACCACCCTGGCCAAGGTCGAGACGGTGACACCGGAGCAGACCCGCGAGCGTACCGAACCGGCTGTGACCCGGACCATGAGCGTGACTCGCTACCAGGGTGAGCCTCAGGTCGCTCTTCGCCAGGCCGTCTGTGATTCGGACCTGAAACCCGACCTGATCAGTCGCCTGCAGGCGGCGTTGAACCGACGCGGTTACACCCTGGGCAATGTCGACGGCAAACTGGGCAAGCGCACCATCTCCGCGCTTTCCGAATTCCAGGCCGATCAAGGCCTGGCCGTGGGTGCAGTCACCTATGAAAGCCTGGAAGCCCTGGGCATCCGCTGATCACCCGGCGTGGCCTGTCTCTGCCGCAGGCCACCCCGGCGCTCTCTGACCGGAGACATCGACTCATTCGGCGTCGGCAACAGCGTTCGATTGCAGAAAGTGGTAGTAGGCCGCGTAACCCGACAGATAGTGCTCCACGTCGTCAATACGCACCCTGAATGCCTGGTGGCGGATGAAGAAGCTGCCCAGGATGCGTGCCGGGTTGCGAAAGTACATGGCATATTCCGGCCAGAAATGCCCGTTCATCAGGTAACCCGCACGAAAGTACAGGGCCCGCTCGAATTTCTCCAAGTCGATCTCATCCAGCAGATGCTGATGCTCGGGGCAGTGTTGAAGTCGCTGCAGCATCTGTTGCGCGGCCATCATCAGTTCGAGCAGGGTCGGGAAGGTGGTGATTCGTTTCAGCACGAAGTCCAGATGGTCCTTTACATTGCGGATGCCGAAACGGAAGTAGCGCTCCTCGGGCCGGTAGCGGGTAAGCTCGTTGACGCAGTAGCCGAGCCAGTGGTCGTGCGCCTTCCAGTGCTTGCGGGCGATGAAGCTGTCAAAGGCCTTTTCCACCATTGCCAGCCACCGTTGATTGCCGGTCAGCCGATACAGACGCATGAGCCCGAAGGCCGCTTCGCCGTCGTAGTAAATGATGCGAAAAGCGCTCTTGAGTTCCAGGGAGGGGTAATGCAATACATGCACGAACTCGCCACTGGCAGCATCCTGCATGTAGGCGATGCCCTCGGCCAGGGCGTCAAGCAGCGGCAGGTAGCGCTGGTCTCGATGTAACTCGGTGTATTTTACCAGCGCCAGCAGACAGACCGCATTGCCACCGAGCTTCACCTCCCCGCCGGCGTCCACCAGAAAAGCGGCCTGTTCGCCCGTCGCCAGCGTGCGCCACCGGATCAGTTCCGTGCTCAGGTATGTCAGCCCCCGGTCAATGGCTGCCGCCAATGAGGCCTCCCGGGTGATCTCCCAGGCTTCGAGCATGGCATACAGCGTGCTGGCGTGGCGCAAGGCGTTATAGGCCCTGATCGGCCGGTCGAAGCACGGGTGCCAGCCGTAACTGAAGCGGCCCCTGGTATCGACCTGGGAGGCGAGATAGCTGGCGCCCTGGTCGATCATGCTGCGGACCGTGGCCGCATCACAGGGGATAGCGCGCCGCCCGGCATCCCTACCGGTGGGATACAGGGGTAAAGGGGGGCGATCATTCTCGCAGAACAGCCCCTCGGTACTCAGCACGAAGACGGGCGCGTCATCCCCCAGATCGGGCTCGAGATCGGGGAAACGGCGCGCCGTATAGAGCCTGAAGTTCCTGTCGTTGAGCACCGCGTGGTCGATCGCGTTACCCCCGTACAGCATGGCATTGCCGTTGAGCTCGCCCTCGAGAAAGGCATGTCTGAACCCCGCATCCAGTGCCAGACCGTAGCGAAAGTAGTTGCGCTTGAAGGCTGTCAGGCTGCCGCGCAACGTCCTGAAGGTCAGCTGACTGGCTGCGGTAACCCAGTCGGCTCGCAGCCAGCGGACCCTCAGCTTCCGTGCCTCCGTCGCCTGGCGACAGGCCTCGATCACTTGTCGCCACAACCCCTCGAAGTCCTCTCCCGTGGCATGTATCACCTGTGCCCGGCGGCGGCCGTCACACAGCGAGACGAACAGGGCGTAGCGCGGCCACGGCTCGGGCAGGCTGACGATCTGTCGGGCCAGTACCGGGCGCAACGACTCCAGCAAGCGCAACAGCTGATCATTCATGGACTCACCGCTCCCTCAGCGCCTCGCCGGCCTGGTTGATCGGTTTCATCAGATAATCGAACACCGTCTTCTGTCCGGTGCGGATATCCACGGTGGCGATCATGCCCGGCACTATGGGAAAACGGGTGCCGAGCCGGTTGACCAGCGCATCCCCTTCGGTGCGGATGAAGACCCGGTAATACACGTTGTCCGGCTTGGCCTCGTCCCGAATGGTGTCCGGCGAGATCAGGGTGACCTGGCCATCCAGCCCGCCGTAGACCGTGTAGTCGTAAGCAGTGATCTTGACCTTGGCTGGCTGTCCGGGGTGAATGAAGGCGATATCCCGGGGCGAGATCCGGGCCTCCACCAGCAACTGGTCGCCCAGCGGAACGATTTCCATCAGGCGGCCATTGGGCGGAATCACCCCGCCACGGGTCGTCACCTCGATATCCTTCACGATGCCACGAACCGGCGAGCGGATGGTGAGCCGGGTCAGGGAATCCAGTCGGCCGCGAACCACCGATTCCAGCGAGGCAGCCTCGGCGCGTGCCCTGGCCAATTCCTCCCGCGCCAGAATCATGTACTCGGAACGGATGTCCCCCTCCTTCAGTTCAAGCTCGGCGATCTGGCGACGCAGCCGCAGCACCTCGACGTTGCTGGCCGCGCCAATCGACATCAGCGATTCGGTGATGCCCAGCTCTTCACGCACCAGCGCCAGGGAGCGTCGAACGCCTGCCAGGGTCTGATTCAACCCCTCCCGACGCGTCTGATACAGTCGCCGCTCACTGGCGATCAGCTCAGGGTAGGCATCCAGCTCACGGGGAAAGGACAGCGACGTGCCGTTCACCTCCGCTTCCAGACGCGCTACCGACGCCAGGGTCGCACGGTAGCGGGAGGCACTTTCCTCGACATTGGATTCGGTCTTGGTAAGGTCCATCTGCGCGAGCACCTGATCGGCCTCGACGATGTCCCCTTCGCGTACCAGCAGATCGAGCAGAATCCCCCCTTCCAGGGACTGGATTACCTGCTCGCGGGATATGGGAATGACCCTCCCGTCTCCCGTGGATACCTCTACCACCTCGGCGAAGTAGGACCAGATCAGCAGAGCGGCGATTGTCAGGGAGGACAACCAGGTGATGCGGGTTGCCCGGGAGAGGCTCCGGTTGTCAGCGTCGTCGCCTGGCAGCAGCACGGCGTCAGTCGCTGGACGCCGGTTCGGTTTCAGCAGTCCTTTCATGACTCGCTCCTCGCCAGGTCGTCGGCCTGAGCCACCCTGCCGGGGAGCCGACCAAGGATGTCCTGTTTGCTGCCATCGCGCAGGATCCGGCCGTTATCCACCACGATGATACGGTCGACCAGGGCAAGAATGCTCTGACGGTGGGTTGCCACCACCAGAGTCCGCCCGTCCAGCCAGGGCTGCAGGCGCTCGATGAAGCGTTTCTCGGCAAGTTCATCATAGGCAGCGGTGGGCTCATCGAGCAGCAGTACCCGTGGCTGGCGAACCAGCAATCTTGCCAGCAGCAGGGTCTGACGCTGGCCCCCGGACAGGCCCAGCCCGCCCTCCTGAACCATGTAGTCCAGACCTCCCGGCAGCGCCTTCACCACCTCGCTTGCGCCGCTGATATCCAGGGCGGTGAGCAACTCGTCATCTCCGGCATCAGGGGCGCCGAGCAGCAGATTGTCCCGCAGCGAACCGTGGAACAGGTGCGCCCCCTGACTCAACAGGTTGATGTCACGGCGGACATCCGCCGGGTCAAGATGGCCCAACAGCACCCCGTCTACGGAAACCTCGCCGCCGGCAGGTTCGATCAGTCCGGCAAGCGCCTGCAGCAGGGTTGATTTGCCCGCCCCGTTTCGCCCGAGAATCGCGACCCGCTCCCCGGCGGCAATGTCCAGATGATCAACCCGCAGCGCCGGCCTCGCACCACTGGCGTAACGGAACTCGGCCTGACGCAGCTGGAAGTGTCCGGCAATGGCCGGTCGATGTATCCGGCGTTCGACACCGGGATCGTCCACCTCCAGACGCATGATGCTGTCGAGGCTGGCGAGGGCCAGCTTCGCCTGCTGCCAGCGACTCAGCACCTGCGTCACCTGGGACATGGGCGCCATCATGCGAGAGGCAAGAATGGACGCGGCCACCAGCGAGCCGACGGACAGATCACCGGCCATGACCAGCGGAGCGCCGAACAGCACCACCAGGGCAAAGACACCGTTCTGCAGGCTGTAAGTCCAGACCCCGAGGGTGTTTACGAGGCGCCGCAGGCGCAGATTCACCTCGGCCGTGACGGCGTTGTAGTGGTTCCACTGCTGCTGAAAACGCTGCTCGGCCTGCAGGCTCTTGATGTCGTCCGCACCCTGCACCGACTCCACCAGCATGGCACTGCGCAAGGACGACTCGCGCATCGCTTCGCCGGCCAGCCGGCGCAGCGGCTTCTGCACCAGCAGCCCGGGAACCACCATCAGCAGCAGGGCCACCACGGGCACCCACACCAGCGGACCGGCGATGTACCACAGGATGCCGCAGAACAGGATGAAGAACGGCAGGTCCGCCAGGGCGGTTACCGTAGTCGAGGTCATCAGCTCGCGTACCTGCTCGAGCTCCCTTATCTGGGAAATGAAGGTACCGGTGGACCGCGGCCGCTGGCCGTTCCTGATTCTCAAGGCATGCCCGAATACCCGGTCGGAGACGATGAGGTCGGCCCGTTTGCCAACCAGATCGGTGACCCGGACCCGCGCACAGCGCAGCAGAAAATCGAACACCATGGCGACCAGTACCCCCCCGAACAGCACGTACAGGGTGGCCATCGACTCGGCCGGAATGACCCGGTCATAGACCTGGCGGGAAAACAGGATACCGGCCAGGGCCAGCATGTTGGCCATCAGCGATGCCAGCATCACATGCCCATAGGGGCGCAGATCTCCCAGCACGATGCTGCGGAACCAGTGGGTCTGATAGGGCCGGATGTACTGGTCGACCCGTACGTCCGGGACCGCCCGAACCGGCCGCAGTATTGCCATGGTCCGGGCGCGCGCCGCCAGCTGATCGCGGGTCAGGGTGCTGTGCAGACCGCCGTCGCCGCTCCAGCGCACGCTCAGGCTTCCGTCCGCTGCCAGCGTCTCGATCACCCCCACCTGCCCGTCGTCCAGCTCGACTACCAGCGGCAGCCGCCAGGCACTCACCTGTTGCGGGTCAAAGGGTACCAGACGACAGCCCAGACCTATCTGGCGCGCCAGCCGGCCCAGCATCTCGGACCGGCCCTGTCCCGCTGACCAGGCAGCCTGAACTCGAAGGTTTTCCTCCGAGCAGTTCAGTCGATAATGACGCGCCACCACCAGCAGCGCCTCGATCCAGGCAGGAAAACAGGCCCGTTCGGCATCCGCATTCGTTTCGTTCATGCCCCTTCCTCCCCATGTCGCCTTGCCACCCGGTCCGTCAGCATGGCTCCGGCGCGGAATGCCTCCCGCAACCTGCCGACACTGTGCAGGCAGTCGATCTGCAGGCTGCGCAGATCGGAGATGGTGTTCTGCTTGTCCACCCGGGTCTGGAAAATTTCCTGTTCGGTGTTGAGGATATCCAGCAGGGTGCGGGTTCCCAGGGACAGGTACTGATGACGATACAGTTCCTGGGTACGGACGATGCTCTGATAGCGTTCGTCCTGCAGTGTCAGGCTGGCACCCAGACTGCGCGAGCGATCCCGGGACTCGCGATAGAAACGCGAGAGTTCGAGCAAGGCCCGATCCCGCGCTGCGGTGGCGCTCTGCAAGGCATGCTCCGCGGCCCTGCTGCGGGCCCGCAGGGCACCGCCCTGGAACAGGGTGCTGGTGAGGTTCAGGCGCAGCACCAGTTCCTGGTCATCCAGTTGCTGGAAACGATTGTCCTCACGATTCAGATAGTGCTCGTAGTCCGCACTCAGCGACAGGGTCGGACGCTGGTCGGCCCGGGCCTGGCGGATCGCCGCTTCGGCTTCCGCCCGCTCGGCTTCGGCCATCACCACCCGGGGCGCATTGTCGAAATTCTCCGGCAGCTGCAGACAGACATTGTCCAGCTGCTGCGGATAACCTGCATCCAGTGCCACCGGTTCGGAACTGCCGATCAGATTCTCCAGCGCCCGGAACCATTGGTCGCGCTGTGCCTGCATCTGCAGATGCACCGCCTTGGCAGCTTCACGGCGGGAACGCGCCTGCACCTCGTCCGATACCGAGCTGGCCCCCAGAGCTGAGCGCTTGCTCGCCAGCTCCTCCAGCTCCGCAATAGCCTCGATCTGTTCACTGGCCAGCGCCAGCAGTGCTTCATAGCGCCGCGCCTCGATGAAGGCCTGGGCAGTCTCCCTGATCAGGTCCTCGGCGGCCAGCAATACCCCCGCCGCCTCACGGTCTGCGCCGCTGGCCGCAGCCTGCACTGCACTGGAGACCTTGCCGAAATCGTAGAGCATCTGTGATGCCGACAGGGTGAGCGCCTCTTCCGAGCGCCCGGTGCTGTCCCGGTAACCGCTGTTGATACCGGTGCGCAACTGCGGCCAGTACCCCGCTCGGGCGACGGAGACCTGCTCATGCTGGGCTTCCAGGCGGCTGAGCGACTCGGTAATGGACGGGTGTTCATTCAGCGCGCGGCGAATGGCCTCCTCCAGACCGAGGGGACCGGCAGGTCCGGGGGTCATGGCAGCCCGGGGCAAGCTGGCTGCCAACGGCTCCGTCGATACGTCGGACCAGTGCACTGGGGGCACTGATACCGATGCCTCCGTGGGCACCTCCGGCTCAGGCAGTCCGTAGGGCGCCGGAGTGCGCACCATGTCCGCCGCGGGCGGCAACTCGGCCGGCCGGTCGCCGGACTGTGCAGACGGCCGGGGCTCTGCGCGCGTGCTCGCCGCCGCGGCTGTCACCGCAGCGGGTGCCGGCGCGGCAGTGGACGGAAGTGGTTTGGGCGCAATGGCATCGCCGGCCGCTGAAGTGGACTCGTCCCTGATCCGGCTGGGTATTTCCGCGCTTGCCACTTCAACCGTGGACGGGCCAGGTGCAACCGGGGCAGCCGTCTCGTGCCCGGCACCTGTCACCAGCTCCACCAGGGAGATCCGGGTAACCGAGCCGTTGCGATCGCCGTCGCGCGCGACCAGGTCAACCAGCGACACCGAGGTCACAGGTCGTGCTCCACTCCCACCCGCTCCCGCGGTCGACACTTGCGCGTCCGCAGCTGCCGAGCCGGTTTCCGATTGGCCCTCGATCTCGGCAAGACGCACGAATTCCTTTACAGACTGCGACTGTCTCGGCGGCTCCGCCGTCTGCGCAGCGACTGCAGCGGCCGCGCAGGTCAGCAGGAACCCCGCCACGAAGGGCGCCCTTGATTGCCACATCCCTATTGCTCCCGCTGTTCTTTCCATCCGTTGCCCTTAACGACGAAAGGCGTCGGGCTTGAACCCGACGCCATTTCTGCCGACATCACCCAAGGCAGCCAGGGATTAGATCACCGGCACGGTTTGCTGCGACAGCAGGTCGTCCAGACTGGCCGTCTCCAGCATGAAGACCGGTTCTATCAGCCCCTCTGCCACCACGACCTCCTCTTCCACCGCAGCCGCGCCCTCTTGCTGCTCTGTGGCGACGGTTTCAGCGGAAGATGCCTCGCCAACCAGCAGGTCGACGAGCTGCTCCAGATCCGTCGGCTCGGCCGGCGTACTCAGCAGGTCAGCGATCAGCTGATCCGGCATGTCCACGGCAACAGCGGGAATATCGACGACCTCATTTGCCGGACCATGGATTTCCTGCGGCTGGTCCAGCAGCCCCGCCAGCAGATCCGGCTGTAGCGAAGCCGTGGTTGCGCCTGGCGAAGAGGCCGAAGCGGGCAGTTCTGCCTGCGCCAGGATACTGCCCAGCACGCTGTCAGCGTCCCCTGCGGAGGTGAGGCTGAACAGACCCAGTGTGGGACCTTCCTCCAGCGCAGCGGCACGACCGCCACCGAGACCACCCAGCAGGCCGCCAAGCAGATCCCCCAGCAGATCGCCAACGCCGCCGACCACGCCACCCAGGCCTCCCAGCAGACCGCCCAACAGGCCTCCGAGCAGCCCATCGGCACCGAGCAGACCACCGAGCAGGCTGTTCTCCCCGAACAGGTTGCCCAGCAGGCCCTGGTCATCGCTCACCAGAGCGAGTACGCCGCCCAGCAAACCATTCTCGCCCAGCAGGCTTCCCAGCAGATTGTCCAGGGTGTCGACCAGTCCCAGACTTTCCAGCAGACCGCCACCCAGCAGACCACCTTCGCCCAGCAGACCACCCAGCAGCCCCTGATCGCCGAGCAGGCTGCTCAGCAGTCCGGCAGCTTCGGCCTCGCTCAGACCATCCAGCACACCGCCGAGCAGGCCACCCTCGCTCAGCAAGCCACTGAGCAATCCGGTTTCCCCAAGCAGCCCCTGGAGCAGGTCTCCACCCAGCAGCCCGCCCAGCAGATCGCCACCGAACAGGCCGCCTTCGCCCAGCAGGCCGTTAAGCAGACCAGCCACCAGCCCCTCGTCGCCCAGCAGTCCTGCAAGCAGGTCGTCACCGAGCAGGTCACCACCCAGGAGGCCGCCACCGAGCAAGCCTTCCAGCAGGCCAGCGACCAGGCCGTCCTCACCCAGCAGCCCGGCCAGCAGATCTGCGCCGACCAGATCCCCACCAAGCAGGTCGTTGCCCAGCACACCGTTGATCAGGTTGGTAACCAGACCATCTTCGCCCAGCAGCGAGTCCAGCAGTCCGCTGTTCAGCAGGTCTGCACCGGGCAGCTCTCCACCCAGCAGACCATTGAGCAGCCCTGTGACCAGCCCCTCATCGCCCAACAGAACGTCAAGCAGATCAAGCCCTACCAGATTCTCGCTGCCGAGCAGGCCACCGAGCAGGTCGCCGGCCAGCAGACCGTTCAGCAAGCCCTGTTCACCCAGCAGCCCATCCAGCAATCCGCTGTTGAGCGGGCTGTCTCCCAACAGGCCGCCACCCAGCAGACTATCCAGCAGATTGCTGACCAATCCCTGCTCACCAAGCAAGGAGGCCAACAGGCCCTCTCCGGTCAGACCGCCGAGCAGGTCATTGCCCAGCAGACCGCCGAGCAGGCTGGTGACCAGCCCGTCCTGCCCCAGCAGACTGTCGAGCAGCTGTTCGACCAGCCCCGCGTCCAGCAGGCCAGCATCGCCGAGCAACCCGCCCAGCAAGCCATTCTCGCCCACCAGGGTATCCACCAGGTTGGTTACCAGCCCCTGCTCACCCAGCAGCCCGTCCATTACCTGCTCCGGTGCCAGGTTGTCCAGCAGGCCCGAGCCGAGCAGGCTTTCCAGCAGTCCTGCTGCCAGACCCTCACTGCCAAGCAGACCATCCAGCAGCTCACCGCCGGGGAGGCTGTCACCCAGCAGGCCGTTTTCACCCAGCAGGGCGCTGAGCAACCCGTCGCTGCCCAGCAGGGCCTCCAGCAGGTTGCCGAGAACGCCCTCTTCACCAAGCAGGGTGCCCAGCAGCTGGTCTCCGCCCATATCGCCAAGCAGGCCGCCGAGCAGCCCGCCCTCTCCCAGCAGGGTATCGAACAGCTGGCCGGCCAGGCCGTCCTCGCCAAGCAGGCCCGCCAGCAGGTCGCTGCCCGGCAGTTCATCGCCCAGCAGGCCCTGGAGCAGTCCGGCGACCAGTCCCTCGCTGCCCAGCAGGCCCGCGAGGGCGTCATCATTACCGAGCAGACTGTCGAGCGGCAGACCGCCGAGCAGATCATTCAACAGACCGGTTATCAGGCCTCCTTCCCCGAGCAGGCCAGACAGCAGCTCGCTATCGGTCAACCCACTGCCCAGAAGATCACTGCCCAGCAGGCCGTCGAGCAGATTGCTGAGCACGCCTTCCTCGCCGATCAGGCCCCCGAGTACCTCACCACTCAGCAGTCCTTCCTGGCCAAGCACGGTATTGAGGACTTCGGAAATCACGCCATCGCGACCCAGCAACATATCCATCGCCGGGTTATCCACCAGGCCGCTGTTCAGCAGACCGTGCAGCAGATGCGTCACGGCACCGTCTTCTCCGAGCAGCACGCCCAGCGCACCATCGGCGCCGAGCAAGCCTTCGCTGGACGTCAGGCTGGCCAGCGCCCCGGCACTCAACAGGTCGTTCAGCAGATTGGTAACCAGCCCGGCGTCGCCAAACAGCGTACCCAGCAGTTCGTCGGGAAGCAGACCGTTCTCGCCGGTCAGCCCACCCAGCACACCGCCTTCACCGAGCAGGGTTTCCAGCAGATTGCCGACAACGCCCTCGGAACCGGTGAGCAGGGCCAGCAATCCAGTGTCTCCCAGCAGGTCGCCGATCAGGCTCGACTCGCCCAACAGCTGGTTGATCAGGTCAGCGTCTCCGCCCAGCAGATTGGCCAGCAGTTCGCTCAGCAGCGCCTGATCACCGATCAATGTGTCGAGCAGGTCCCCCAATACCGTACCTTCGGCGAGCACATCACCGAGCAGTCCGCCCTCGCTCAGGAGTCCACCCAGGACCCCATTCTCCGCGAGCAGTGCCCCCAGGGCACTGTCCTCCGCCAGCAGGCCGCCAACCAGTCCCTGCTCTGCCAACAGCCCACCAGCGAGACTACCTTCGCCAAGCAAGCCTTCCAGCAGGCCAGCCAGGGCGCCGTTCTGGTCGGTCAGTTCATTCATCAGGCCACCCAGACCCAGACCAGCCAGCACACCACCCAGCAGCCCTTCTTCGTTCAGCAGGTTGGCCACACCATCAGTGACGAAGTCGACCTGACCACCCAACAGGTTTTCCAGTACCGCCAGCGCCAGCTCGTCCCCCCCCAGCAGGTCGGAAACCAGCGGCCCAAGCAGGGTTCCCAGCTCGCTTCCCAGGCCGCCGAGAGTCTCGTCCAGCAGATCGAGGCTGTTCGGATCATCCGGGTAGAACTCGCCACCCAGCAGCGGTTGCAGTGCGTCATTTAGCCGATCGGTCAGCCCCTCGGTGGCGCTGATGGCGGGAGCGAGTGCGCCGTTCAGGCCGAGCGCGCTATCCAGGGCAGGAACCAGAGCACCGAGCACCGTGTCCGCAGGGTCAAGCAGCTGCTCGCCATCTGAATCCGCATCGGCATCGGCGTCGGCATCCGCATCCGCGTCGGCATCGGCATCCGCATCCGCGTCAGCATCGGCATCGGCGTCCGCATCAGCATCAGCATCAGCATCAGCATCAGCATCAGCATCAGCATCAGCATCAGCGTCGGCATCCGCGTCGGCATCGGCATCGGCGTCGGCGTCGGCGTCGGCGTCGGCATCCGCATCAGCATCCGCATCAGCATCG